>ENA-UOYA01002300-UOYA01002300.1-activated-sludge-metagenome-genome-assembly--contig:-NODE-2300-length-18612-cov-7.725548_pt1 | contig 18612 bp, 9 predicted proteins | sample MGYA00238163_ERZ764804 | MGnify/ENA primary metagenome ERZ764804 (study PRJEB28919, sample SAMN05720223) | activated sludge metagenome | isolation source: Anaerobic digester | place: Hong Kong... | reverse complement strand
CACGGTTGCTCATGGTCCGGTGTTCCCGCCCAACCCCTGGGATCAAAGATCGTAAGTCCACCCTCCTGCAGGCACCGGTTTCGGTCGATTGATTGATGAGATCGGTATCGGTGTCTAATGAATGTACTGCAGTGGACGTTTATTGTTGCCGGGGCAGTTGTTCAACTGCTGCTCATAGCAGTTCTTGTACGCGGTAGCTACCGGACCTTCCCCTTCCTTTTCGCTTATGCGGTGGCCGCGTTCTTGGCCACCGCAGTCGAAGTGGCGGCGATTCTGGATCTCATGTGGTGGTCGGCATACACGTACAAGTACTACTGGATCAACGACCTCATTCTCCAGTCCCTGATCACTCTTCTGGTGCTTTCCCTCGCTCATCAAAGCATGCAGGATAATCCCAGGCGCCCTTTTACGATCCGCCTTCTGGTCCTGGGCGCCGTCATCGTGGCGGCAGCTTCGCTCGCGTTCCACTGGAGCGAACCCCTGAACGAGCGCATGACCGACGTAGCCCGCAACCTCAGCTTTAGCACTGTACTGCTGAACCTGGTGCTCTGGATGAGTCTCATAAGGCGGAGGCTACCCGACCCCCGGTTGCTGGTCATCAGCGGCGCCTTGGGCATCCAAATGGCCGGGCAGGCCATCGGGCACTCCTTGCGCCAATTAGCCGCACCCAGGCGGAGCGTTCTGCTGGTGACCGCGGGCAACGTTATGATCGCCGCGTCGCACGTCATGTGTATGTACCTCTGTTGGCAAACCTTGCGGCAGTACGAAACCGCCGGCTCGCGAGCGCGGCGCACGCCCACGGAAGCCTGAGCGGGATCCCCGCATCGCTTTGACCCTCCATGTCGTGAAGAGTAAACTGGTTCTGATTCCCAATCCACCTCGCGGCGAGTGGCCGTTCGGGTGAGACTTAAAGGACGATAGCAATGCAAGATTCCCTTAACCGCAGAAATTTCCTGACCAGCGCCAGTGGTGCCGGCGCTGCTCTCGGTCTCGCCGGTCCGGCGATGGCCGCCCAACAACGCAAGCTCGTGGTGAAATCCACCGGACGCGTGATTGGAGCCAACGACACAATCAACGTGGGCGTGATTGGATGCGGCGGCCGCGGCACTTACGTAGGCCGCACGTTCGCCAAAGTGGGTCAGGGCGAGAACAAGTGCAAGATCGTGGCCGTGTGCGATCTCTACGAGAAGCGCAAGAGGCTGAACGCGGAGTTCCACCAGTGCGACGGGTACCTCGATTTTCACGAGGTCATCAACCGCAAGGATGTGGACGCCGTCATCGTGGCCACCCCGGACCACTGGCACGCGCCGATCGCGATCGAAGCCATGCTCAACGGCAAGGACGTCTACCTGGAAAAGCCCATGTGCCACACGGTCGCCCAGGCTAAGCAACTGATCGACACTGTCAAGGCCACCAAGCGCGTGCTGCAGGTAGGTTCGCAGACGACCTCCGCCGACATTTGGCATAAGGCCAAAGACGTGATCGCGAGCGGCGCCATCGGCGACATGATCATGAGCCAGGGCTCATACCATCGCAACTCGAAGGAGGGCGAGTGGAACTGGCCCATCGATCCCGACGCCGGTCCGAACAAGAAGGGCGACAATTACATCGACTGGAAGACGTACCTGGGCCCGGCGCCCCAACGGGCGTGGGATCCCGAGCGGTTCTTCCGTTTCCGCAAGTTCTGGGATTACTCGGGCGGCATCGCCACCGACCTGTTCTTCCACGTGGCCGCTCCCCTGAACATCTGCTGGCCCTCGCCGCAGTTCCCGTTCAAGGTGATGGCCGGCGGCGGCATTTACGTCTTCAAGGATCGTGAAGTGCCTGACACTTTCCACCTGATCGCAGAATACGCCAAGGGCCACTCCGTGGTGCTGAGCAGTTCCATGGCGAATTCGCAGCACATCCCGGGCCTGATCCGCGGCCACCTGGGCACCATCATCATGGTGGAGCACGGCCAGTTCGAGGGGACCGCCACTCACATCACGCTGAAGCCGGAGAAGCGCGTGATGACGCCGGAGTACGAAGGCAAGTACGGTAAGGACGACCAGCAGATTCCACTGGAGACCAAGGACGCGATGATCGCGCACGTCGAAAATTTCCTGAGCTGCGTACGCACTCGCCAGAAGCCCACGCTCGACGTGGAAACCGCGGCGCGCGCCCAGGTGCTCATCAGCATGGCGGTGCAGAGCTACCGCCAGGGCCGCGTGCTGTATTTCGACGAGAAGACGTTCCAGGTGCTCCCCACGCCGCCCATCAAGGCGAAGGCTTAGACGGTTCGATTGCGGGCTCCCTCCACTGCGGTTTGCGCCAGTGGAGGGAGTCCGAATGCCGCGTCAGCGATATTCCGCAAACGTACCGTTGAAAACCGTGTGAGTAATGTAGCCCAAGTCCAATCCTTTCGCGGTGAACTTGAGGCCATCGCTGAGGAGCGGGGCTCTTCCCGCGGCCACTATCCCCGATGTTGCATCGCCCGCAGTGCTGGCCGGGAGCGCGGAAAGAACGGCGGAAGGCACGGTAAACTGCCCCGCGCTAATCTTTTCCGTACATACGAAGGCGGCAGCTACTTCTATCTCGTCCATCATGCCGGGCAGGATGACGGCCCCGGCGAGCACAGCGTATTCGCTGGCTGGATCTCCACCGGTCCATGTGAAGGTCAAGTCCGCTGACCGGTTGATGCCGGCGGCCGAAATGGCGTCCAGATTTGTCCATGTGAGCGCCGCCGTGGAGGCCGGGATGGTCAACGCGGCATTGATGGGGCCCACTTCAAAGTTTCCCGCAGTGCTGCTCACGGTGATCGTCCCGGGCTCGAGATAGGGCGGCGGCAGCGGTTTGTCACTCATTCCGGGAGGCGCGGAAGCTCCCAGTATCTTGTGCACATCGTAGTAGCCCGTCCCTGAACGGACAAGCTGTCCCGTTCCTTTCGGACCGCTCACGTTCAGAACGGAACCTGCGTTCAGGAAATTCGCGCGCACTGGGACAAGGCTGGAACCGGTGCCGCGGAACGTGTAAACCGAGCAACCTCCGAACGACGTCCCTCTGCCCGTGAGCATGTCCAGACCTTGATCCGCAGGGCCTGTGTATGCGTTCCAACGGAAGAGCGAGGCCCAAGCCATGTCAGCCAAGCCGGTACCCGAGCCCAGGCCAGGGATGTTCGCGCTGACGTTCATGCGCATGAGCTGAATGAAACCGGCGTTCAGCGTTCCAGCCGACTGTAGTTGAGACCAGTTGGTGCTGGAGACGCTGTGGGCGTCGGAACATATCTTACCGTCGGCGGTTACCGCGAGAGTCGTGAAATTACTCGCGACGCCACCAGCTCTGACGAACAAGGGCACGTAGCAGCCCTGCGGCACGTCTGCCGGAAGCGTGAAGTTGATCTGGTCAATGCTGGGGAACTGGGGAGAGCGGCCGCTGTAATCCACCTTGGCGCGTTTGTTGCCGACCCACACTTCCACGTCGTTCCTTACGTTCCCGACCTGCGGCGGTTGCGTTTCGTCGAACGTGACCGGTCCCAAACCGGTACCCCAAAGAATCATGGTTTGCCCCGGATGCGCTGTGTCCGTTACCGCATTGACCGGTGTACTGGTTGCGGAGATGTAATTCTGAACAATGGCCGGGCCGCTGCCGGCTTGGTTGCGGGTGAAGATACCAGGGCTGACACCGACAACGTGGATCGGGATCGAAGCGCTGGTCCGGCCCTGGTAGGTGACCACAAGCGTTCCATCGCCCGCCGGAGTCGAGGACGGCAGAATCGCCGCCACCTGCGTCAGGTACGAGTAGACCATGATGGCGTTACTGGTCACACCGCCGACCGTCACGCGAACCGAGGTGCCGCCAAGCTGCGTAGGAAGGGGGAACGCCGACGCCTGCACCAGGTTCGCGGGACCGATGTTCTGGCCGAAGACAACGAACATCGAGCCGCGGGCAACACCGTAATTGAGCAGCCCGGGCAGCGCATAACTGGCAGCGTTGAGTGCCGATTCGGCCACAACCGGCGGCGAAATCGCCGGAGAAACCTGAACGGCCGCCAGCCGCTGTGGTTGCGAACCCGCCTTGAAGGGCGAGCCCGGAACCGGACTCAACTCTCCAGTGCCGGAGTTGATGGCGTAAGACGACACGCTATTGTGCAGCAGATTCGCCACGTACAGGTATTTGCCGGCGGGGTCGGCCACAATGCCGTAGGGAGCCCGTGGCGAGGCGAAAGGAGATCCCGAAACCGCGGTAAGGGCTCCGGTGGAGCTATTGATCGCGTACGCCGAGATTGTGCTGTCATCCCCGTTCGCCACATAGAGGTACTTGCCCGTCAGATCGGCGGCGGCCGTGGTGGGCCCGGCCCCCGCCGCAAACGGCGATCCGGGAACAGTGGTCAGCACGCCGGACGTTGCGTCGATGCTGTAAGCGGAAACGCTGTTGCCGTACTGATTCGTCACGTACAAGAACTTACCCGTCGGCTCGACGGTCAACCGCGACGGGCCGCCGCCTGTGGCGAACGGCGAACCTGCAATCTGCGTCAGCGCTCCGCTACCCGTGTTGATCTTAAAAGCCGACACATTATTACTTCCCTGGTTCGTGACATAGAGGAAATTGCCGGAGGGGTCCACGGCGATGCCGGAGACGTTTTTTCCGGCGGCAAAGGGGGAACCGGCCACGGATGCCAGGACCCCGGTGCTTGTATTGATAGAGAAAGCCGACACGTTGCCGGCATCCCGGCTCGGTACGTACAGATACTTGCCGGAGGGATCTATAGTCGCCCCGATAGGGTTGGGGATGGAAATGGGCTGGGCCGAGATTCGCTCCAGCGCGCCGGTTCCGGCGTTAATGCGGTAGACCGTCAGGTTGGGACTACTGGAACTATTGTAACTGTTAGCTACATACGCGAATTTGCCACTCGGCACGACAGCCACGGCCACGGGACTACCCGGCGTGGCAGCACGAGGCAGCACCTCAGTGAGGGTTCCTGCATCAGGGTTGACGACGAACACCGAGACGTTACCGTCGGTGGTGTTGGGAACGAAGACTACCTGCCCGGCTAAGGGCCCGGTTGCGCAAATGATCGTAAGCAGCGTGATGAAGTGGAACTTACTGACCATCTCCTTATCTCCATTTTGTTGGGGGGTGCGGCTGAGGGCGGGGACGCAGCCCCATGGGCAGGGTTGGGATCTCCCCTCTGCATGGAGAACCCCCTCCGTGCGCCAGCATTGGAACTGTCCTCCGCCGTTGAATACCCGATGGTTGCCTGGGTGAGGAACCCAGACTAAACGGCACACATATAGATTTGGCGCTTATAGCTGCCGGCTGTGATCACACAGCCGTCCAGCTTTGTCCAATAATAACACCTTCATTCCACTGCGGCACGTGAGGCCGGGACGTCGCGTGTAAAAATGCGCGAATCTCGTACTCGTCCGTCAGGATTTGTGGCCTGTGACCTTGATTCCCAGTTCGCGGAGCTGCCGTTCCGGTACTTCCGCGGGCGCTTCGCACATGAGGTCGGTGCCGCGCGCCGTCTTGGGGAATGCAATGACGTCGCGGATCGAGTTCTCGCCAGCCAGGATCATCACCAGCCGGTCAAGGCCCAGCGCGATGCCGCCGTGCGGCGGCGCCCCGTACTTGAGCCCTTCCAGCAGGAAGCCGAACCTGTGCTGCGCTTCCTCTTCGCTGAAACCGAGCGCGGCGAACACTTGGGACTGCACGTCGGTGCGGTGAATACGGATGGAGCCAGAACCCAACTCCGTGCCGTTGAGCACGAGGTCGTAGCTCTTGGCGCGGCAGCTAGCCGGGTCAGTGGTCAGCTTTTCGAGATCTTCATCGTAAACAGAGGTGAACGGATGGTGGGCGGCGGTCCAGCGGTTCTCCTCCTCGCTCCATTCAAACATGGGGAAGTCCACCACCCAAACGAAGCGGAAATCCTCGGGATTGAGGAGTTGATGACGGTCGTTGTACTTCTGCCCGGCGAACAGGCGCAATTGCCCGCAAGCCTTGAAAACGGCTTCTTCCGGCCGATGCGGATCGGGCTCTCCAGCCCAGCCGGCTACCAGCAGCAAATCGTCTTCGGCAACGCCGGCCCGCTCGCGGACCACGCGCATGGGTTCGGGAAAATCGCGCGTCAGGCGCTTGACGTCGTCGTAAACGCGCAAACCGCGTTCGGTTCCGTACGCCTTCAATTCGTCGCGCTGGCTGCGTGTGAGCGCCCCGGTCTTGGGGATGCGGATGGCCACCAGGGGCAGGCCCTTGGGCGTCAACATACCTTCGGGGAACAGGTCCTCGACCGGGTGGAACGGCGGCAGGCGCAAATCCGGCTTGTCGATGCCGTATGACCGCATGGCCTCGGCGTACGTCATGCGCGGGAACGGGATGGGGACTTCGTGGCCGGCCACCATGCAAATGCGCTGTACCAGCGGCTCGATGACTTCGAGAACGCGCTCCTGCTGCGGGAACGACATCTCTAGATCGATTTGCGTGAACTCGGGCTGGCGGTCGGCGCGCAGGTCTTCATCGCGAAAGCAACGCACGATCTGGAAATACTTGTCGAAGCCACTCACCATCAGCAGTTGCTTGAACAACTGGGGCGATTGGGGAAGCGCGTAAAAGGCGCCACGCTGCGCGCGGCTGGGAATGAGGAAGTCGCGCGCGCCTTCGGGCGTCGACCGCGTCATGAACGGAGTTTCGATTTCGAGGAAGCCCTGCGAGTTTAGGAATTCGCGCGCGGCGAAGGCCACCCGCGAGCGCAGCATGATGTTGCGCTGCATACGCGGCCGGCGCAAGTCGACGAAGCGATATTTCAGGCGCGTGTCTTCGCTGACGTCCACGCTGTCTTCCATGGGGAACGGCGGCGTCAGGGCCTCGTTGAGAATCCACAGTGACTCGGCCACCACCTCAATCTCGCCGGTTGGGAGGGAACTGTTGATCGTGTCGGCGCTGCGCAGCGCGACGCGGCCCTCCACGGCCATGACGTACTCCGAGCGCAGGCTCTCGGCCTTGCCGTGAACGGCGGCGTCCAAGTCCTCATGGAAAACCACCTGAGTGATGCCTTCGCGGTCCCGCAGATGGATGAAGATGACGCCTCCCAAGTCATGGCGGCGATGCACCCAACCCATCAGCAGCACGCGCGCGCCCGCGTCCGCCGGCCTCAACTGGCCGCAAGTGTGCGTGCGCCGCAGATCGCCCAAAAAATCCAAACTGACGCTTTCCGGCATATGATTTTGGCTACTTAAGCTTCTCGTATAATTCCGCGGCGCCGACTGTCTCCTGCGCGCCTGTTTCCATGTTCTTCAGGGAGTACGCACCGGCGGCGATTTCGTCGTCGCCGATGATCAGTACCCAACGCGCCTTCAGCTTGTTGGCCGTCTCCATGGCCCGCTTCAGGCGGGCGTCAACGCAGGTTTCGACCGTGACGCCGTGGCGGCGAAGATCGCGCGCCAGTACACCCGCGTGGCGGAAGGCCGCCTCGCCCAAAGGCGCGACGAACAAATCCAGTTGAGGCGCGTGGCCGCCTGGCCGCGCCTCCTCGGCGCTCATCACCAGGCGGTCCTCGCCGATAGAAAAACCGATGCCGGGCGAGTGAACCTTCGAACCGAGCGATTCGGCCAGACCGTCGTACCGGCCGCCGCCTAAAATGGAATTCTGGGCACCAAGCGCTCCGTGCACGATCTCGAAGGTCGTGCGCGTGTAGTAATCCAGGCCGCGCACCAGGCGAGGCTTCAATTCAAATCCGATGCCGCGATCGCCGAGATACGTTTTCACGCGTTCGAAGTGGTCGCGGCACTCTTCGCAGAGGCAATCCAGAATCGAGGGCAGTGCGTCGATGATGGGCTGGTCCTCGGGGATCTTGCAATCCAACACGCGCAGAGGGTTCGTGTCCACCCGGCGGCGGCAGTCCTCGCACATTCGCGGGGCATCGGCTGCCAGCGCCTCCCTCAACCTTGCGACGTACTTTGGACGGCAGACCGGGCAGCCCACCGAGTTGATGAGCAGTTGGAATCCTTCCAGCCCAACACCGGACAGGATCTCGATGATCATCTCGATCACTTCGGCGTCCACGGCGGGCGATTCCGATCCGATGGCCTCCGCCCCGATCTGGAAGAATTGCCGGTAGCGCCCCTTCTGGGGACGCTCGCGCCGGAACATGGGCCCGATGTAGTAAAGCTTCTGGAGACCGGGAAGCTGATCCAGGCGATGCTCGATGTAGGAACGGATCACCGAAGCCGTTGCCTCGGGCCGCAGCGTGAGCGAACTGCCGTCACGGTCCTCGAAAGTGTACATCTCCTTGGAGACGATATCGGTCTCCGTTCCCACGCCGCGGGCGAACAGCCCTGTCTCCTCGAAAATGGGAGTGCGGATCTCCTGGTAGTTGTACGAGCGGAACACGCGCCGCGCCACTTCTTCCACGTGATTCCACACGGCGCTCGCAGGTGGAAGGATGTCGCGGGTTCCTTTGACAGCTCGAATCGATTTCACTCTTCTTCCTTGCAATTCCGCCGGTAGTCCACCTGCCGCAACGGAGTCTGGCGGAAGCGTTCGCGTTCGGCCGGCGCCGCAGCGCGCCGTTCACTTGGGCGCTGGGAACAATGTATGCACTTGCAGCCATGCGGGGCGCTGCGCCGCGATAGCTACGGGCCATGATTTCCGGCTGAAATCACTATGGTAACATGCCGGGCCGTCCGGTTAGTCTGAGCACACCGATGTGAACACCGCGGTTACGCCCGCGCGACCTCCCCGGCGTGTTTCTGAATGCGCAGGATGGCTTCGGCAATCTGTTCCATGTGCGCCCGGTCGGAAACGAAGGTGGCCGGCGAAACCCAGACCACTTCCTGGCACAGACGGTCGTTGACGGGAAGCTGGTTGCGCTCCTCCAACTGCGCCAGCCGCTGCTTGGAGTAGATCCGCTGGTAGCCGCGCGAATTCAGTGCGTTCTTGAGATAGCGGCGCTTGTTGAGCGGGTCATAGCCCTCTCCGGCGGGTACGCGCTCGGCGCCGAGCGCCTTCAGGAACTTCTCCCTGGGCATGCCTGCGAAGTGCTCTTTGTCGTAACGGAAAATCAGCCCGTGATAGACGTTGCGCGTGCAGCCCGGATACATGGCCGCGGGGTGTATGCCCGGGATCTCCTTTAACATGCTGGTGAGATAGCGTGCGTTCTGCTCGCGGTGTTGAGTCTGCTTTTCCAGGCGTTCGAGTTGCGTGGAAAGCACGGCGGCCTGGAACTCCGTCATCAGGAACTTGGTGCCGTGCATCAGGTCGACGTAGTTCTTATTGTGCTGGCCCGTCCCGTTCCAGTGATACGCGAAGCACTTCTCGTACAGGTCGTCATCGTTGGTGATGATGGCCCCGCCTTCTCCGCAATTCAGATTCTTGGAGGCCTGGAAGCTGAAGCAGCCGGTGGCTCCGTAAGATCCGGCCTTCTTGCCGCGCCACTCGGACAGATGAGACTGGCAGGTATCTTCGACCACCGGGACATTGCGCGCCTTGGAGACCTTCATGATCTCGTCCAGATCCACCACGTTGCCCGCCAGGTGCACGGGGATCATTGCCACCGTATCCTTGGTGATCGCCGCATCGATCTTGCGGGCGTCGATCTGCGCTGTCTCGATGTCCGAATCGACGAAGACCGGCAAGGCGTACATATTGAGGATCACGTTCAGCGTGGCCACGAAGGTGTAAGGCGCCAGCAGGACTTCGTCCCCTGGGCCCACGCCCAATGCCGCCAGCGAGGTCTGCAATGCGCCGGTCCCGCTGGAGGTAGCCAGGCAATGTTTCGTCCCCGTGAGTTGGGCGTAAGTCTCTTCAAAGCGCTTGACGTTGGTCCCGTTGCCACGGAACCAGTGGCCGCTACGCACCACCTCCGCCAAGGCCTTCTCTTCTTTCTCGTCGAAGATTGGCCAGGAGCCGGAAGGCCGCGCAAACAGCGGCGTTCCTCCCAGTAGGGCGGGTTTGCCCGGAGCCAGTTTGACCGTGCCGCCCCTCGCCAGCCTCAATCCCGCCGCCGACCCGGCAGCCAGCATACCTCTACGCGTCAAGTTGCCCATACGTTCCTTTCCTCGGCTATCTAAATTATGTTCCAGAAACGGGGCGATTCTGAGAAAGTCTCCCATCAGTTACTTTCCGTATGAAAGCAATCGCACCGGGCCGTGCAGGCCGTTCAGGTCGATCGCACCGAGCAGTTGGCGCTGGTTGGCCACCGCACGCACGTTGGCGTCCGAATTGGCGACCACGATGCGCAGCCGGTTCTCGCCGGGCCGTACCAGTTTCGTCACGTCGAAGCGGAATGGTTTCCAGACGCGCTCGCCGGCTTTCACCCCGTTCATCCACACTTCGGCCGCCACACCGACTTCGCCGAGATCGAGCCACACCTGTCCACCAGGTGCAGGCGCGGCCAACGTGAACGTGCGTTCGTAGCTGGCCTTGCCTGAGTAATTCGCAAGGCCCGTGCGCGTCCACGGCCCCAGATGATAGAGAGCTTCTCCTATGCTGAAGCGCAACGGCGCCATTAGCTCCTCGCCCGCCGGCAACCGCAGGGCAATTGTGCCACCGCGCACAGCCACCTTGCCTGACACGGGCTTCGTCTCGACGCCGTTTACGTAGACGATGGCACCCGTCGGGGCGTCGAACGCTGTCGCGGCTGGCGGAACCGCCGCGCGGTACCAGCGATAGCCGCGGGCTTTTTCGATCCGCGGCAACACCGGCTCGGAGTTCACCACGAGATCGCGCGGAACGCTGCCATCGGTATTCAGTAATCGCAGATAGAAACCCAGACGCCCTTCGCGTTCCAGTTTTACCAGCAGCTCGTTCCATCCCCTGTGCAGCACGACGCGCTCGCGCCGGGCGAAGGCGGCGCGGTTGGCCCGGTACCCGGGCATGTCGTGAAACGCCATGACGAGCTTCTGGTTGAACCAGACCTTGGCGGTGTCGGCGGCCAGATCCAGGTCCGCCTCGCGATCCACGGGTGAGTGGATGTACGTGACTGCGAATCCGACGTCGCCAACGGCGCTCTTGGGGAACGCGTTGAGCAGGTCGCTGACAAAGTACTCCTCGGGAGAGGGGTATGGCTGGTACTCGCGCCACCACAGGGTGCGCCCATCCGGAGTCGTGTAAGACTCGGCGAGATCGACTTTGCCTTCGCCCTCCGGGCCGCACTTCATGGCGAAGCCCTGGTGATGGCGCGCGGTGAAGTGGCCCAACGTGCGCCAGCGCGTGATGGTGAAGCGCTCCATCGAGAGCCACTGATCGCGCCAGGAGCCGTCGTCGAAATCGCGCTTGTGCCAGCCGGCTTCCAGGCCCGCACCCTCGGGATCGAGCGCCGTGCGTGCGTATGGGACTTCGACACTTTCAGCGAGCGGCCGGAAGCGCCACCCGTCACTGGGCAGCACAACGGCAGACGCCGCGCCGGCCGGTTCGCGCGAGGCGGGAGCACCGCCGTTGCCGAGCACGACGTAGTAAGCTTCCCACGGCGCGAACTCGAGATCGAGCTTCTCCGCCGTGCCCGCGAGGGCAGTGCGCGCGCCGCCATCGGCATCCCATTTTTCAGGTGAGCCTGAACCGGTGAGCTTCACAGTGATCCGCTGCGCGTCGGGCGAATCGTTCACGATGAAGTAATAGTCGGAACCGTGCGCGGTGCGCTTCTGGTAGCGGAATGGTTTGGCATCGCCCGACAGGACCCTGAAATCCTTCGGCGCCCTCTGCTCCAGGATCTCAACCACACGTGCCAGGTCGTTGCCCACGAACACGCCACGCCCGCCGTCGAAGATTTCCTTCACCAGCTTGGCCAACTCCGGATCGCCGCGGCCCGACTCCATGGAGATGGTCGGGAGGAACCCGGTGGCAATGACCAGACCGCCCGAACGCGCGAATTCCGCGATTCGCTCCATGGCGCCGCGGCGGATGGTGGTCATCGGCGGCAGCACGATGGCACGGAAGCTCTCCGGTCCAATCTGAATGCGCTCACCCTCGATCTTGGCCCGGCCGAGGAAATAGTCGTCTGCGACGTCGAAGTCCCAGTGCGATTCAACCAGCCGGTCCATCAACTTCGAGTAGTGCTCCTCGGTGATCTCGGCCGAATTGCGCCAGTAGAAATCGTACGCCGGCGGGCTGTCGGAATCGAGCGGGTTGCGGCGCGGACCCGTGCGCCCAAAATCCCACTTCTTCTCGTTGAACATCACATCCGAATTGGCCCATACGGTGACCAGCGGGTGGTACAGCAGCACGGGCGCCACGTGATGCCCCTGCGAGTTCATGTAACTGATACGGCGGCCGTAGTCGGCGTAGTGATGGAAGTAGCTCCAGAACGGCTGGCGCCAATCCCAGACCGGCGGGAAGTCGACGATCTTCTTGCCATAGTCGAACCACGGCGTCAGGATTGTGGCGCCCCAGACGCCTACCATGTTCGTACCCAGACGCATCTTCTGCGGGCTGATGTAGGAGTGCTGCCCTTGCAGGATCTGGTTTTCGCACCAGAAGGGCCGCTCCAGGAAGTGCGCCACCGAGGCGGTTTCCTTGAAGTGGCGCGGCGAATCGGCCCAGTTGTATAGCGCGTCGATGCCGGGAATGCTCATCATACGCTGGCAGCGCATGAAATCACCCTGGAACGCGGCGGCGGCGAGCAGGGATTCCTCCCACTCGTGGCCGGTCAGAAGCACCTTGCGCTCCTTGAGCCAGTCGCTCACCTGCCCCCAATAGTTGACCGCATAGAGTTCCGCCACCACGTCCAGGTAGTCGCATCGAACTTTCTCGGTGAGCTTGCCGCCGTCATAAGGCAGCAGCGGCAGGTACTTCTCGATGCGGTAGCCCTTCATCTTGGCGAAGGTGTCGAACAGGCCGGGCGTCCAGGCGATACGGTGCCCGTATTCTCCTTCATGGTCCGAAACCACCGAGGTGATCACCGAACCGAAGTACGGCTTGAACTGCTTATAGTGCTCGTCGAGAACCATGCGGATGTACTCGGCGACGGCGTCGCGGTTCATCAGGTCGACGTAGCCGCGCCACATGGGCCGGTCTTCCATCTGGAAAACCATGGCGCGCCAGTGGCCCGCGGGCGCCTGCCAGCGAAACTCCGCGCCGCGGATGGCGTTGGTGACGACCTGCAAGGATTCCTCGATGAAGGCCCCCTTGGCGTCGAGTTGTCCGGCAACGGCGATGAACGGCTTATTCAAACCTTCGATCACGATTTCACCGGGACCGCTCAGATCGCGCTCGACGTAGGCCAGCCGGCGGCGGATCCAATCCGGGTTCTTGCGCAGCACGTGGCTCTGCGGCGGTTCCAGGTTCCAAACGTCTCGATAGTCGCCCTGGGGCCAGCCGTAGTCGGTGATGAAGCCGACCGAGACGCCCTGCTTCTTCCCCTCTTCGAGCGCCGCGCGCATGCCGTCCATCCACTCCTTGCTCATCCACGGCGTGCGCAGGCCGTCGAAGCCGAACACGTACGCGCCATACACCTTCTGTTCGGCCATCGCGCGCACCTGGTGGCGGACTTCGTCCGGCTGTATGCGCTCCACCCAGCTCCAATACGGCGCGATGCTGTACTGCCGCGGGGGATCGGTGAATTGCTTGTGCCAGCTCTCGACGTTCGCTTGCGCGAAAGCGAGGACGGCAGAGAACAGGACGGCGAGAACACCGAGGGGCTTCATAACGAGACCATGGTATCCCAGGCTCGCGGCAAGTCGATAATGCCGGCCGGCTCCATCACGCCGGCAAGCAGGAAAACTGTATGTAGGTTCAGACTATACGCTCACCGGGGGCGAAGCCACTTGCGCTATTTGCGCCGCAGAACATCTGACACTTCGATCTTGTTCTTCTCGAGCGTCACACCCAAGGCGCGGTCCAGGGCGGCGCGGGCTTTGGCGTAGTTGCCTCTCGCGATTACCTCAGTGGTGCGCGCTTGCGACAGGTCGCGCTGGTTCTGAATCACAAAGTAGCTTGTCGAGGCGCCCACGGCGTAACGCTCTCGCTCGGCGTCGAGCGCTTCCTGCTGCAGTTGCCTGGTTTCGACCGCTGCCTGGTACGCCGTGCGGGCACGTTTGAGTGCGATGAGCGCGCTCTCGATTTCCAGCCGCACCTGTTGTTCCGTGTTGTGCAGGCGAACCTGCGATTGCCGGATCTCCAACTGGTCGCGCACCACGTCGGCCTGGGCCACGCGGTTACTCAGCGGGATGTTCAACTGGAAGCCGACACTGTAGTTCGGGAAATTACGCGCGAACAATTGCGAAAGCAGCGTGCCGGCGCCGCCCAGATAGAAGGAGTTAGCGCCCGCGGCGGTACCCAGCAGGTTAGCCTGCCCGGCCAGGGCATTGTTTTGCAGGCCCGCGATCACATCCAGCGACGGCAACAGCGCGTTCTTCGAGGCTGCCAGGCTGATTTCCGAATTGGCGATTTGCAGGTGCGCCTGCGCGAGATCGGGCCGGATCTTGTATGCTTCGGCGACCAACTCCTCCACGGGCCGCACGTCGTCCTGGGGAGGAATCTCGATATGGTCGAGCGGCACGATACGAAGCCCGCGCAGCCTTTCATCGTTGAGCCCGGTGCGCGTGAGCACTTTCTTCAGCACCAGTTCCTGCTGCATGAGCAGGCTCTCGGAGTTGGTGAGATCCTGCCGGCTGCGCGCCACTTCGGCCTGCGCGCGCTTCACTTCGATCGGCGCCAGCGTCCCGGCTTCCACCTGGGCTCGGTTGTTCTCGAGCAGCTTTTCCGCCACCGTGAGGCTGTCGCGTTTCACGCGCACATCCTCGTTCAGGCTGACCAGGTCCCAATAGAGCCTGATAACAGAAGCCGCGGTGGCGATGACCTGCTGCCGGAAAACGTTCTCCGACACGGCGCGGTTGTTGCGCGCAATGCGGATGTACCGCTGATTCACGGCCAGGCGGAAGCCCTGCAGCAGCCGCTGTGTCACGCTGACGCCCGCAGTGGCCGTCGTGTACGGATTGTAGTCCGGCCGGATCCAATTCGCGCTCAACCTCTCACTGGCATAGCCCGCGGAAAAAGTGGTGCCGGTGGCGAAGCCTTTCTGCACACCGAAAGTACCGGCCAGATTGCTGAGCACCACCGGGTTCACGCCGTAGCTGGACAGCGTGTTCTGCAAGTTTGACTCGTGGCTCCAGTTGAGCTGGCCCGTCAGCGTCGGCTCAAAGACCGGCAGCTTCGGACCGGCGCTCGTGGCGTTCGCACCGACTACCGAGAGGTTCGTCTCCTGCTGCGCGATGCCGCCCAACTCGCCGATGTTCGGCGAAATGGAGCCGGAAGGCGTGAAGCCGCCCACGTTGGTAAGCAGCGGCGCTCCGGGGCCGCCCACGCCAGCGGGCAATTCACGGACGCTCAACGGTACACCGCGCAAGGTGCCGCCGCCCTGGGCGCGGGCGACGTCCGTCTCCGCGATGGCCGGACCATAGCGCTGTAGTTCAATGTCGAGGTTGTTTTCGAGCGCCAAAGCCAGCGCATCGTTGAGCGACAAGTAGACCTGTCCGGCCTTCACCAGCGAGTAGATGCGCTCGGAATTCGCGAAGCTCGTTTCCGAAACGGACTTCGGCGAGTAAAGGCGCAGCAGCCCGCCGCGCGCGGCCGACTCTATCTTGACTTGCCCCCAACCCTGGATGGCGAGCAGAAGAGTGGGAATAAGAACGGCCTTCCGCATCGCTATCGCCTCTTCGCGGGCCTGGGCGTCGCGTCTTCCGGTGGCACCTCGCGCTTCACCAGGACTGGCCGGACTTCCGCGCCTTCCTTCACGTCGTCACCCGGCGAAGTCGCCACATACTCATCGCCGTTGAGGCCGGCCCGTATTTCGGTGAACGCGCCGTAGTCGCGCCCAACCTCAACTTTCTGAAAGTGCACCCGGTTGCCCGCCACTACGGCCACTTGCGTACCGTCGGCGCGCACCACCAGCGCGTCGCCAGGGATGAGAACCGACGGCGCGGAGGCGACCTGGAACAGGCGCACCTGGGCGTACATATTCGGCAGCAGCACACCGTCGGGATTCGCTACCTGCACCTCGGCCGGCAGCGTGCGCGTGGCGGCGTCCAGCGCACTGGCCGTTCGCGAAACGTGCCCGTCGAATTTGCGACCGCCCAGTTCTTGCAAGGTCACCTCGGCGCGCTGGCCGACCCGGATAAACGGCGCGCTCGATTGAGGCACGTCCACCATGATGCGAAGCGTGCCGATTTGCGCCACGCGAAACAGCGGCGGCCCGCCGCCCGGAGACACCAGCGACCCGATGTCTACGTTGCGCGCCGTGACGATGCCGGCAAACGGCGCGGCAATCTTCGTGAAAGCGTGAAGCTCCATCAGGCGGCGCAGGTTGGCTTCGCTCGAGCGGATGTTGTCTTCTGCCACCCGGACGGCGGCTTGGGCGGCTTCCACCGAGGCCTGCTGGCGTTCATAGTCGGCATCCTTCTGGTCGGCTTCCTGGCGCGATACGACCCCTTTGGCCACGAGCACGCGCCAGCGTTCGGCGGTCACCTTGGCCAGTTTGAGGTTGGCTTCCGCCTGCCGCAGGTTGTGGCGCGCGCCGGAGAGCGTGCTCTTGGCTTGCTGTAGACCGGCTTCGGCCTGACGGACCTGCTGGTCCAGTTCCGGCGCTTCGATCTCCGCCATCAACTGTCCCTTTGAAACGTGATCGCCGATGTCCACCAGCCGGCGTTTCACGTAGCCCGAGGCGCGGGCCTGTATGAGGGCTTCCGTAATCGGGGTGATGTTGCCCGGCAAAATCAGGTCGGTGGAGGCCGGCGACTTGGCCGCCTGCCCAACCATCACTTGCGGGATGGCGGCCTGGTCCTGTTCGGCTGCCCGAACCAAGCCCCGCATGCGCGCCCGCCGCGGCATGTAGCCCACCGCGAAGAGCACACCTAAAACGACTACGATCAGAAAACCAGCCAGCGCCGCGCGCCGGCGGGATGAATGGTCACTTGAATTCACTGTAAATCTTCCTCGCGCTCCTCGGCCTGGATTTTGCGGTCCAGGTCGGCCGGAGGTGTTTTGCGGAGATAGGAATAAACGACAGGCACGAAAAACAGCGTCGCAAACGTGGCGACGATCAATCCGCCGATGACCGCGCGGCCGAGCGGCGCATTCTGTTCGCCGCCCTCGCCAAAACCGAGCGCCATGGGAAGCATGCCGATGACCATGGCGGACGCCGTCATGATGACGGGCCGCACGCGGGCATGCCCGGCGTTCAAAGCGGCTTCCAGCGCGCTCTTCCCGCGCATGCGCTCGTCGTTGGCGAATGTCACCACCAGGATGCTGTTCGCCGTAGCCACCCCGATGGTCATGATGGCCCCCATCAGCGACGGGACGCTGAAGGTGGTCTGGGTGATGAAGAGAATCCAGATGATGCCGGTTAACGCGCCGGGAATTGCCATGAGGATGATGAACGGATCGAGCCAGGACTGGAAGTTCACCACCATCAGCAGGTAGACCAGGATCACGGCAAAGCTGACGCCGAGCCCCAGCCTGAAGAAGGACGTGCGCATGGTTTCCACCTGTCCGCGCACATCGATGAAGGCGCCCTTAGGCAGGCTGGGCGTCACATCGCGCACGATGCGATCCACTTCGCGCGAGAGCGTGCCCAGGTCGGTCCGCTCGACGTTGGCGTACACGTCGAAGACCGGCTGCACGTTGTAGTGGCTTACCAGCGCGGTCGACAGGCCGCGGCCGAACGTCGCCAGGTTGCTCAGCAGTTGCGGCGGTGCGCTCGGCGAGGCGATAGGCGTGCGCGCCAGCTCATCGAACGAATTCACGCGATATTGCGGCGTCTGCACCGAGATCTGGTAGTTCACCCCGTTCACCGGGTTGAGCCACTGGTTGGGCGCCACCTGCCCGCTGGAGCTCAACGAGATGAGCAGGCTGTTGGCCACGTCACGCTGCGTGAGGCCGACCTGGCTGGCCCTGGCGCGATCCACATTGACGCGGAACTCCGGATAGTCCACTCCCTGGTGTATGTGTACGTCCGCCGCGCCCGGCACGCGCTCCAGCTGGCTTTGGATGCGCCTGGCTATCTGGTAATTAGCCTTTACGTTGCGCCCAACCACCTGGATGTCCACCGGCGCCGGCAAACCGAAATTCAGGATCTGGTTGGTGATGTTTGCGGGCTGGAAGAAGAAATCCAGGTCCGGGAACTTGTCGCGCAGCCTGCGGCGCAGACGGCTGGTCCACATCTCGGTCGGCGAGTGATCCTCGTTCAGCGAGATCAGGATTTCTCCGTCACCGGGCCCGATGGTGGCCGTGTTGGACAGGGCCAGGTTGATGCCGGAAACGGGCAGGCCGATGTTGTCGAGGATGTTCGAAAGTTCCCCACCGAGTTCTCTGCGAATCTCCCCTTCCACGAGGCCGAAAATGCGCTCGGTCTCTTCGATGCGCGTGCCCGGCGGGGTGCGGACGTGCAGGCGCATCTGCCCGGAGTCCACATCCGGGAAGAAATCCTCTCCCACAAACCACGCCAGGGGCAGCGAGACGGCGACCAGCAGAAGAAACGCCGCGACACCCACGCGGCGGTGGGCGAGCATCCACGCCAGCGCGCTCACGTAGCGGTCGCGGGCTCGTTCGAACCAGCTGTTGAAAACATGATGCACGCGCCAGATGAAACCGGCGACCTGGACGTGGTCTTCACCCTTCGCGTAGACCTCCACTTCGCTCGCGCACAGG
>ENA-UOYA01002295-UOYA01002295.1-activated-sludge-metagenome-genome-assembly--contig:-NODE-2295-length-18625-cov-5.818578_pt1 | contig 18625 bp, 19 predicted proteins | sample MGYA00238163_ERZ764804 | MGnify/ENA primary metagenome ERZ764804 (study PRJEB28919, sample SAMN05720223) | activated sludge metagenome | isolation source: Anaerobic digester | place: Hong Kong... | reverse complement strand
GCGTTAATGATTCTAAAAAGATCATACTTGCGAATTGAAATTACAAAACAGACAGCTGAAACAGCTATGCCCAGTGAGGTTAACCCCGGCACGATCACCCTGGTATAAGGGTAAACAATCACATTAAGCAGCACATCAAAAACAGAAAAAAAGATTAGGAGCAGAATCCCTCTGATGCATAAGGACAGTTGTTTTTTAATGTTGCTTTCAGCAACCGTCCTTGCAGTGCGCAGCATTAAATTGGTCGATAATATCAGGTAAAACAGTCCAGAAAGGGCAAAAACCCAAAATAAAGGCCCGTAGATGCGTATTGTCCAACTATAACCGGACGGTATGGCAAATAAATAATGCCAGGGATTGGTGGTCACCAGCACAGCGCTGAGAATAGACGGAACGGCGTAAAGGTAAAGTGTTGACCTCTTTTGTTCATCTATTTTCTTGGTAATAACAAGCGCGAATACAAGCCAGCCTAACCCCAAAAAACAAAGCCCGGCAAAAGCTAAATTTAAAAAAAACCACTGAAAACGTAATTCGGGAACAATGTGCATCAATAAGTGACTGAATGGCCAGATCATCATCAAGGAGTGAAAGGCCAGATAAACTTTATGCAGTGTAGTAATGTTATTTACCGCCAGGACGTATATAAAGATCAAAAGCAAAAAAAGAAAAAGGAAAGAGTCAATCCAGTCCGGCTGCATATGATCACAAACCTTTAATCAATTCACGATAGCCTTAATTTGGCATATCCTCTTATCCATATTTCGCCATTATTAAACATATTCCTGCAATACAGAATATAATATGGCTTTGTTACTATAATATGTTAAGGCCATATTACTGACTTCCTTTAGTCAATTTCAATATGGTCGATAACAACTGAAATTAGAATTGCTTCTTTCCTTGACTTTTAACACTGAAAACGGTAAAATTCTTTATACATGCAAAACAAAACATTTTAGCCGGGGCGTAGCTCAGTTTGGCTAGAGCGCTACCTTGGGGTGGTAGAGGCCGCACGTTCGAGTCGTGTCGCTCCGACCAGTAAAATCAAGGCTTCGAGAGATCGAAGCCTTATTTTTTAACTTTGTAACAGGTATAATTTTTATAGGAATATTCTTAATTGCCTATGGATCATCTATCTAGTATTTTCGGCAGCGACAGCGGCCTTAACGTTGTGAATATTTTTCAGTCACTTAGTATATATAAAGGTCCCCAATCCAAGGTGGCTGCGATTAGCCAGCATGAGAACCTTATATTTGAACAGCAAACATTTCAGCTCCCAGTTTGTTCTCAACTCCGGCGAGACTTCCCGGTGCGGGTCGACATAAAGCATTTCTTTTAGATTATCCAGCACGCCGGGCAATTTATTTTGAGTCACAAAAACCCTCGTAAAACCAGCCTTTTCAAATTTGTCTGTCCATTCACCTAAAAGAGGGACCTGCGGCACACCGCAGATATCCTTGATTTGCTGCCTGGCTTTGGGAGGCAATGTATCATAGGCTGTTAATTCCACATCAACCACAACGCCTCCCTTTTTTAAAACCCGGCAGCACTCCCGCAGAGCTTGTTCAGGCGGTAAAAATATGAGCAGTGATTCGATCAGGATGATATCGGCTACTGAGCTGCCGAAGGGCATATTAAGCGCATCACCTAGAATAAAATTAACGTCGGTCTTCTCCCTGAATGCTCTCCTGCTGGCCTTGGCAATCATCTCTTCAGAATTATCCAGGCCAAAAACATACGCGCCGTATTTTTTCGCCAGGTAACAGGCGCTCCTGCCAGTGCCGCAGCCTATATCCAGAACGACACTGCTTTTGTTAATCGAAAGGCTGTTTAGAATTTTTACTGTGTGCGAGAAACCACCAGGGTGCAGGCTGCCGTTGCCCAGGGCAGTGATAGCTTCAAGGTATGAACTCATCCGGATCCCTCTTTTGGTTTTTAATTCTTTATCCTATGTACTGCGGCTGGTATAGGTGACATTAAACAAACAGAGTTTAGGTTTGGTAAAAATTATCAGGCTGGCGTATAAAAATATAAACAGAGACACTATCTGGATATAATCAATGAAAAGTGAAGCGGACACCCATATGTCTTAAAATCCCGTCAACATATTTTGACAATAATTAAGCAGGCCTTTATGCTGCAGGCGGGGCCTGCTTAAATTATAAAGCGCTCTTTTGTTTAGAGCGCTTTGACATACATTCGGCTTGCCAACACACTTTTTATCACTAAAACGAAACGAGATTAAAATAAGGAGTTGCTTATTCCCCTGCAACGACCTTTTCCAGCAGGTATAACTGCTCCGCCGCTCCAAATAACACCAGGATATCTCCCACCTTGAAAACTTCTGACGGCTCTGGATTGATGATATTCTGGCCTTCCCGCATGATAGCCAGCACCATAATTCCGTAGTCGTCCCTGATCCTGGAGTCCTTTAATCTCATGCCGACCAGCTTGGATTTATAAGTTATAAGCAGCTCCTCCAGGTTCAGGTTGTTTTCGTGGTCATCAATCAAAGTCTCTACCACTGCCACACTTGCGGGTTTCAGTGAAGCCAGCGCCATCCGGCTGCCGGCTATGGCAGAGGGACTGACAACTGTATCGGCTCCTGCCCTTTTAAGCCTTATAACTGATTCCGGGCGGGTAGCCCGGGCTACAATATGGGCTTCCGGATTAAAATCTTTACAGGAAATGGTGATCATCAAATTGCCGGCGTCATCGGGAATAGTGGTAATGATGCCTTTAGCATATGCCACCCCTGCCATTTGCAGAATCCTGTCCTCTGTGGCATCGCCGGCAATAAATAAAACGTTGCCCTCGGCCCGGATATCCTCCAGGATGGAAGGTTCTTTTTCAATTACCACGAATTCTTTTTTCTTTCTGATCAGTTCCCTGATCACTTCCTTGCCGACCCGCCCGGCGCCGCAGACGATAATATGGTCTTTTAGCCTTGTTATTTGCTTAATCATTTTTCTCTTCCCCCATATATCGGAAATCCGCCCTTCGACCATACCGGTCAGTGTTGTGCCAAGCACGTACGTCAAAAAACCGAAGCCCAACACCGAAAGAAACATGGTAATTATTCTGCCGGCACTGGTAGACGGCATCACGTCGCTATAACCGGTGGTGGTAACAGAGCTCATGGTCAGCCACAAGGCTTCCATGCCGCTTTTCCCCTCTATCGTAGCAAAGTAAAAAACGGCAGCGGTGATGATCGTAAACAGCACTAAAACCGCGTAAAGTATTGGGCGAATTGACGGCATAAACAAAACACCTCAAAATTGGTCGTCGGAAGTCAGACGTCGGACGTCGGAATATGCTGCATTCCTCTTTTGTCTTTAAAACCTGCTATGGCTTCCCACTTCTCACTTCCCACTTCTCAGATCCCAATTCAGCTGATCCAGCGGCCCAGAATGAACATTACGCTGACAACTGAAAATACCAGTACGGAGATAATTGAATAAACGACCACCAATCCGTTTTTGTGCAGCAGGTGTGCCAGAGTTATATATCCCGGGAACAGGACGATAATGTACCTGGGCATACCTAGAGGCAGGTTGTCCACAACAGAAGAAAACGGGATCAAGAATCCTAACACCAAAAAAATTAACAGTGACTTATCCTTAATATATTTGAAGCTCCTGATTATTAAAAACAAAAAGAGAAAGGCCATGCCCGATTCAAAAAGGCTGTAAAACTCACTTTTATAAATAAACAGTGACAGATTTGTCAACTGGCCGGCGCCGGGGTATTTAAAATGTCGGAATCCCCAGTAATCCCTGTTCAGGGAGTGGGCAAAAGCCAGGGGATCACCGGTGGATTTCCATAAAACAGCAATAAAGATCAACAGTGAGGCCGGGATTATAAGCAGCGGCAGGGCCTTTTTCAGGTTGATCCTATAGCCGTTGACCTCGTACTGGTAATAAAGAAGGGCTAAAAATGTTACTACTCCCAAATTCCTGGTAAGTGCCGCCAGAGCACCCAAAATGGCGGCAGTAAACCACTTTTCTTTTCTGGCGTAATAAAATGCCCCGAGTGAGAAAGCAAGAAGCGGGGATTCTGAATAAATCGAAGTGAAAAATATAGCTGTCGGGAAGAAAAGCATGATAAAAACAGTGGTAACAGCTATCTCTTCGCCGCAGTCTTCCCTGACCAGGCGGTATAAAAAGAAGCATGCGATAAAAAGGGCTGTATTGGTGATAAGGAATCCTGATACCACACCGTTGTGGGTAACAAAAGTGAGCAGGCGAATCAGAAAAGGGAGCAGCGGAAAAAAAGGAGCGCTGTCAAAGTCATAGCCCTGCCCCGCTATCCTCAAAAACCAGCCGGCGTCCCAATGAATCAACGAATCAAAGAGAACACTTTGGTGCAGGTTCTCAAAAACAGCCGGCGGAAATGGATTAATAACTTCTCTGGCTAACCATATTAAAAAAATGATGAGCAGTTTGTTCAGTACATACAGGTAGCCGACTCGTTTCAAATCTTCTACTATTACAAACTACCCCCCAGTTGTCTTGACCACCATCTTGTCCTTTCGGAAGACCCAGAACTTATTCAGAGTGTAATTCAAGGCAAAAGTAATTACAGTGGCAAAAATCAAAGCCGTGGTCCTATTGAAAACAAGATTATAGACAATGTAGAAAGAAGCGCTGTTAAAACCCAGGCTAACTGCATTGACCAGAATAAATCTTATGAACCTGCCGCCCTCGTTGTCCGTGTGGCTGTCTTTAAATGTCCAGAACCTGTTTAAGAAAAAGCTGTTGATAATACCGCAAAAGTAACTGAACCCTTTAGTGATGAGATAAAAAAACCCGCTCTCAATAGAAAATACCTCGGATATTATTAAAAACACAGCCCAGTCGATAAACGTGTTCACGCAACCAACAGCGGCAAATTTACATAACTGATAGATATTTACCATAAATTGCTCCGATCATTTATTTTAATGATTTGTACTATCCCCACTGTCTACGTCTTTGAAAAGTTATTTTTTAATTTGAAAAGCTCAATAAAAGCCTTCACGATTACCGACAGTTTCGCGCCTGTCTGTTCACCCGCTGCCCGGGGGTAATGGTTTACGCCCACTTCAGTGATGGTATACCCCTTGGCCTTGGCTTTAGCCAGGATTTCCGTGTCGATCAGCGCTCCCTGCGAGGTAAGGCTGATGTCATCAAATATCTTTCGCCTGTAAAGCTTAAACGCCGAATCCACGTCGGTAACTTTAAGTTTAAAAAGTGAGTTGACCAGTGCGCCCCACATATACGCGTTTATTTTGCGGTGCACGGGATCGCGCCTGCTGATGCGATACCCTGACACTATATCATATTTATCAATAAATGGCAGCAGTTTTTTGATCTCTTCTATCTTAAACTGTCCGTCACCATCAGTATAAAAGACAAGCTCTTTGGAAGCACTCTTAAACCCGGTTTGCAGCGCGGCCCCGTAACCTTTGTTGGTTTCATGATGAATGGCCCGCACCGGCGGGTTTTCCGCCGCCAGTTTTTCAGCTATTTCAGCAGTACGGTCCCTGCTGCCGTCGTTTACAATAATTATCTCATAATCGTCCGAAATCTGACTGGCTACGTGTAAAGCTTCCCTGGTAACTCTTTCAACATTTTGTTCTTCATTATAACACGGAAAAAAAATAGTAATCGGGTATTTCCTCATTGCAATCTCCATTCCCGTAATGATTAGTAAACAAGGCATATATTACCTTCGACGTAATTGACCAGCATCCTCCTAGCTAATCTGCAGAAGCCTTTTGTTTTTTAATTTTCTTTTTTTAATAATTTTTATGCAGGCTTGGACAACTTTAATGTAAAAATCTAAGAATTTTACTGGTAATTTAGTGTCAGGCTATAAATTGTAGCATAAAATTTGCTCTTTAATACCATAATAAGTTTATCCTAAGATAGGGAGGTTAAAAAATGGAATGGCTGTCTAGATTTGCTCTGGCACTGGTGATTATCGGGGCTTTAAACTGGCTGCTGGTAGGCTTGTTCGAGTGGGATCTTGTTACCGCAATCTTCGGCGGTGACATCTTGAGGACGTCTTCCGGCATAAGCAGGGTAATTTATACCCTGGTGGGACTCGCAGGCATTTATTGCATTTCGTTTTTCTTCAAAGAAAACGCTGTCCTGAGGAATGAAAAATAATCTATGCGGCCAAAATAAGAAAAGCATGTTTTTAAAGGAGGGACAAATTAATGAGTTCTCGTAAAAAAGACAGGCAAGCGCCTGATACAGTTGCTCCAGCTGTGCAGGACGAGAACAGTGTTTGTTCGGAAGAGGACAGCTCCTGTCCTAAATCCTGTTTACTTGAAGAAGATGAAGAGAATACTTCCTGTTAAGAGAGACCTTTACCAAAGGTCTCTTTTTTTAGTTTAAAAAGCAGTTATACAGGGGTTGCCACCTAGTTGATCTAATGCTATATTTGGATTAACTTAAGAAAAACCGTATGGGGTGATGGAATTATGGACTACCAAAACAAAGGCAAACACAATGATTACCGGGTGAATATCCTTAACAACGGCCGGATTATCAGTATTGAAGTAACCTGCTGCGGCAGGCATATCGGCGAGATGCGTTTTAAAGACGGGGAAAATAAAAAGTGCCCGTTCTGCGGTACAGTTCACTCGGTTAAAATACAGCACAACCACTTCCATATCCGGCCCGCCAGACCCGAGGACGAATCCGGCTTGGACGACAGCGCTGTGATTGAAAAAAAGGCACTTTAAATTTATTCTGGCAATGCGGCGGGGAATTTAAAAACTCCCGCGTAAACCCCCTGAATGGTGAGGGCATCTTCATTTTCGAGGACGATATCAGGGTAGGCGGGATTGGCAGAGCGGAGTATAATTTTGTCTTTTTCCCTTAACAGAATTTTCAAAGAGCTTTCTTCTCCGTTAATGAGAGCGCAAATGATCTGGCCATTGAAATCAGCGTGGTTTTGACGGTTGATCAGGACCAGATCCCCTTCATCTATTCCTTCCCCGGCCATGGAATCTCCTTTAACCAGCAGAGCAAAAAATAACGCTGCTGACTTCTGGCGCGGCAATGGCAAAAAACCTATCAGACCCTGCCTGGCGGGCGATGCCTCACCGGCCTTGATCATGCCAAGCACGGGAATGTCCTGCAAATCATTAATTATTTCAGCCTTCTCAGCGGCAGGCTGTTTAATATCTCCTGCCGCGGCTGGGTCAGATAAAAAATAAGCCACCGGCTTAGCCAGAGCCTTAGCCAGGCGGTGCAGCTCTTCAATGCTTATTTTCCGCTTTCCCTTCTCATAATAGTTGATAGCCGTTGCTGTTAAACCCAGCATCGCTCCCAAATCGTATTGGGAAAGACACAGCTCGCTTCTTGCTTTTTTAATTCTGGCGCCTATTCGGGCATACATATATAGCGCCCCCGTTTAATACCATAATATCAGTCACAAAACGTTTATTCTACCCGCACTCTTTTAATCCCTTTTCGTAAAAACTATTTATGAACGAGAATGAAAAAAGCTGTTGACAGAGCCTGGGGCTATTGGTACACTAGGTTATACAGCAAAATAAGTGCTCTTATCCTGAGTGGCGGAGGGACTGGCCCAATGAAGCCCGGCAACCGTTGGGAAGCTAGACTTACCCAAAATGGTGCTAATTCCTGCAGGAGATTATATCTTCTGACAGATAAGGGGAAAAGCTATGACTAAAGCTGGCCTCTTCTGTTTGAAGGGGCTTTTAAAATTGTCAAAGCACAAGGGCACGATAAACAGGGAGGTAACTTAAAATGGCCATTGAAAAAACCTATGCCGAGATTAATGAAAAAATCAAGTCCGGCAAAGCTGTGGTGCTGACCGCTGAGGAAGTGATTTCTCTGGTGGAGGAAAAAGGTATTACCGAAGCCGCCCGCAGCGTTGATGTGGTAACCACCGGAACATTCGGCGCCATGTGCTCTTCCGGAGTCTTTCTGAACTTCGGCCACTCTAAACCAAGGATCAGGATGCAAAAAGTCTGGCTGAACGGGGTCCCCGCATACACCGGCATCGCGGCGGTCGACGCTTACCTGGGCGCGACTGAACTGCCTGAAGACGACCCCTGCAACAACAATTACCCCGGCGAGTTTCGCTACGGCGGTGGGCATGTGATTCAGGACCTGGTTGCCCGCAAGCAGGTTAAATTAGAAGCAGTTTCTTACGGCACTGATTGTTATCCCAGAAAGGAATTAGAAACCTTCCTTACCCTGGATGACCTTAATGAAGCCACTCTCTTTAACCCGCGCAACGCTTACCAGAATTACAACTGCGCCGTAAACCTGAGCGGCAGGACGATCTACACCTATATGGGCATGCTCAAGCCAAACCTGGGCAACGCCCACTACAGCAGCGCCGGGCAGCTCAGCCCGCTGCTGAACGACCCCTATTTCCTGACCATCGGCATCGGCACCAGGATTTTTCTGGGCGGCGGCGTCGGTTATGTAGCCTGGAACGGGACGCAGCACTTCCCGGGCATCCAGCAGGACAGCGCAGGTAAAAGCTACGGGCCTGCCGGCGGTACTCTTTCGGTGATTGGTGACCTGAAGCAAATGAAGCCGAACTGGTTAGTTGGCACAAGCTTTTTAGGCTACGGGGCCACGCTCTCAGTCGGCCTGGGTATTCCCATACCCATTCTCAATGAAGAGGTAATGCGCTGTGTTTCAGTAACCGACCGTGATCTCTACGCCCCCATTGTTGACTACAGCGAAGCCTACGGCCAGCGGATTCCGGGCAATCTGGGCTTTGCCAGCTACGCTGAGCTAAAATCAGGCAGGATTAATTTAAACGGCCGGGAAATACCCACCGCTCCCCTGTCCAGTTATCCCAAAGCCAGGGAAGTCGCCGGGATCTTAAAGAACTGGATCCAGAAGGGAGAGTTCCTGTTGACAGAACCGGTTAAACTGCTCCCCTCATACAAGGATGAAATCGCTTCCAGAACGCTTGAGATCAAGGGGATATAGGAAAGGAGTGGTTTTGATGTCACCTAAAAAAATAATTCTGCGCTTCGGCAAGGACATAGCCGACAAACCTATCATCTACTGCCTGGTCAGGGATTATGACCTGGTGATCAACATTCTCAAAGCAAACGTTGATCAAAATAAAGAAGGAACGATGGTTTTGGAGTTAACCGGGGAAAAATACGACCAGGGCCTGGCCTTTTTAAAAAACCAGGGGGTCAGAGTGCAGCCCCTGGCCGAAGAAGTTTTCCGCAACGAAGAAAAATGCACCAGCTGCGGCGCCTGTACGGATATCTGCCCCAGCGGCGCCCTGTATATGGAAAGGCCCTCCATGGAAGTAAAATTTGAAAGCGACAACTGCATCGTGTGTCAGATATGCGTTAAAATCTGCCCGGTAAAAGCAATGGAGGTCAGGTTTTAAATTGGAGTATACTGAAAGGTCCTACCGGGGGCAATTCCGTCAGGACGACCTTGTTCACTTCCAGGTGGTTGTACGCCAGACAGACCTGGATATCGGGGTGCGCAGGGAAAGATTTTCGCCGGAATTAGCCCGGTGGGTTGAGGAAATGGTGCGCCAACAGCGGGAACTCCTCGAGAAATATATCGAGGAGGATCCCGCCTTTCTTCATGCCCTGACACCATGCCAATTGTTGCCCGGCGCCCCTCCTATCGCGTCTGACATGGCAGCGGCGGCCTGCCTGGCTGGAGTGGGGCCAATGGCCGCCGTGGCGGGAGCCTTCGCCCAGTACATCGGCGCGGCGCTCGCCAAGCGCTCGAAAGATGTGATTGTGGAAAACGGCGGCGATATTTACCTGCGCAGTACCAGACCGCGCCGGATCGGAATTTTTGCCGGCAAATCCCCCCTGTCAAACCGCATCGCCCTGTCGATCAGGCCGGAAGACACCCCGCTGGGGGTCTGCACCTCCTCCGGCACCGTCGGCCCTTCTTTAAGCCTGGGCAATGCCGACGCGGTGGTCATCCTCTCACCATCCGCCATCCTTGCTGACGCGGCAGCCACGGCAGCCGGCAATTTGGTCAGGAGTAAAGAGGATGTTCAAACAGCCGCGGAATTCGCTAAAGGCATTGAGGGAGTGACAGGGGCGGTAATCATCAAGGAAGACAGGCTGGCCGCCTGCGGCCAGCTTAAGCTGGTGCCGTTAAATATTTAAAAGGTCGGGTTGTAGTCAGAGCCGTCCATGGTGTTGAAACCCGCTTGGCTCCTCTGCTCCGCGTCGAGTGTCAAGTGCCTTTTTAGTACTCGGAAATAGGCTTCAACTAAGCGGCTCATTACCTAGTACTTTTTGTGGGTTCGTCGTAAGGGCACTTGGTCTTTTTAAAAAAAGCGCGCAGCTTTGACACAAAAGTCAAAAGAAATTGTAAAGACTTTTGTGTCGCTGCGCTTGCAGCTTGCTTCGGGCGAAATGAGACCGCCTTCAATTCGCCGTCCTGGCTCAGTTCAGGCTGGCGCGGAATACGTTGGGGACATACCTCGTCCTAAAAGAAGATACGCAAAATAGAGGTGTGTCCCCTGACCGCTGTGCCGCGCCTCTCATTTCGCAACCTCAGCTTCGCTGAGTTCACTTAATTGGGGACATAGCTCGTCTTCAGAGATAGGCTCTAAATAGAGATGTGTCCCCATTCCTTGAACCGCTCCGCAATGGAGCAGCTTGTTTCAACACCATGGACTTAGTGTTACCCTGCTTTGTAGACGGTCTGTCAAAAACCATCCTTTTTAACACTGGCGGGGTGAAACATCCCACAGGCCTGGCGCTGCGGTTCAAATCCCGCCAGCACCCGCTCCAGTCCTTCCTTGCCGACCAGCCTTAACACTTCAGTAACATCCAGCTTGCCGGGCACCCGCTTTGCCAGGCCGGCGTACTGCGGAATCAGCGCGGCGCAGCCTGGCCTGGACTCAGTTTTCCCCACAATCAGGAACATATATTTACACTGGGAGCAGGTGTGGGAAACCTTGTCCCGCAGTTCCGGCAGCATCAGCCGGTGGCTTTCGTAGAGAAAATTTTTCCGGTAGTAATCATGGATATTAGCCACGGACCGCCTCTCCCTTTCGTTCGAGGAGTACACCCTCCGGGGTGAGGGAGATGGCCCTCAGCAGGCTCCGCTCGCCGAACCGGTCCTTAATCCGGTCGCAGGCGGCGTTTAAAAGCCTGGTTTTTTCCACCTCACCGAACAAATCCACCTGTTCCACAGTGTTTTTAACCAGCCCGGCCAGAGACACCCCCACCATCCTGACCGGTTTCCAGGCAGGCCAGTGCTGGTGCAGCAGATCTACAGCCACCCGGTAGACATCACCGGCATTGTTGCTGGGATAAGCCATGGTGCGGGAGCGCGACATCCACAAAAATTCGGTGTCTTTCAAGGTAAGGTTTACTGTCCTCCCCACCAAACCTCCCAAACGCACCCGCCTGCACACAATCTCACACAACTCCAGCACAACCACCTTGATCTGCTGGTAACCCCGGTAGTCTCTGGGCAGGGTAATCTGATGGCCGATAGATTTAACCTTATCCAGGGAATGCGGGTCGACCGGACTATAATCAATGCCGTTGGCGGACAGGCTCAGTATGTGCCCCATCAGCCCGAACCTCTTTTTCAGGACCGGCAGGGGATAGACGGCAAGCTCACCAATCGTGTGAATGTTTAAATCACGCAGCCTTTTTTCCAGGCGCCCGCCCACCCCGAACAGTTCCCGCACCGGGAGGGGCCAGACTTTGTCCGGCAGATCGGGAAAGTCCAGTACTGTAAGGCCGTCCGGCTTCTGCATCCCGGCTGCCATTTTGGCCAGGAGCTTATTGGGAGCCACCCCCACGCTGCACAGTACCCCGACTTCCCTCTTGATCCTGCCCTTAAGCTGCAGGGCAATCTCAGTGGAAGTCCCGAAAAGGCTCTCACAGCCGGATACGTCCATAAAGGCCTCATCAATGGAAAAGGGCTCCACCAGCGGGCTGAAGTCTCTCATGATCCTGATAATCCGGGCCGAGAAGTTAACATAGCAACCATGCTTTGGCTTTACAAAAACGCCGCGCGGGCAGAGGCTCCTGGCCTCCCACACGGCCATGCCCGTCTTAACCCCACAGGCCTTGGCATCGTAAGAAGCAGCCAGGACAATGCCGTGCCGCTTGGCCGGGTCCCCGCCCACAATTACCGGCTTGCCCCGGAGCACCGGGTCCATAGCCTGGTGCACACTGGCGAAAAAAGCGTTCATATCGGCTAACAGGATCGGGCAGCGCAAAAAAAACCACCTTCTCAAACATATGTTCTGGTTTAATTATTATAGCCCGAACCTATGTTCTGAGTAAAGTGGTTTTATTTGCCTTAAATAGTTTTCTCAGCTGTTATTTTTTTCCCTGCGAAACTCCAGGAAGGAGTTGTTATATTTTACCTTAACTGATCGTGATTACTTTATGCGGGCCGTTCAGGCGGCTGTTGATATCCGCCATGTTTGAGACAGTGCCCACAGCGAGTTTTTCCATCAGCTTGTAATAATTCAGGCAAGTGCCGCAGACGAGAATTTCGGTGCCAGCCCCGGCCAGTGTCCTCAGCTGTCCCAGTACAGGAGAATCTTCCACAGCCAGGTAGACACCTGTGTTCAGCAAAAACATGGCGGCCGGTATTTTCTGCTGGGTAATAGTGACCATGAGGCTTTTTATTAACACCTCACCCAGGTCGGGTGAACCCTGGCCCAGGCTGTTGGTTGTGACAAAATACACAGCTCTTCCGTCGTCCTGCAGGGGCGCTTCCGCCGGGCTGTCTTCCTGCAGCGAAACACCAGCGCCTGTTTTACGCACGGTCAGGTAATAGCACCCTTCTTTTTCTTCCGTCGCTACTTCACAACCGGCATTTTTAACCAGCCTGGTGACATTTTCTCTGGCCGGAACATTGTCGACTATCACCAGAATTATTTGCTCAGTTCCCTTTTCAAGTACTTTTTTAGTTTCTATAACCGGCTGCGGGCAGGCTAACCCCCGGCAATCAATCACCCTGTCACTCACTGAAACTCTTCCTTCCATGATTTAGTCACTATATTCTTCAATAATAATTAATAATATTCCTTCATGGAAGCTATAGAGTTATTTTATCATGCAGGCATGGATAATTAAAAAATGTTATAAGTCCTCCAAGAGAAGCTCTAATTCGGACGCCGCAAACACATATTTTTCACCGCAGAAATGGCATAAAACCTCAGCCTGTCCCTGATCATTCAAAATATTGATGATCGCATCTCTCCCCATCGCAGCCAGAATGTCTCCCACCCTTGCGCGGGAACATTTGCACTTAAAACAAACAGGTGTCTTTTCCAGGTACTGGACCTTCAGTCCCCCCACCGCCTCAGCCACAATCCCCTCCGGTCCCAGCCCGCGGTCAACAAGACTGCTCACAGGGTCCATTTTCCCCAGGTTCTTTTCAAGCTGGAGCAGAACTTCTTCTTTAGCTTCCGGAAACATCTGAATGATTATGCCGCCCGAAGCTTTTACCTGGCCCTGCGGGCCCACCAGCACGCCCAGCGCTACCGCGGACGGGGTTTGCTCGGAGGTTAAAAGATACTGGGCCACATCCTCACCAATTTCACCGGAAACAAGTTCCACGCTTCCGGTAAACGGCTCCTTCAGGCCCATATCCTTAGAGATATAGAGGTAGCCTTTGCCCACGGCTTCACCCACCGGCAGCTTGCCGGCCGCCTGTCCCGGCAAGTCAACATGAGGCTCCTGGACATAACCCCTTACCTCCCCGGCGGCATTGGCGGTTACAACTACCGCTCCCAGGGGGCCGTCCCCCAGTATGCGCAGGGTTAGAATGTCATCACCTTTTAGGTTTGCTCCCAGCAGCAGCCCCGCGGTTAAAGCCCTGCCCAGGGCGGCGCTCGCGACTGGCCAGGTGTCATGCCTGCGCCTCGCTTCTTCAACAAGCTTTGTTGTTGTGGCGGCAAAAACCCGGAATTGCCCGTCTTCGCCAATGCCTCTGACTAGATAATCCTTCATGTCATTCTCCTGTACTCATATTCTCTTAATTATTATAACCTTGCATTTCACTGCGTAAAGAATACATGTGTTAAATAATTAAAAAACGCCTAAAATTACTTGTAAATTATATCCAAAAGTGGTAAATTAAATCAAATTCAATTATGCAACATGTCAGATATCCTGACGCTGGTTATTTACAGAAACCATGGAATATATACCCTGTCAAACAGAATATATTTTAAAAAAACTAATAACGCATATGGGGGGATGCCTATTACAAGATGAAGATTGTTTTTTGGAGGCATATCTAATTTAGGAGGTGGTATTATATCTGGCCGATATTCGGCACAGCCAACCAGCTGCTTGCAGCTCTGGCCCTTATCGCTGTGGCGGTATGGCTGGCTTATCGCAAAAAGCCAAACATATTTGCTGTTATACCGGCAGTGTTCATGATGGTCACCACTCTGGCTTCACTCTGGCAGTTGCTCTTTAATAAATATCTCCCGACGAAAAACTATCCACTGGCGGTAACTGACATCCTGCTCATGATCCTGTCAGTGGGAGTAATTATCCTGGCAGTGCAAAAACTGGCGAGCGTCAATAAGGTCTCTACCGTTGATTTGACAAAATAAAAATAAAATGTAGTTAGTAATGGCCTACAGGTTGTGACCTGTGGGCCATTACAAGGAAGCGGTTGACTCCTTTATCAGCAAATCAACTGGCCCTTCAGATAGGCTATTACTTCAGCGTACTGCCCCTCGTCCAGCCTGTTGAACATCTGTTCAACCTGGCGGTACTGCTCAGTATCATGCAGGTCAGACAGCCTGTGAAACATGCCCAGGCGCTTGCCCAGAATAAAGATTTGTTTTTCTTTTGGCGGCAATTCCAGAAACCTGTCCAAGACCCCAAGCATGGCAGGTTTATCTTCCGGTAGTTTCCCTTTAACCTCTTCAAGTAAATTCAGGGAGTGGTCGCTGATAACGCTGCTTTGAATACCCTCAAGCCTTTCAATAAACATTTTTTGTCCAAGGGTAACACCAGCGTCGTCCTGCACCTTGAATTCCCCCGACAACACCTTTTGATACAGGGGCATTTCCTCTGTCACCGCCAGGCTGCGGAAGCGGATAAAGTCAGGGTTGATAGCATTAAGGGCTTGCGCTGTTGACAGAGCATGCTCCTGTGACCACTGCTCCCCGCCCAGCCCTAAAAGGACATACTCACAGAGTGAAATGCCAGCCTCTTTTACCCGCTTTCCCGCGTCTACATGCTGCTGTGAGGTAACTCCCTTGTCCATAAATTTAAGGACTTCGTCACTGCCCGACTCCATACCGACGTGAATACGGGAAAGTCCGGCCTGACCCAACTGGGCCAGTTCATCAACACTTTTGCGCAATAAGGTGTCTGACCTGGCGTAGCTGGTGACCCGCTCCACAGTAGGAAGCTGTTCTTTGAGGTATTTCAAGATTTCAATTAAATCTGCGGTTTTCATAATCAAAGAATTGGCATCCTGAAAAAAAACCGTTTTAGCGCCGTCATGCAGCCACATAGCCACATGAAACATATTGTAATTGCCGCCTGTGTAAAAATACTCCAAAACTTTCCTGTTAATCGCGCCGCTAAAACCATTATCCAAAGAGTATTCCCGGATCAGCCGGATCATTTCTTTAACGGTATCAATATCTTTCTTAATCTCACCCAGAGACCGTCTGGAAAAGGTCTGGCCTTTATAGGTGGGGCAAAACACACATTTGTTCCAGGTGCAGTTGCGGGTAAGCCTGAGCAGCAGGCTGGCCGCCTCACTGGGTGGCCTGATCGGGCCTTGTTCAAAGCATAATGTCATACAGTATTCCCCTCAATTTCAGTATTCTTTTATATTATCATAAATGTGAAATAGCGGGGCAAAAACAAAGCCGGTATCTAAAAAAATTTCCCGGCTTTTGCAACAGATCTTATGTACTTTTATTCAAAACCGAGCCAGTGGATTTTATCCGCTTTTCTGGGCGGCGCCGGCGGGCTCTGGTCAGGGTAGCCCAAGGGAATTATTGAAACAATTTCTTTGTCGGTAATCCCCATCGCTTCATTGATCAACTCCTCAGCGTTCTTGGGCGCGGTCATCCAGCAGGTGCCCAGTCCTTTGGCCTCGGCCAGTAAAAGGAGGTTCTGGATTAAGGCCGCCGCGCTGAGCATGTTGGTATAGCGATTGTGTTCAATGCGGTATCTCTCAGAAGCGCCCATATCAGGCCTGATTTCATAAGTCAGTTTCGGCATGTAAACCAGCAGCACTACCGGGGCGCCGCCCAGATCCTGAAAGAACTTCATGGTGATGTTGACCATTTTTTCCTTAAACAGCTTCTCCAGGGTCGGTTTAAATAGTTCACCGGCCCGGGCTACGGCGCCAAGCAGCTTGTCTTTGTGTTCGCCTCTTACGACGTATACATCCCAGTTCTGCCTGTTCATCCCTGATGGCGCCCAAAGAGCATCCTCAAGTATTTCACTTAAAACTTCGCGGGGGACCTCCCTGTCCTGGTACTTGCGTATACTGCGCCTGTCTCTTATAATTTCACTGAGGTTCACATTTTTGCCTCCTTTGCTTTTATTATCAAACATTTTATTTATTTTAAAAGCCTTTATCTTGAGATGTCAACTTTTAAAATGGGGGGAAATTAACTTGTCCGGATCGGTTACCTGGAATAAACTTACTTATTCTAACAGCATGGGGCTCAAGCTGGCGGCATTGCTTCATACCAGATCTGACCTTAAAACAGCAGTTATTGTTTGTCACGGCTTTACCGGCAGCAAAGAAGGCGGCGGCAAAGCTCTCACCATGTCTGAAGAGCTTGGCAAGTTGGGCTATGCCGCCCTGTTGTTCGACTTCTGCGGCTGCGGGGAGAGCGAAGGAGATTTCTCCGATATCAGCCTTACCCGCCATATTGGTGACATAAAAAGCTCTGTGGATTTCTGCCTTGAGGCGGGCTTTAAGCGGGTTATAACCACCGGCAGGAGCTTCGGCGGCACAGCGGCAGTCTGTCACGGCGCTGCTGATGAGAGAGTGGCGGGTGTCAGCGCCTGGGCGGCGCCGGCTGAACCGGTCCGGCTTTTCTCCGGCTTTCTGGAGCAAGCGGGCGAACCTAATCACAAACTGGTTCCATTAGCCAGGCAGGACGGCGCCATCCATGTCAAAAGAAGCTTTTTTCAGGATTTAGCAAGCTATGACGTGGCGGAAAATGCAGCTTTGCTGGCGCCGCGCCCGCTGCAGGTGGTGCACGGCAGCAATGATGAAGTAGTGCCTGTACGGAATGCAGATATTATTTTTAAAGCCGCCGGCCAGCCAAAAGACATGCAAATCATTTCTGGCGCCGACCACCAGTTCACGGGACACTACCGCCAGGCCTGGGCAGCTTTTTTTAAATGGCTAAAGGAGCATTTCCCTGTATAGGCAAACATCAGCACGAACCCGAAGTAAACATACGCCACCGGGGTATGACGGTTGAACCACCTTCTTCCCGCAGAGAGGAGAAGCCGGAATAAAATCGAGTCAATCTTTGCCCTTGATTACCGCCAGCGGCTCCAGTCTGGCCACCTTGCGGGTCATGCCAATGGCGGCTAAAGTTTCCACAACATGGTCAATATCTTTATACGCTCCGGGCGCCTCGTCCAGCAACTCTCTATAATTTCTGCTGTTATAAAGCACACTGGACATGCTGCGCTCAAACTGCTCTCTTGTTATTTCCTTCATGGCCGCTGTCCTGGAAAGCACCCTGCCTGCCCCGTGGTTGGCTGAAAAAAATGCTTCCGACGCTTTTTCAGTGCCGGTCAGGACGTATGAGGCCGTGCCCATACTGCCGGGTATCAAAACCGGGTGGCCGGTTTGTCTATATATAGAGGGGTTTTCCGGGTGTCCGGGCGGCAAAGCCCGGGTCGCTCCCTTGCGGTGCACCAGTACTTTGGACCCGCTGTGTGCCTCCCATTTAGCTATGTTGTGAGCCACATCATAAACCAGCGCCAATCCCAACTCGTCCTGAGCGCATGCAAAGATATCACCAAGCGCGCGGCGCACGTCATGGGTAATCAGTTGCCGGTTGGCAAAAGCGAAATTAACCGCGCAGGCCATGGCGGCGTAATAGTCCCTGCCTTCTTTAGAATCAACCGGCGCGCAGGCCAGCCCTCTGTCCGGAACTTCAATCGCGTGTTTTCTCGCGGCGGCAAGCAGGGTTTTGCTGTAGTCATTGCAGATCTGGTGGCCAAAACCCCTGCTGCCTGTGTGGATCATCACTGTCAGCTGCCCCGGGTAAAGTCCAAATGATTGCCCCGCAGCCTGATCGTAAACCTGTTTTACTACCTGAAGCTCTATAAAATGATTGCCGCCGCCCAGCGTGCCAAGCTGTACAGCCCCCCGCTTGCAGGCTTGCGGGCTTACCGCGCCCAGGTCGGCGCCGGGCAGACAGCCGCCTTCTTCTGTCTTTTCCAGATCATCCGGTCTCCCGCAGCCGCGTGTGATCAGACTCTTGATCCCGGTGTGAACAACCTCCTCAAAGACGCCGGCAGTTATAAAATCATGCTTGCCCCTCCTTCCCACACCGGCGGGGACGTACTCCTCCATCCTGGTCAGTATTTTACGCAGAAAAGGGATGCTGAGATCAGCGGCTGAAACATTGGTCGCCAAAAGGCGTACGCAAC
>ENA-UOYA01002294-UOYA01002294.1-activated-sludge-metagenome-genome-assembly--contig:-NODE-2294-length-18629-cov-5.277915_pt1 | contig 18629 bp, 17 predicted proteins | sample MGYA00238163_ERZ764804 | MGnify/ENA primary metagenome ERZ764804 (study PRJEB28919, sample SAMN05720223) | activated sludge metagenome | isolation source: Anaerobic digester | place: Hong Kong... | reverse complement strand
AGTCATAAATATATGGACTCATACAAGAAGGATATGCTGATGCACATCCTTTTTGTATGAGGAGGATGAAATGATTTTATTGTAACATAGCGTAATTACTTAAAATCAGCCATTTGCTCCGGTTTTAGGTGGCTTTCAATTTCTTTTATTTTGTTAATTTTGGGTGTAGAAGGCCCATCTTTAAAAGTAAGAGACATCCAGACGTCCAGAAGCTCCAGCGCAGTTGCTTTTCCGACGACCAAGGCTCCGATGCACATCACGTTCGCATTGTTGCTTAGAATGGACCTCTGTGTGGAATACAGATCATGGCACACGGCCGCATAAACCCCCCTTGTCTTATTGGCGGTGATGCACATGCCGATTCCGGTTCCGCATATCAGGATCCCTCTGTCGGCCCGGCCGTACGCTACCGCTTCTGCCACTTTTGCCCCGATGACCGGGTAATCCAGATCCTCGCCATCCATGACCCCCATGTCATAGATGAAATGGCACCCGGATTCTAGCTTTTTTATGAATTCTTTTTTAAACTCGAGTCCTAATTTATCGCAACCGATCGCAATTTTCATATTCCATCCCTTTCCGCTATGCTCTGCCGGCGCTGAACAGCACATGCTGCGTTTTGTGCTTGTAAACCTCCGTCATTTCTTTCCGTGCGGCCTTCAGGAACGCGCGAGGATCGATGATATCCTTATTTTCCGCCAGGATGCGCCGGATGGTCGCCGTCATCGCAATCCACCCGTCGGAGGCTACGTTTACTTTGCAGACGCTCATTGCGACCGCCTTCCGGATCTGGTCCTCCGGTATGCCCTGAGCCTGCTTCAGCTCTCCGCCGTATCGGTTAATCATCTCCACATATTTTGCGGGGATCGCTGAAGAGCCGTGCATCACGATGGGGAAGCCCGGAAGGTTTTCTTCGATCTTCTTCAGTATATCAAACCTGAGTTCCGGTATGGAGCCGTCCCGATTGGGCGTAACCTTAACCACGCCGTGGGAGCTGCCGATGGAGATGGCCAGAGAATCTACCCCCGTTGCCTTGACGAATTTCTCCGCCATGGAGGGATTCGTGAACACGGAGCCGTTGTGGCTGACGCCTTCCTCAGTGCCGGAAAGAGTGCCCAGCTCTCCTTCCACGCAGACGTCATATTTGTGCGCATAATCGACGACGCGCTTCGTCAGTTCGATGTTGTCTTCAAAACTCAGCATGGAGCCGTCAATCATGACGGAGGAGAATCCCAGATCAATGCAGTCCTTACAGTCTTCAAAGCTCAGTCCGTGGTCCAGATTCAGTGCCATCGGTACCGCCGTTCCGGCGTCATTCATCTGCTCCACGCAGGCTTCCGCCATGCGAAATACCATCCTTCTGCCGATATCATTGCGCACGTTGGCTGAGGACTGCAGTATAAAAGGAGAGCGGGTCTCGCAGCAGGCGGTCACGATGGCCTGCAGCTGCTCCAGGCAGACAAAATTGAAAGCCGGTATGGCATATCCGCCTGTATAGGCGTCTTTAAACAATTCTTTTGTGTTGACTAATCCAATTTCTTTAAAATTTTTCATAACGTTTTAGATTCCAATCTTGATTCCGCTGTGCTCAGGTAATTCTATGCGCAGAATTTGCTCCACTTCGGAACGTGCAGGCATAGCCGGGATGCAGCCTTTGCGGGTGGCGGTCACGGCTGCCGCCGCATTGCCGAACAGACAAAAATCATTCAATTCTTCTTTACATAATTCGACAGGCTTTTTTCCGCATTCCGTGAGCTTGGTGAGAAAGCCTGCGATGAAAGTATCTCCGCAGCCTATGGTATCGATTACCGGTCCGGCGCTGCATGCACTGACGGCGCCGCTGCATTTTCCGTTTTTTGACAGGTAGCAGGCGCCTTCCGCGCCGGTGGTGACCAATACAAGGTCAGGGCCGAGGTCCAGAATTTTTTCGGCTCCTTCCATAATATCGCTGCAGCCTGTAAACAATTTCACTTCGGTATCATTCAATTTAACAATATTCGCCATGGACGCGAATTCGAATACGGCTTCCGCCGCAGCTGCATCGCTTTTCCACAGCACGGGTCTGTAATTGACGTCGAAGGAGATCACCGCGCGGTTTGCTTTCGCCAGGCCGACCGCTTTAAGAAGAGCGCTCCTGCAGGGCTCATCGGTGGTGCTGAGAGAATCGAAATGAAAGACGGACGCCTTTTGAAACAGGGCTTCGTTGATCTCTTCCGGCCGGATGGAATTATCTCCGCCAGGATTCCGGTAGAACAGAAATTCAATGGTCTGATCCTCCCGAATGGCATGAAAATTAAGGGTTGTTCTAATGTACGGATCGAAGATCACGCCGTCCACATTGACACCGTCCTTTTTCAGGACGTCACAGAGATAATGACCGAACTGGTCATTTCCTACCTTGCCGACAAAAGCACTATCCGCTCCAAGCCGTTTCACCGCAACCGCCACATTAGCCGCCGCGCCGCCCGGTGCAGGGATGAAAGCCGGCACTTCGACGAGCTTCATGCCTTTTTCGGAAGGAAACATATCCATGATCAAAACGCCGAAACAGAGGATCATATCAGATTTCTCCCCTTAAATACCGCTTGATTCGATCTTCGTCGGGCTGGACGGGATCCGCCTTGAGACCTTTGATATATTTTGTCGCCTCATAGAGCGCGGGGGCATATTTGCCGTTAATTCCTGCCACATGATGGACATATGGACCGTATATGATACGCTCTTCCCAAAGCGGCCAATTGTCGACCTCCATCCAGGTGTAAGTCCCCTGGTTCCACGGACCCGGGACCGATCTGCCTTCCCCGATCAGCAGGCTGTATTCGCCGTTCATGCCGTCGAATCTTGCAATGGTGATGTCTCCGCCTTTGATCTCATAATTGACCGTTCCCGGCCTGTGAGGCGGAATGTTGCAGTGACCGCCGAGGTATGCGGCGCCGGGATCGTCGCAGAGACTGTACGGGAAATTTCCGCAGTGCCATAACAGTTCGGCATTGTCGTTGTCAGGATGCCTGTTTGTCAGATCTGCAAAGAAGGATACCTTTTCACCCATGGCTGCTCCCTCGACGAGGAGCGAGCTAAGCGCTCCGTGGATATCCGTTTCGCAGACCATCGGAATGCCGGCGTCCGTTAATTCGGCATTGACAAAGCAGGTGTAGACCCCCATGGCCGCGGGGATATCTTCATGACAACGGATGGCGATGGCGGAAATATTATTTTCCAGAGCCCAATTGTGGATGTAGATCTTGAGTGCTGCGATCTTCTCCACCGTCGTTCTGTCGATGCCGCATCTCTGTATGTCAAGCCTCGAAAGGATGGATTCCGTCTCGTTTTTGATGAGAACTTTATCCCGGAGCAGTTCATTGGCTCCGTCAACGACTTGCAGCTGTGTGATGGGGACCGTTTCGATGCCCCATTTTGCAAGAAGCTCCTGTTCGTTGATAATTACGGTATAGAAATTGGTTGGCCTTGTGCTGATCTGACCGATCTTGGCGCTCAGGAAATTTTTCGCTGCCGACGCGGCGCCGAGGAAGTTCTTGAAACCACGTTCAAACACAAGCGAGTCAACGCTTGAACTGACGATATATGTAAATGGAACGCCGAATTTCTGCAGCACGTTGCTGGTGGCAAAGAGACCGCATTGGGAATCTCTGAGCCGGATGCCGTTTTCAAGGGGGCGCTCGTCTCTCGGTCCCCAGATCAGAACCGGCTTGCCGACTTCCTTTGCCACCTGGGCGACGACTTCCTCCGTTCCGAAGTTGCAATGAGGGAAGAAAAGAGCGTCGACTTCCTGCTCTTTCATAAATTTTGAGATTTTAGGCGCATCGGTTCTGTGGATCAGCAATCCTTCTTCCGTGATGCTGTCGATCCCGATGAAATCCACATTCCATTCGCGAAGTTTTTCCCGGATCAGATTTTTATATTTGTGGGCGTCCTCCACGGAAAAACAGAATCTTCTGGTTGGAACAAACCCCAGTTTCAGTTTTTTCATAGCTGTCTCCTATCATGCTTATCTTGTTATGATCAATCCTTTTCTCTTTTTTGCAGTAAAACGGCCAGGACTACGATGGTGCCCTTTACGGCGCCGACAAGGAACGGAGGGACGCCGATCAGTACCATCATATTGTTCATGATTCCTAAAATCAGAACTCCGAAGAAGGTTCCGGAAATGCTCCCGCGTCCTCCTGCCATGCTGGTGCCGCCGACGACGGCCGCGGCGATGGCGTCGAGTTCATAAAAATGTCCGCTGGACGTAGCATTGATGCTGTTCATTCTCGAGGTTTCAACGATCGCTGCGATAACGACGCAGACGGCCATCGTGACATAGGTCAGTATTTTCACTCGATCCACATTTACGGCGCTTAGTTTGGCGGCTTTTTCATTGCTGCCCACCGCGTATACGTGCCTGCCGAAGCGGGTGTGCTTCGATATCAGGTGCATAACGATGCAGCATACAAGAAAATAAATGATCGGAAGCGGAATGACATCGAACAGATAGCCGTTGGAAATATCTTTATATGTAGGGGAAGTTGACGTGAATCCGCCGCCCTTCATAAAGTGCTGACAGACCGAACGATAAATATTCATAGCTCCCAGAGTTACAATAAATGCGGGTACATTCCCTTTCGCTATGATCAGACCATTGATCAGTCCGACCAGGATGCCGAAAATAAGTCCGGCCAATATGCTCAACAGGATGCTGCCGGTCGCATTCATGGTCATGATAATCACGGCGCCGGAAGCGACAAGTACAGAACCGACGGAGAGGTCGATTCCTCCGGATATGATGACGAAGGTCATGCCCAGGGCAATAATTCCGATGACCGAGTTGTTGCGCAGAATGTTCATAAAGTTTTGCACGGACAGGAAATCGGTTCCCTTCACCATGGTTGCGATGATAATGATGACGAGTGTCACAATCAGTGCGCTGTATCGATCCAGGATTTTTGTTACCGTACTTTTTGAAATAGGAAGCGGCTTGACTTGTTTCATAGTGAATCATCCTCCCGAAATCAGTTTAACGTTCCGCCTGTTGCCAGGACCATGATAGCTTCTTCGGTCATTTCCGATCTTCCGAGTTCGCCCTGAATGACTCCATGGTACATGACGTAGGCCCGGTCGCAGATACGGATCAGCTCCTGCGCTTCATTTGACAGCAGCATGATCGTAATCCCCTGCCTTGAAAGTTCCATGATGATGGAATAGATTTCATTTTTGGCTCCCACATCAACCCCTTGCGTAGGATTGTCGAAGATGAGCAGGTCGGGATTGGACTCAAGCCATTTGGAAAGCACCACCTTTTGCTGATTGCCTCCCGAGAGGCTTGTGATCAGATCATTGATGCTGCCGATTTTCGTGTTCAGCTGCTGAAGCCTGCAGACGCAGGCTTCTCTTTCCTCTCTGCCTTTGATGAATAAGCCTTTGACGAACTTTTTCAGCATCACGATGGAAAAGTTATCCTTGATCGTCAGATGCCTGATGATCGCATTTTCCTTCCTGTTTCTCGGCACATAGCCGATCCCGAGTTTTAACGCTTTCATTGGAGAGTTGATCAGGGTTTTCTGTCCTTTGAAAAGAATATCGCCGGTATAGTGTCTGTAACAGCCGAACAGACATTGTGCCATTTCGCTCCGCCCATCGCCGAGCAGACCCGTAAATCCTACAATTTCCCCTTTTCGGATTGAAAAATTAAGATTCGTAAAATGATGAGGGAAAGATAATGAATCAACTTCCAGGATCGGCTGTCCAAATTCCCTTTCATAATAAACCGTATGAGAAAAAACGTCCTTTCCGACCATATGACGAGCCAGGTCTTCAATGGTCACTTTGCTTTCCCCGCCCTGTATTTTTCCTTCGGTTACGACAATGCCATCTCTTAATATGGTATAGGAATCACAGATTTCAATGACTTCTTTTAACTTATGTGAAATGAATATCATGGACACGTTCAGCTTTTTTAATGCCAGCATCGTTCCAAACAGTTTTTCAATCTCGACGTTGGTCAATGATGTCGTGGGTTCGTCAAAGATAATGATCTTCGCGTTCTGAAGAAGCGCCTTTGCAATTTCCACAACCTGCTTATAAGAGGTGTCAAGCGTTCTTACTTCATCGTCGGGATTCAGATGAACGTTCATCCTGTCCAAAACGTCCTTTGTCATTTGCTTCATCGTCTTTGTGTCCAGGATCCCGTTTTTTCTGAGTTCACGTCCCAGAAACAGGTTTTCATAGACTTTCAGATCATTCACCACATTTAGTTCCTGATGCACAAAAGCGATGCCGTGCTTTTGCGCGTCGGAAGGATTATTTATTTTTATCGGAGAGCCGTCAATTTGAATCGAGCCGCTATTCGCATTGACGACACCTCCCAGGATATTCATAAGGGTAGACTTGCCGGCTCCGTTTTCGCCAAGCAAGGCACGGATCTCGCCGTATTCCAGGGTGAAGTTTACATTATTCAATACCAACGGTCCGCCGAAGCTTTTACTGATATGATTCATTTCCAATAGACGCTTGCTCATAATCCACCTTCTCATAACAGAGGAAATACTGTTCTCATTTTAGTGAATACGGAGAATGACCGAAGTCAGATTCTCCGTATTCAACCGTTCGCGTTTAGGGACCTGTTATCATTTTATGTACGAATCAGTAAGGTGAGTCTGCATCAAGATAATCTGCAACATTTGCCTTATCTACGATAGTAGCGGGAATGATGATCTCCTTTTCAGGGGTAACGCCATTATTGACCAGGTCGTTTGCGATCTTTACGCATTCACTGATCATGGAAGGAGAATAAAGGGCGCTTGCAAGATTTACATCTGTTGTCTGCATCAGATCAAAGTAATCCTGTGCTCCGCCGCCGCCTGTGATCGCCTTGATATCCGTTCTCTTTGCTTCGGTGATTGCCTGGAAGAGTCCCATTGAGAGTTCGTCATCCATGGAGTAAACGGCGTCGATCTGCGGATTGGCGGTCAGAATGTCCGTCATCATTTTAAGTCCGTCCTCTTTTGAGCTGGATGGTGCGCCGTAATCGCCGATGATTTTGATATCCGGATATTTTTCAGCGATAACTTCTTTGAATGCGTCAACTCTTTCTACGTCGATGGAACCATAGGCGGGAACATGAGCGATTACTACGTTGCCTTTTCCGCCGAGTTTCTCAGCGATATACTCAGCTCCGTTGGCGCCGATGCCTGGGTTGTCTCCGGCGAGGTAACAGGTTGCATCAACGTCGACTTTTCTGTCGAAGTTAATAAGCGGAATGCCTGCGTCGAGAATTTTCTGCGCAGCCACTGTCAATTCATTGTTGTGTGGGAATAAAACGATTGCAGCGCATTCCATGCTGATCAGTTCTTCGATCTGGCTTGCCTGCTGGTTCGGATCGGATGAAGTAACCAGCTTGTAGTTCATGCCGAGTTCTTGGGCAGTCTTTTCCGCATAATAGGAAACGGCGGCAACCCAGCCATGGTCGGCGGCAGGTAAGGAAATGCCGATGAGCGGTGCGGATTCTTCTTCTTGTTCAGGGGCTGATTGCCCGCCGCAGCCGGTTAGTGTCATGCCAAATACGAGTAAAAGTATCAGCATAACTGCGAGTAATCTTTTCATTGAATCTCCTCCTTAAAAAATGTAATGGATGAAATATGGGACACGATTCGACGAATTTTGCGAAAATTTCTCGCAAAATTCAATCGGTTTCTTATGCAAATAGTAAAATATTTTCGCTATTTTGTCAATGTCATTCAAAAATAAAATTTTGATAAAATATCCTTCGAATCGAGACCATGGCTTAAAAACATTGAAAAATAAAGAATTTATCATAAAAAACAATCGCCGTGAAAAAAATGGTATTGACTCTTAAATGAAGGAAGTATAATATGGATTTAGTGAAAGCGTTATCGCAAATTATTACAACAAAATATGAGGTAAGAGCAGGATGAAGACGAACAAGAAAAAATCATTAAAAGATATCGCGGATGAATTGAATCTATCCATATCAACGGTCCACAGAGCGCTGAACGGATACGGAAGAATAAATAAGGAAACGAAATCATTGATTCTGAAGAAAGCGGAAGAATTCGGCTATGAAGCTAATCTGGCTGCAAGAGCGCTGGCGTCCGGGAAAAAAATCAAATTGTGTTTCATTTATCCGGATACGCCCTTTTATGCGGATATTGTCCGGGGAGCAAGGCAGGCCGAAAAGGAGCTTTCGATCTATGGGCTTACCGTTGACTATAAGACGACGGAAAGCTACTCCGCCATTCAGCAGTCTGAGGTTCTGAACCGTATCATCGAAGACATGAATGCAGAAGGGGATACCGGCACAAAGACACTCTATGACGGCATCGGGATTCCGCCGGCCCACCCGATCCTGCTGAATCCATTGTTTCATAGATTGAGAAAGGGCGGCACGAAAATCGTAACGTTTGATAATGACGCTCCGGAAAGCAAAAGAAGCTATTTCATCGGGCAGAATTCCTATGTTGCCGGCAAAACTTCCGCTCAGATCTATGCTTCCGTTCTGCCGAAAGGTTCAACGGTCGCCCTCATGGCCAGTTTTGTGTCGGCACTCGGGCTCAGAAAGAGAACGGAAGGATTTTTGGAGGAGGCAACCGGGCTAGGGCTGAATGTAATAGGTCCTTTTGAATACAATGACCGGATCGAAGACGCCTATGACATGTCCAAGCAAGTGATCATAACCAATAACGTGGATGCGCTGTTTACAAACAGTATGTATGGAAGCATCGGCTGCGCCCGGGCTATCGAAGAAACGGGGAATTCAGGGAAGATATTTATGACCGGATTCGATCTTGATGATGAAATCGCAAGGCAGATCAACAACGGAACCATTTATGCCACAATCCATCAGTCTCCTTATCTGCAGGGCTATTATACGGTGAAGACCCTCTATGAGAGGTGCTCCGGAAAAGGTCCGCATGCCACGGGCGATAAAAAGCACGATGTGAAATATATTAAGTCATACATCATCCTGAAATCAAATCTTGAAGAATTTCTAAAGGAGGAATACCTATGAAGAATAAGATCAATGTCGGCATGCTGGGCACAAAGTTTATGGGAAAAGCTCACAGCCATGCTCTGCGGGATGTCTCCATGTTTTTTGAACTTGACGCTGAGCCCGTGATGAAAACCCTGTGCGGTTCGGGTTCAAGCCCTGATGTGGCGGACACCGCAGCCCGATACGGCTGGGAAAAATGGACGACCAACTGGAGGGAGGTCGTTGAAGATCCCGAAATCGATGCGGTGGCCATTCTGACCCCCGGCAATCTGCACAAGGAGATGGCTGTCGCAGCCGCGGAAAACGGCAAGCATATTATCTGCGAGAAGCCTCTGGCCAATTCCCTGGCGGAATCGAAGGAAATGCTGGAAGCTGTTGAAAGAAACAAAGTTATCCATATGACCAATTTTAATTACAGAAAAGTACCCGCCGTCATCCTGGCAAAAAAGCTGGTTGACGAGGGGAGGCTCGGTGAAATCTTTCACTTCAGGGCGATTTACCAGCAGGATTGGGTGATCGACGCGAACTGGGTATGGCGCTTTGATAAAAAAATCGCCGGTTCCGGCTCTATGAGCGATAAGGGTTCTCATATCATAGACTTGGCAAGGTTTCTGGTCGGTGAAATTACAGAGGTTGTCGCCGACAGCAAAATATTCTTTCAGGAGAAATCAGCAGCGGGGACAGGGGAAAAACGGCCCGTTACGACGGACGACGCCTGCATGTTCATCACGAGATTTGCTAACGGAGCCATGGGTCTTTTTGAAACCTCCAGGATCAGCACCGGCCATAAGAACGCCCTGTCCTTTGAAATCAACGGTTCAAAAGGCAGCGTGTCGTTCAATCTTGAACGGCTGAATGAGCTTGAGGTGTATCTGAAAGACGAAGATTCTTCCGTTCAGGGCTTCCGCAATGTGATCGTAACGGATCCGGCCCATACATATATCGACCGAATGTGGCCCGCCGGACATATCATCGGCTGGGAACATACCTTTCTCTTTCAATATTACGAATTTTTCAAGGGAATTTCTCAAAACAAAAATCCAAGGCCCAGCTTTGAAGACGGCATGAAAGCCCAGGCGGTAATTGAAGCTGCGCTGAAATCAGTAGAAGAAAAGAGCTGGATCACATTATGAAGGCTTTGATGAAGATAAGGCCGGGAGAAGGGAATGTCACGATCTGTGATATTCCCGAACCTGTATGCGGAGACGACGACGTGAAAGTAGACGTCAGGTTCACGGGGATCTGCGGAACGGATCTGCATGTGCTCCATGATACCTTTAGAAATTATCCGCCGGTTATATTGGGGCATGAATTTTCGGGAACTGTTGTCGAAACGGGCAGAAACATCAAAGACATCCATGTGGGGGATCGCGTTGCAGTGCTCGGATCCAACAAAATCACCTGCGGAACATGTGAATTCTGTATGACCGGAATGTATATGTTCTGCCCTGAGAAGCGGGGGATGGGTCATGGAACCAACGGGAGCTTTACCAGATATGTCACCGTAAGAGAAGACCAATGCTATAAGCTTCCGGAGAATATCTCCTTTAAAGAGGGCGCTCTGGCGGAGCCCTTCGCCTGCGCCGTGCAGGCTGCGGAGGAACTGACCAAATTCAACGTCGGAGATACGGTCCTGATCATGGGACCCGGACCTATAGGGCTCATGTGCCTTGCTTTGATCGCCGCCCATGGCTGCAGGACCGTGGTGGCGGGAACTTCCAAAGACGCCGTACGTCTTGCCAAGGCCAAAGAAATGGGCGCCGATTATGTGGTCGATGTTTCAAAAGAGAATCCGGACGATTTTATCCGTCGATTAACGAACGGCCGCGGCTGCGACGTGGTGCTGGATGCTTCGGGAAGCCAGGCCGGCATCCGTCAGGCCCTTTCCTCGGTAAAAAAGCTTGGCAGGTACATTCAGGTCGGCATCTCCGGAAAAGACGTCACGGTCAATTTCGACACGATATTATATAAGCAGCTTCAGGTTTACGGATGCAACGGACACAGCCGCACATCCTGGGAACATGTATTCAGAATTTTCGAGACAGGAAAGGTGAACTTAAAACCTCTGATTTCCGGAATCATGCCGCTGTCTCAATGGCAGGAGGCATTCCGTATGTGCGAGGAAAAGGAAGCGGTAAAGATCCTGCTCTATTATGATGATAAGGAGAACGATACCATTGAGATTAAAGGATAGAATTGCGCTGGTAACCGGCGCCAGCAAAGGAATAGGAAGAGCGATCGCCGTCGGGCTTGCGGCTGAGGGCGCAATGGTTGCGGTGAACTACGCCAGAGACCGGCAGGGAGCCCTGGAAACCGTAGCGAGAATTGAAAAATCGGGCGGAAGAGCATTTATCGTTCAGGCCGATATCAGCAAAGCCGATGAAAGAGGCGCCATGTTCCGGACGGTATCAGACAAGTTCGGACGCCTGGACATTCTGGTGAATAATGCCGGCATCACGGGCTGGACGCCGTTGTTCGAAATGACGGAAGAGAAATGGGATGAGGTCATAAGCATCAATTTAAAAGGCACGTTTTTCTGCAGTCTCGAAGCAGCGAAAATCATGAAGGAAAAGAAATCGGGCTCTATCATCAATATTTCCAGCAATTGCGAGCACCTGGGAGTCAGAAACTTGACAGCCTATGCCTCAAGCAAGGGGGGCATTCACGCCATGACGAGGCAGCTGGCCTGCGAACTGGCGGAATTCGGGATCAGAGTCAACACCTTTGCTCCCGGCCCGACAAACGTTGAAAGAAATCTGGCGGATGACCCGGAATACCGGAGCAACTGGGCGGATACGGTTCCTTTGGGAAGGACTGCAGACCCGGAGGAGATGGCCGGGCCTGCAATTTTTTTAGCTTCCGACGAATCTTCTTTTATGACCGGTCAGATATTCTTTGTTGACGGAGGCTGGACGGTGCAGGGCAGATTGCCCGAAAGCGGATATTTCGATGTGGCTGCTCAGAAAAGGAAGTGTGATAACGATGCTCGATAAAAGATTGCTCGCGGAAAAAGCACTGGAAATCAGATTGGATACCCTGAAAATGATCCACCTGGCAGGTTCGGGACATCCCGGAGGATCCCTTTCGGAAATAGAAATCCTTACATACCTATACTTTCATAAAATGAGGATCGATCCCCAAAACTCCGGTTGGGAAATGCGGGACCGCTTCGTACTCTCCAAAGGCCACTGCTGCCCGCCTCTGTATGCGGCGCTGGCCGGACGGGGCTACTTTGACAGGGATATCCTCTGGACCCTCCGAGCGGAAGACAGCATCCTGCAGGGTCATCCCGACATGAAAAAAACGCCGGGGATCGACATGACCACAGGCTCACTCGGCCAGGGGCTTTCCGTAGCTGCGGGAATGGCTAAGGGCGCAAAGATCACGGGCAGCGATTTTCATGTATATGTGCTGGTGGGAGACGGAGAGATCCAATCCGGCCAAATCTGGGAGGCGGCAATGGCCGCAGGTTATTATGAGCTGGATAATCTGACAATGATCATCGACAATAACGGCCTGCAGTGCGATGGCGCCGTATCACAGATTATGGATGTCGATCCCATTGCCGATAAGTTCAAAGCATTCCGCTGGGATGTTTTTGAAGCGGACGGACATTGCTTCGAAAGCCTTGACAGTGCATTCGAGCAGGCCGGAAAGAGAAACGGCAGGCCAAAGGCGATCATCGCAAACACGACGAAGGGAAAAGGCGTATCCTATATGGAAAACAATTGCGAATGGCATGGAAAACCGCTGTCTGACAGCGAATTGGATGCGGCTTTGCAGGAATTGAGAGGTGAACGGCAATGACGGTGAAAGAGATAGGACCTCAGACAAACCGGAGCGTCTACGGAAAGACGATTTTCGAGATGGCGGAGGCGGACGACAGAATCGTAGTGCTTGACGCGGATATCTCAAAATCAACCACCACCACTGCGTTTCATAAAAAATATCCCCATCGCGCCCTCAATGTCGGAGTCGCTGAGCAGAACCTCGTGGGCATGGCGGCCGGACTTGCATGCGTCGGCCTGAAACCCTATGCCAGCACCTTCGCGACCTTTATCACCATGAGAGCCTGCGAGCAGATCAGAACGGCAGTAGCCTATCCCCATCTGGATGTGAAGCTCATCGGAGTCAACAGCGGTGTGGAAATCGCAGGAGACGGAGCGACCCATCAAGCCATAGAGGATATGGCGATCATGAGATCCATTCCGGGAATGACTGTTTTATGCCCCAGCGATCCGGTGTCAACAAGGCTTGCTACGCTGGCGCTTCCTGGAATTGACGGCCCCGTGTACATGCGGCTGGGCAGGCAGGTCAGCAATGTAATTCATGATGAAAATGTCTCCTTTCTGCTGGGTAAGATGATCAGGCTGAGAGAAGGGAATGACGTTACGATCATCGCCTGCGGCAGTATGGTGGAACAGGCACTGATCGCAGCCGGGATGCTGGAACAGGATGGGATCGGCGCCAGGGTGCTCGACTGTCATACGATCAAGCCCATTGACGTGGAAGAGATCGTGCTTGCGGCAGAGCAGACGGCGGGGATCATAACCGCAGAGGATCATAATATCATCGGAGGTCTGGGCGGAGCCGTCAGCGAAGTTACGGCGGAACACGCTCCGGCGATCGTGAAGAGGGTCGGGCTGCAGGATATTTTTGCCCGCTCCGGCCGGGATTATAAAAAGTTATTGGAAATGTACGGGATATGCGCTTCGCATATTTACGATGCAGCCGTCGAGATCATGCGGCGCAAAGCAAAATCGATAAAATGAAAGGAGAAAAAGAGATGAAAATCGGTGTATTTACAATTCTTTTCAACGACCTTCCCCTGGGTCAGACCCTGGACTACCTGAAAGCCCTCGGCGTCGAGGCGGCCGAAATCGGAACGGGAGGCTATTCCCTTTCAAACCACTGCGATCTTGAAGGCTGCTTGGAAAGCCCGGCGAAGCTGGAGGCCTTTCGAGACGAATTCAAGAAACGGGATATGATGATCAGCGCTCTCAGCGCCCACGGAAATCCCGTGCATCCCGATAAAGACTATGCAATGATTCATCATTCCAGGTTTGAAAAATCCGTGCTGCTGGCGGAAAAACTCGGGGTAGACGTCATCAACGTCATGTCGGGGACGCCGGGGGGCGGGCCGGACGACAAGGTGCCGAATTTTATTACCGGACCATGGCCCGACGATTTCGCCAAAGCGCTGGAATATCAATGGAACGAAGTGCTGATTCCCTATTGGACCAAGGCAGCCGCGTTCGCGGCTGAGCACGGAGTGACGAAGCTGGCGATCGAACCCCATGGCAATTGCTGCGTCCACAATACGGAGACCCTGCTCAAGCTGAGAAACGCCGTGGGTAAGACAATCGGCTGCAATTTTGACCCGAGCCATTTCTACTGGCAGGGAATGGATCCCGCCCTTGCGATTCTCGAACTGAAGGATGCCATTTTCCATTTCCATGCAAAAGACTGCTATATCAACCGAAATATCGTAGATAAAATCGGCGTTCTGGATGCGAAACCTTATTCGGCGTTCCAGGAGAGAGCGTGGAATTTCAGAACGGTAGGTTACGGCCATTCCGAGGATGAGTGGAAGCGGATGATGAGCGCCCTCGCGACGGTGGGTTACGACTACGTGATCAGCGCCGAGCATGAGGACTGCCTGATGACCAGGGAGGAAGGGCTGGAAAAATGTATCGAGACACTGAAGAAAGTGATCATAAAGGATAAAGTGAAGGTCATGTGGTGGGAAATGCGGGCCGAAGGGTGATGCGCAATGAAGTATTATGATGTAACGCTTGATTTTTCGGAGGATATGCTCACCTTCGAAGGAGATCCCAGGCCTGCCATCGAGACCGTCAGTTCGATCAATGAAGGCGCGCAGTACAATCTCTCCCTGATTACATTCGGATCCCACACGGGGACCCATATTGACGCTCCGCTGCATTTCTGCAGAGACGGAAAAGCTGTAGACGAACTCGGTCTCGAATTTTTTATGGGCAAAGCAAAGGTGATCGAGACCCTTGACCCCGTATCTGTAAAAAAAGAAGAACTGATCAGGCACGACATACGAAAGCACGATATTCTGCTTTTAAAGACGGAGAACACCAGAAGGAAGCTCCTTTCATCAAGGGATTTTGCGAGGGACTTCTGTTATATGGAGAAGGAAGCCGCGGAATACCTGGCGGATATCGGAATCCGCACTCTGGGTTATGATTATCTTTCTCCGGAAAGATATGCATTTGACCATCCTTGGGTGCATCTTGCCCTTTTGGGCAGCGGTATCGTCATTGTGGAAGGGTTGGTGCTGGAGAATGTACCGCCGGGAGAATATGAGGCGGTCATGCTGCCAATGAAAATAAAAGGGGGAAATGGAAGCCCGGTCAGGGCCGTACTCCTTCAGAAAGAGGTTGGTTGAATTGAAAAAGATAGCAGTTGCGATTGTCGGTTCGGGGAATATCGGAATTGACCTCATGAAAAAAATCATAAAAAAAAGCGAATATATGGAGCTTAAAATGGTTGCCGGTATCGACAAGAATTCCGAGGGTCTGCGGATGGCGGCCGAAAAAGGGATCGCAGTTTCCTATGAAGGAGTCGATCCCGTTCTCGCGGACGGGGAGATCCGGATCGTCTTTGAATGCACGAGCGCCAAAGCTCATCTGGAAAATGCGCCGAAATACAAGGCGGCAGGGAAAACGGCCGTTGATCTGACGCCTGCGGCTGTCGGTCCTTACGTGGTTCCGGTCATCAACATCGACGATCATCTTGATCGGGACAATATCAATATGGTCACCTGCGGAGGACAGGCCACGGTACCGATTGTCCATGCGGTAAATTCGGTTTGCAAGGTAAATTATGCCGAGATCGTCTCCACCATATCCTCAAAAAGCGCCGGGCCAGGAACGCGGGAGAATATCGACGAATTCACCGAAACAACCGCCAACGCTCTTGAAGTTGTCGGCGGAGCGGATCGGGGCAAGGCGATCATCATTCTGAATCCCGCAGAACCGCCGATCATGATGCGCAATACCATATACTGCCGTATCGATGCGGGGAAATCGGACGGTGCCGCGGAAAAGATCGCGGATGCCGTAAAAAAACGCGTGGAGGAAATCCGAAAATATGTGCCGGGATATGAGTTGATCGTTCCTCCGATCCTGGACGGAGACAAGGTTACGATCATGATCCAGGTGGAAGGCTCCGGCGATTATCTGCCGAAGTACTCGGGGAATCTGGATATCATAACCTGTGCCGCCATGGAGGCTGGCGACAGGATCGCCTTCCGGCTGCTTAAAGGGAATCGGGACGCTGATCGGAAAGCAGGTGACAGAGCATGAGCAGGATCAGGATCATCGATACGACGCTGCGGGACGGCTCCCATGCCATCAGTCACGCATACACGCCACAAATGGTTGCCGGGGTGGCGGAAGCTTTGGATAAGGCCGGCTGCGGCACCATCGAAATCAGCCACGGAGACGGGATAGGAGGATCCTCTTATCAGTACGGATTCTCAAAATTCGATGAACTGGAATTGATTGCAGAGGCGAAAAGAAATATCGTCAACGCAAAAATTGCAGTTCTGCTGCTTCCCGGAATCGGAACGGTGAAAAGGCTTGAAAAAGCATACGAAGCCGGAGCGACCACCGTAAGAGTAGCGACCCATGTCACGGAAGCCGATACGGCTCATCAGCATATCCTGTATGCGAAAAAAATCGGCATGGAGGCCATTGGATTTTTAATGATGACCCATATGGCGGAGCCGGAAAAGATCCTGGAACAGGCAAAGCTGATGGAGAGTTACGGCGCAGACTGCCTGTACTGCGCCGATTCGGCCGGCGCCATGCTGCCGGATGATGTAAAGAGGAGGATCGGTCTGCTGAAGCAGAATCTTTCCATTCCGGTGGGATTCCACGCCCACAACAATCTGGGCCTCGCGATCGGCAATTCGCTGGCTGCCGTTGAAGCGGGGGCGGACTGCCTGGATTCCACACTGATGGGCATAGGAGCGAGTGCCGGAAACGCTCAGCACGAGGTGCTTGCGGCAGTTATGCAAAAAGCAGGTATCGAAACAGGCGAAGACTTGAACCTGCTGATGGACGCCGCGGAAGATATTGTTGCGAATTATTTGAACCGACCAATCATCATTGATAAATATGCTCTGACCATAGGCTATGCGGGCGTCTACGGCAGCTTTTTCCTGCATGCGAAACGAGCGGCAGAAAAGTTTGGTCTTGACGCCAGGGACATTCTGGTTGAACTGGGCAGGATGAAAACGGTCGGGGGACAGGAGGATATGATTGTCGATGTCGCATATCGAATGCAGAAGCAGAAACATGCTGAAAAAACCGGAGTCGAGCTTTAACAGAAGCGTATTCAAGGCCATGGGTTTTTCGGATAAAGATCTGGAGAAACCCATCGTCGGGATTGCCAATTCCTGGAGTGAACTGGTACCGGGTCATTACAACCTGAGGCAGCTTGCCGAAGCCGTAAAGCAGGGTATAGCCGCTGCAGGAGGCACGCCGGTGGAATTCGGAGTGATGGGGCCCTGCGACGGAATCGCACAGGGACATGAGGGAATGCACTACATCCTTCCGTCCCGCGACCTGCTTGCAGCCGATATTGAGATCATGGCGCAGGCGCACAGCCTGGACGGTATCGTCATGCTCGGCTCCTGCGACAAGATCGTTCCAGCGATGCTCATGGCGGCGGCCAGACTGGATATACCCGCTGTCCTGCTGCCGGGCGGCCCCATGCTTGGCGGTACGGAGTTTGACGGACGGAAATCCGATCTGACTTCCTGCTCAGAGGGGGTCGGAATGCTGAAAGCAGGCGAAATCACGGAAGACGAACTGGACGCCCTCGAGGAAGGCTGCGCGCCCGGCTGCGGATCCTGCTCTTTTTACGGTACGGCAAATACCATGTGCTGTCTGGCGGAAGCCATGGGCATGACACTGGAAAACGGAGCCCTGACTCCCGCCGTTTTCGCAGAGAGGACGAGGATCGCAAAAGAAAGCGGCGAGGTTGCTGTCAAGCTGATTAAAAATGGGATCACGGCGAGAAAAATCATAACCAAAGCTTCTATAGAAAACGCAATCGTTGTGCTGAATGCAACAGGGGGCTCCACCAATGCGGTGCTTCACCTGCTGGCATTGGGTGCGGAGATCGATGTAAAACCGGAAGAAATCACGGCAATGCTTGACCGGCGTTATGAAAGCACCCCTCAGATTGTTAAAGTGAATCCCGCCTCCAAGTACAACATGGAAGATTTCTATTTCAGCGGCGGGATACCGCGCGTTTTGGCAGAGCTTGAAAATATGCTTCATGCGGAATGTCTGACCGTATCTGGCAGCACGGTCAAGGAGATTATAGAACGAACAAAAAAGAGCAGCAGATTCCCCGTCAATCGCAGCGTGATCAGGACCGTCGAAGAACCCTTCGGCGTAGGAAACGGCGTTGCCATCCTGAAAGGAAACCTTGCGCCGGAAGGCTGCGTGACGAAACCGGCAGCCATCAGCGCGGATATGCATTTTTTTGAGGGAAGTGCCAAGGTTTTCGACTGTGAAGAGGATGCGGAAGCAGCGATATTAAGCGGCGGAATTTCCGCGGGAGACGTAGTCGTTATCCG
>ENA-UOYA01002292-UOYA01002292.1-activated-sludge-metagenome-genome-assembly--contig:-NODE-2292-length-18641-cov-4.842247_pt1 | contig 18641 bp, 19 predicted proteins | sample MGYA00238163_ERZ764804 | MGnify/ENA primary metagenome ERZ764804 (study PRJEB28919, sample SAMN05720223) | activated sludge metagenome | isolation source: Anaerobic digester | place: Hong Kong... | reverse complement strand
CCAGCTTTGCCAATGTAAGCAGGTCATTGACCAGGATGTTCAACCGATCGGTTTCTTTTAATATAACCTCTGCAGCATGTTTTATATCTGCCGGTTTGTGAACAGTCTCATCAAAAATCGCTTGAGAAAAGCCCTGTATAGAGGTGAGGGGGGTTTTAAATTCATGGGAAACGTTGGCGACGAAATCCCGCTGAGATTTGAGACTGTTTTCAACTTTACCGCTCATGTCATTCATGGAACGGGCAAGCTGTTGAACTTCGCGCGGTCCTTCAATTGGGATCGGATCGTATTTCCCCTCAGCAATGTTATTAGCTGATTGGGATAACCGTTTCAATGGCCGGGTGATCCACTCAGCCATAAGCCAGCTGACCACGAAAGCGCCTATTAACGCAAACAAGCCGGTTTTAAGCATCGGTTTGACCAACTCGTCCTGGAATAGCGATCCGATCGCCACATTCGGGCGTTCCGCGGCTACCAGTAGATAGTAATTGTCGTTAATTTTGCTGATCTTATAAAACCAGTTAATTTTCTCTTCATCACGGAAAGTTAAAATGTGTTCCTGGCTGTTTTCAGCGTCCTGTGCCAGGGTAGTCATAGGAGGTAGTTCGGATTCCAGGTACCCATCCGACAGGAAAACCGAGGCTCCTTTGTTATCGATTATGGCAACCTCGACATCCAGCAGCTCGGCCTCCTTGAAAAACAGATCAATCGTCGGATCCCAATCGGCTGCGATCACAAAAGATAATCGATTGGTCAACAAGTGCGAAACAAGGTCCATGCGGAGGAAAACCTGGCGATACAGTAACGGGCTGCTTTGGAAAGCAAAAACGATTCCTGCCAGCGCAAAAAAAAGAACCAGCAGGATGATCAGTGAATATGTCAACCAAAGGCGTAAATTAATTGAAGAAGGCTGCATCAGGGAATCAACTTGTAACCGAAACCAGTGACTGTTTCGATCTGGTTTTTGGATGCTTGAATTTTGCGGCGCAATTGGGCGATATGGACATCCACTGTACGCGTTTGCCCGGCAAAGTCATACCCCCAGGCCAGGTAGAGCAGTTGATCCCTGGAAAACACGCGTCCCGGATCTTCTGCCATTACCCGTAAGAGCTCGAATTCCTGTGTGCGCAGTTTGATCAATTCATCCTTAATTTTTACCTCGCGCCGCCGCATATCGATGGAAATATCTCCAACCCGGATCATTTCATCGTTGGTTTTTCTTTGTAATGTCACCCGGCGTAGTACTGCCCGAATCCGCGCGACAAGTTCCCGCGGATTGAAAGGTTTGGTGAGATAATCATCCGCCCCCAATTCCAAGCCAAGGATCTTATCGATTTCTTCGTCCTTGGCGGTCAACATGATGATCGGAACCTGGTTTTCTTCCAGCCTGAGATTGCGGCAGACTTCAAAACCATCCATGCCGGGAAGCATGACATCCAGAACGACCAAATTCGGTGGAGATTGCATGATGGCGTCAAAGGCAGATTTTCCGTCCTTGAAACCTTTTACCTGAAAACCGTCTTTCTCAAGATACAGGTGCACGAAGTCGATAATGCTTTCTTCATCATCTACGACATAAATCAGGTCATTTTCCATACTTCACTTTTTAATTGAAAAGGAAAAGCTAAATCACGGCTATTGCTTCAATTTCAACCAAACCACCTTTGGGTAAAGCCGCTACCTGAATGGTTGAGCGGGCAGGGGGATTTTCTTTGAAAAATTCTGCATAGATTGCGTTCATTTTCGCAAAATCACCCATATCCATTAAAAACACAGTCGTTTTGACAATGTTGCCCATCCCCAGTCCGTTGGATTCGAGTACGCTTTGCAGGTTTTTCAGGCACTGGCGGGTTTGCCCTTCCAAACCACCATCTGCCAAATTACCGGTTAACGGGTCCAAACCGGTTTGCCCGGATAAAAAGACGAACGATTCAGTTTTGATTCCTGCGGAATAAGGACCTAATGCTTTCGGGGCGTTGGGTGAACCGATAACTTCTTTATTGGGCTTGCTCATGATTATCTCCTGTCAATTCTTTATTATATACACGCAATCATTTTACCGTACCTGCAGCATGTAAAAATGTCGTAAAACTTGACTGGTATAATTCAAAGGATTAATCATCCAAATATTTAAATTTCAAGCAAGGATTCGGATTTTTATGTTGCTGGACAATCTGGCTGCCATTGAGGCGCGTTTTACTGAGATCACGAAACTCATCGAGGAAAATATCGATGATTACCAAAAAGTTGCCGAACTCTCCAAGGAGAAATCGGATATGGAGGAGATTGTCGATAAAACCAGGCTTTACCGGCAAACTTTGAAATCAATCGAAGAAGCGGAAACCCTTCTGGACAGCGAGGATGAAGAAATGCGCATCCTGGCGCAGGAAGACCTGGAAAAACTTCGCCCTCAAGCTGAGGCACTGGAGGGTGAGTTGAAAAGCCTGCTGGTTCCCAAAGATCCGCGCGATAAGCGCAATGTGATTATGGAAATACGCGCCGGCACGGGCGGCGACGAAGCCGGATTATTCGCGGCTGACCTCTTCCGCATGTATTCCCGTTACGCGGAAGTTCACCGCTGGGAAATCGAAATTCTTTCGCAAAATGAAACCGGCATCGGCGGTTATAAAGAGATTATTTTCATGGTCAAAGGACGCGGCGCATATTCGAAGTTCAAGTTTGAATCCGGCGTCCATCGCGTTCAGCGCATTCCATCCACGGAATCCTCAGGCCGCATTCACACATCGACAGTTACTGTGGCAGTGCTGGCAGAAGCGGAAGAAGTGGACATCCAAATCCCGGAATCCGATTTGCGCATCGACGTCTATAAATCTGCGGGAGCCGGCGGACAAAATGTGCAAAAAAATATGACTGCTGTGCGTATTACCCATATCCCAACCAACATCGTGGTGGCATGCCAGGATGAGCGTTCGCAATTGCAGAACCGCCTGCGCGCGATGAGCATTCTGCGCGCCAGGCTGTACGAGATCGAGGAAGAAAAACGCCAGGCGGAAGAATCTGCCCAGCGACGCTCACAGGTGGGTACCGGTGAACGATCGGAAAAAATTCGGACTTACAATTACCCCCAGTCGCGCGTGACCGATCACCGCATCAACGTCTCTTCGCATAACCTGCCATCCGTAATGGAAGGCAACCTGGACATTTTTATCGATGAACTGACCCTGCAAGATGAAGCCGAACGATTGGCAGAGTCGGAATGAAATAACCAATCCAATGCGGTTGGGAGCATGGCTGGAGAATGCCCGTACCGCCATCAGGGCATTGCCGGAAGAACCGATAACCAGCCTGTATGCCATCATCGCGCATTATCTGGAAAAACCGGCTTATTGGCCGCAGGCGCATCCTGAATTTGAACTTAATGAAGGCCAGGTATTTCAATTAAACCTGCAGTTGAAGAAATTAATGGGAGGAGAACCCCTCCCTTATATTATTCACCACCAGGAATTTTTTGGCCTTGATTTTTACGTTACCCCGGATGTGTTGATTCCCCGCCCCGAGACAGAAATACTTATTGAAATCGCGCTGGATAACCTGGCCGATCACCCGCAGCCGGCATTGATTGCCGATGTCGGAACCGGAAGCGGGTGCATTGCCGTTACCCTGGCTGTTCATCATCCAATAGCGCGTATCCTTGCGACTGATATCTCATCCAAAAGCCTGGCAGTTGCCAGGCGGAATTGCGTGAACCATCAGGTTCGGGACCGTGTTTTCTTGCTTCAAACCGATTTGCTCTCCAGTGTGCGCGCGCGTTTTGATCTAATCTGCGCCAATTTGCCTTATATACCAAGCGAGAAACTCAATTCGCTGGAAGTAGCACGCCATGAACCGCGCCTGGCTTTAGATGGTGGGAAACAGGGATTGGAAGTGATCGCACACTTGTTAACCCAGAGTGCTGATCGCTTGAATCCCGGAGGATTGATGCTCCTGGAAATCGAGTTTTCGCAACCGGAGGCTATTCGGGCATTAATTCATGGCATTTTTCCAGCCGCTGGCATTACAATTGTCGACGATCTGAATCATTTGCCCAGGTTGGCGATAATTCAAAGATAACCATAAATGAAGACACAAATCATACTTCAAAACGACCCGGATACCCGGCGATGCGTACTGGATGCCATTCGGAATGGCAAGGTTGTAGCGCTGCCGACCGATACTGTCTACGGTATTGCCTGCGCCGTGGATAATCCGCGCGCGATCGCCCAAATGTATTCCATCAAGGAACGGGATGCATTGAAAGCCATTCCGGTTTTGATAGGCGATTTCAATCAGCTCGCCCATATCGCGGCTGAGTTCAATTCTAAAGCAAAATTGATTACCGAACATTTTTGGCCGGGCGCATTGACGGTCGTGGTTAGCAAAAATCCGGCACTGCCGCAGGAATTGACCATGTACCCCACCGTGGGAATCCGCATGCCGGATTATGGCTGGCTGCTGGACTTGATGCGCGCGTGCGGTCCGCTGGCCGCCACTTCAGCCAATCTTTCAGGCGCAGCCAGCCCGACCAGCGCACAGGAAGTACTGGCGCAATTGGAAGGCAGAATCGACCTGATCGTAGATGGCGGAACCTGCGCTGGCGGCATTCCGTCCACTGTGATCGATTGCAGCCGGGAACCTGTCGAAATATTGCGGGAGGGCGGGATTTCTTCTGCATCAATATTTGAATTGATCAACAAGCAAAGCAGCATTGGAGAAAAATGAGTTACCAGGGAATTATTGAAACATATAAGGCATTACTAAAAATACCGGATGAAATGAAGGCAGTTACACTGCTGGAAGGCAACACGCCACTCATTCCGGTTCCGGCCATTGCCGACCAATTGGGCGGGGATTTTGACCTGCGGGTGAAATTCGAAGGTTTAAATCCAACCGGTTCTTTTAAAGACCGCGGTATGACTGTCGCGGTCAGTGAAGCGGCCCATCGAGGGGCAAAAACTGTGATTTGCGCCTCAACCGGCAATACTGCTGCATCTGCGGCTGCATACGCCGCCCGTGCAGGCATGCGAGCCATAGTGATCATCCCCGCTGGGAAGGTAGCAGCCGGCAAGCTGGCGGGCGCGATCGCTTACGGAGCTGATGTCATCCAAATCGATGGATCGTTCGATGATGCACTGAGCTTGGTAGTATCCATATCTGAAAAACATCCTATTGCGCTGGTCAATTCCCTCAATCCTTTCCGTCTGGAAGGTCAAAAAAGTTCGGCATTTGAAATTTGCGATGTTTTGGGGGATGCGCCGGACTGGATGGCGCTACCGGTTGGAAATGCCGGGAACATCACCGCGTACTGGATGGGTTACAAGCAATACCATGAAGTAAAAGGCACAAGCCTGCCGCGCATCCTGGGCGTGCAAGCGGCCGGCTCGGCCCCCTTGGTGCTCGGCCATCCTGTCGAGAAACCCGAGACCATCGCCACCGCCATCCGCATCGGCAGACCCGCGCGCGGTGAAGAAGCGCTCATTGCTGCCAGTGAATCCAATGGCTATATTATGGCCGTAACGGATGACGAGATCTTGAAAGCGCAAAAAATCCTGGCTTCCAGTGGAATTTGGGTGGAACCGGCCTCGGCTGCCGGTTTGGCCGGTTTGGTCAAAGAAGTGAATGCCGGCAGGCTCAATCTGCGCGGGAAAAAAGTGGTTATCATTTGCACCGGACATGGCTTGAAAGACCCGGAGGTAATCACCGGTCAATTCACCAAGCCACAGGCAGTAAAAGCGGAATTGACAGAATTGGAAAGGATCATTTTGAATGGATAAAGCAGGCGCCGTCACTGTAAAAGTACCGGCCAGCGCGGCCAATCTAGGACCGGGTTTCGATTGCCTGGGATTGGCGTTGGATATCTGGAACCAGGTCAGTTTCCGGCCGGCTGAAAGCGGCATTACGATCACTATTGAAGGAGAGGGTGTGGAGGAGCTGCCGCTCGATTACAGCAACCTGATCTTGCGAGCCGCTGAACGTCTTTATGAAAAAGAAGGAAAGATCTTTCCCAAAGGCATTGAAATCGAATGCCGCAACCAGGTGCCGGTTTCTTCCGGTTTGGGCTCGAGTTCGGCAGCGGTGATCGCCGGCCTTTTGGGGGCGAAGAAAATGCTAAACAGCGCGGTCTCCAACCAGGATCTACTTGAGTTGGCGGTGGAATTCGAAGGGCATGCAGACAACGTGGCAGCTTGCCTGTTGGGCGGGTTGGTGATTGCTACCTCATCAACCAATGGCTGGATCACGGAAAAAATCCCCATCCATCCTTTGAACCTTGTGGTGGTATTGCCCAAGATTAACTTAAGTACACGCCAGGCACGGGCGGCATTACCTCAAACAGTCAAGTACCACGACGCTGTCTCCAACCTGGCGAACACTGCTCTTCTGGTGCACGCTCTGCGGGAAGGCCGCAAGGATCTGCTTTACAACGCCATGCAGGACAGCTTGCACCAACCCTACCGATTAAGCCTCATACCGGGAGCTGAACAAGCCATTCGCGCTGCCTATCACGCGGGGGCTTATGGGGCGGCGCTTTCCGGCGCCGGACCGAGCTTGTTCGCATTCGGAGACGAGAAACTGGAAAAAATCGGGGAGGCTATGCAGGCGGAATTTGAAAAAATTCATATCCCCAGCCGGATTTTTCAGACATGCTCCTCACAGGACGGGGCGCACTGAATAGAATCAATCCTGCTGAAGGGCGTGGGAACAAAAGACTCACGGTAGATTATCGCATGTCAAATACTGTATCTGAAAATAAGAACTTTCGTGGTTTACCTGCTTTGAAAATGTTCTAAAATCATTTATTAATCGAGTCAGTGGATTTATAAACGAGATTCATAACTAATCCTGATCGCCCAATTCCACAGCCAGGCGCGTAAATAAGGTGCAAATGGAACCAGGGCCTGAAATAGACGCGATAAATGGAATCCGCGTTGTTATAATTACGTAGAACATAGAAACTGAAAAAAGAATGAAAGAACCTGAGCGAAAATCCGCTTCTCCCCAATGGAGCGCCACCACCAAGGCGATTGTTTCGCTATTGATCCTGGCGGCGGCAGTAACGTTGATCATCCGGTTTTCCAGCCTGATGTCCACGTTGGTAACTGCCATCGTAATCGCTATCCTGCTTTATCCATTGGCTGAATGGATCAATCGTCAATTGAAGATATCATGGGGTTGGGCTGTCACCATTGTTTATTTGATCACCCTCATAATCACTTTCGGATTGCTTACTCTGGGCGGGATTGCCATAGTTAATCAAATCCAAAGTTTTATTCTATTCTTGCAGGACAGCCTGGGAGCGATCGCGTCATTTTTCGATCGATTAACCACTACTGTTGTAACCATCGGCCCGTTTGTGCTTGACTTCACATACATCAACTGGACCGATATCAGCAACCAACTGCTTTCCACGCTGGAACCCTTCCTCTCCAATCTGGGTAATTTCCTGGGCGGAATTGCTTCCGGGACAGCCGGCTTTATCGGTTCATTGTTCCTGGCTTTGGTTATTTCCTTTTTGCTGTTGAATGAGAGCGGTGGCAAACGCAGTAACATCTTGGCTTTTAACATGCCTGCCTATCAGGAAGATTACACGATCCTGAAAACTCGGATCAATACGATCTGGAACGTATTCATCCGCGGGCAATCGATTGTGTATTTTTTGCGCTTTATCATGTACCTGATCATCCTCAGCATCTTTCGGGTGCGGTTCGTGTTCGGCATGGCCTTGATTGCGACTATTGGTAATTTCATTCCATATCTGGGCGTTGCGATTTCATGGATCACGATATTCCTGGTTGCCCTGCTGCAGGGCAGTACGGCTTATGGACTCAATCCCTTACCTTATGCATTGATCGTGATGGGTACCGGATGGATCACTGACAATATATATGATACTTTTTTCAGCCCCAGATTTCTGGCCAATGTGCTGGATGTACATCCGGCGGCAATCCTGGTGGGTGTTTTCGTCGGATTAAACCTGTTTGGCTTTTGGGGCATGGTTCTGGCAGCTCCGACTATCGCAACCCTGAAACTGTTATTGAATTATGTTGGGAAGAAATTAACCGACCAGGATCCCTGGGCCGATTCCCAAACGGGCGAGAGTTTGGAAAAAAAGCCGCCGGTTTTCGGCAGAAGATTTAAAGCGGTCTATTCCTGGTTAAAAAAACAATATCGAAAAATAGAAACAAGAATAAAACGAAATGAATTGTAAGAAGGAGAACTAAATGAGCGAGCAACCTGAAACGAACATTGAAAGTATCGTGGAAACCGAGGATAATTTTTTCTACAAAGCGCAGGAACCGGATGGAGAGATGACCTACCATCTGCAATTTAACAATGTAACCATGCATTTCTTCACTGAAGAATGGCAAGTAGCCCTCGATTTCCTTGAGAAAGTCGTGGCTGCTTCAAAAAAGATGAAATAGAGAACGGAACATGAAACAATGAACCTAGACAACGCATCGCAGTTTAGCGAATTGGATGCCAGCAATATGCTGGGCGCGATTCAAGAATTACCGGATCAATTATTGAAAGCCTGGGAGACAGCCAATCGCCTGCCTCTGCCTGAGAAGAAAAATTTTTCGAGGATTATCGTGGCGGGTATGGGTGGTTCGGCAATCGGCGCCGACATTCTTGCTTCCTACATCTTCGATCAGTGCAAAGTTCCTTTAACCATTTTACGCGGATATCAACTTCCGGCTTGGGCAGGCGGTCCTGATGATTTGGTGATCTGCTCCTCTCATTCGGGTAACACTGAAGAGACACTGGCTGTTTTTCAGGAGGCACTCACAAAGAATTGCACCCTGATGGCAATATCGACCGGCGGCCGTTTGACGGAGTTGGCAGAAGAAAATAATTGTGTGGCATGGGTCTTCAACCATAAAGGTCAACCTCGCGCAGCGGTTGGGTTTTCTTTCGGATTGTTGTTGAACCTGTTCACAAGGTTGAATCTGTTACCAGAACAATCCGGTGAGGTAGAGCAAGCAGTAAGCGAAATGCGGGAGCTGCTCGAAGAGATCGACGCAACTGTGCCTGTAACCAAAAACCTTGCCAAACGCATTGCCGGCCAAGCGGTCGGCCGTATACCGGTGGTTTTCGGAACGGAATTTCTCGAGCCAGTCGCGCGGCGATGGAAAACGCAATGGAATGAGATCGGCAAATGCCCGGCGCAATTTGAATTCATCCCCGAAGCAGACCACAACACCCTGGCAGGTTTGGTTTGCCCGGAAGATCTGGTCTATAAAACTTACGCGGTATTCCTGACATCCCGGAGGTACCAGGAACGGAACCAAAAACGGTATGAACTGACAGCTGAGACATTCATGGTCTCCGGCGCATGCATCGATAAAATAACCTGTTCCGGTTCCACCAAACTGGCAGAGATCTGGAAAACGATTTTGCTGGGCGATCTGATCTCTTTTTACACTGCCATGTTATACGAGGTTGATCCAACCCCGGTGGAGGCGCTCGAAGATTTTAAACGGGCGATGAAGAAATAATTAAAAATCAGAGAATTGGTATTTAATAATAATGGAGGCCGGGATTTCTCCGGCCTCATTTTGCTTAAGAAAAGAAAAATAATTAAATAGTTTTCTGCCGATGTAGAACATAATTGCTAAAAAATGAAAGCGACTCTATAATATGGATAATGAGCCGAAAAATCTTGCATGTCGATCTGGATGCGTTCTTTTGCGCAGTGGAGGAAAAATTTGATCCCTCACTGAAAGGGAAAGCCTTTGCCACCGGAGGGTCTCCGGAAGGGCGGGGGGTGGTGACTTCCTGCTCGTATGCCGCGCGCCAGCATGGCATCCATTCCGCCATGCCGATGATCCAGGCTTTGCGTAAATATCCGGAATTGTTGGTTGTCAGAGGGCATTATAAAGACTACACCGACTTTTCCAGACAGGTGATGGCGATCATCAGGGAGCTCACCCCGCTGGTGGAGCAGATATCGATTGATGAGGCATTTCTCGATGTGACCGATTTACCGCAAGAAGCGGTTGAAATCGCCAGGGATTTACAGAAAAAAATATATGACACCTTGGGTCTGCCTTGTTCGATCGGGGTGGCTTCAAACAAGCTGATGGCGAAGATTGCAACCAATATCGGCAAGTCACGACATACAGGCAGCAACTATCCGATGGCGATTCTGTATATACCTCCGGGAACTGAAAAGGATTTCCTGGCGCCTTTACCGATCAACGAAATGTGGGGAATCGGACCGAAATCCGCGGAGCGCTTTAGGGCTTTAGGGATAGAAAAGATAGGAGACATCCTCAAGTACCCGCTGCCATGGCTGCAGCAGCATTTTGGCAAGTTCGCGTCGGATCTGCTGGAACGCGCTCAAGGAATCGATGATCGATTGGTGGCGGAATATGAGGGTGTGAAATCCGTCAGCAATGAAGTGACTTTTTTTGAGGACCTGGGCGACCGGCAGTTGCTGCTGCGCACCATTCGGGGAATATCCGAAAAAGTAGGGAGGCGGCTGCGCCATAAAGCACTTTCCGGCAAGACAGTGCGCGTAAAAATCCGCTGGCCGAATTTCGAAACCATTACCCGGCAGATTACCCTGCCGCAGCCAACCGATCAGGATAAAGTGATCTACGAAACCGCATCCACATTATTCCTGAAAGAGTGGAAACCCGGTAAGAAAGTTCGTCTGATCGGGGTGGGTGTAGCCCAGATCGGGGATGATTACCAGCAGCTTTCATTGTTGGATCATTCATACGAGAAAGAAAAGAACCTGCTGGATGCGCTGGATGCGCTGCACGAACGTTTCGGTAAGGATGCCATCCAGAAGGGCATCCAGTCGGACAATTACCGCTCCTGGAAGGATACGTAATCCTGTATTGTCTGCTTATATAGGTCAATCACGCGGGGCGTGATAACGTCCCAGGCGTATGAGCGCGCGTAGGTGATGCTTTTGCGCCCCATTTCCGCGCGCATTTCCTGCTTGCAGATCAACTGCGTGAGGCGTTCCTCGAGAACCTCAACGTTATCGTTGGGGACGGTAAACCCGGTGACGCCATTCTGGACCAGATGCTGCAAACCACCTACCTGGGTGGCGATCACCGGCGTTCCACACGCCATGGCTTCCAACGCAACCATGCCGAAAGATTCGTAGTGCGAGGGCATCACCACAATCTCGGCGGCTGAGTAATAATATTGCAGTGTGTCCTGATCGCGTTTGCCCAGGAAAAGAACCAGGTCGCCGACACCCAGTTCCCGGCATAAATTTTGGAGCCGGCGCATTTCCTGATTCATGTTTTGACTGTCTGCATCCGGCTCGCCGCCGATGATGTAAAGGTAGTGCGGGCATTCCGAAAGCACATCCGCATGGCGAAGTTGGGCAATCGCCCGGATGAGGATATCGATCCCCTTGAGCGGTTCAATGCGCCCCACGAACAGCAGCATGCGTTCATCTTTGGGAATCCCAACGAATTCCTTGGCTTCATCCGCCGGAATAGGATAAAAACGGGTGATATCCACTCCCGGCGGGATAACCGCGATTTTTTCGGATGGAGTTTGATACAACTTCTCCAGCTGATTTTTTTCATCGCTGGTGGCTGCCACGACTTTATCCGAGATCGTGATTGCTTCGCGCTCTCCCTCGATGCGCAAATCGCTCTCGATTTCCTGCGGGCTCTTCGCAATGCGGTTTTTTAGCAAAGCGAGGGTGTGGAACATGGAGATAACCGGCTTATTCCAACTTTTCTTCAATTCCTCTGCAGCCAGGCCGGATAACCAATAATGGCTGTGAATCAGGTCGTAACGGATGTTCTTTTGTTCAGCGAACGCAGAAATACCCGCGGTAAACTGCGGTATGTATTGTTTCAATTCAACCTTGGGAAGCGGGGATTCCGGACCGGCAGGTATGTGTACTACCCGGTTGCCGCTGCCCAGGTCATGCAGTACGTGCGGGACGTGTTCATCCTGTGAGCGCGTAAAGACATCTGCATGGATACCATGCATACCCAGATAGCGGGTGAGATCACGGACGTACACATTCATGCCGCCGGTATCTTTGCCGCCCAGGGTAGCGAGTGGGCAGGTATGGTAGGAAAGGATCGCGATATTCATGGTTTTATTCTTGTCGATTATAACGGTAAACTGATATAATCTAGCGCGTGCCACCGTAGCTCAGCCGGCAGAGCAGCCGCTTCGTAAGCGGCGGGTCAAGGGTTCGATTCCCTTCGGTGGCTTTTCTCTTTTTCATACCTCCAAAACCGCTGAATAGGGAACAATCCATGAAGAAAACTATCTACCTTTGTATCTTGATTTCCTTGATAACCACAAGTTGCAGCTTGTCAGAGCGGTTATCCGCGGCATGGGAAGCTTTTATGACCGCGCCTGAAGAGCAAACCCCCGATTATTCCAATTTGGAAGGGATTGGGTGCATACCCGATCTGGCTGATGTCGAAGAAGCCCAAATGGTACGCGTCATCGATGGGGATTCCATCGAAGTACTACTGGATGGGGAAAAGTTCGAAGTTCGATACATCGGGATCAACACCCCGGAATATTATTCGGATGAACGCGATGCTGCCATTAAGGCCACCGACGCCAATAAAAAACTTTTAGCGGGTAAAACCATTTATATGTTCAGGGATCACTCTAATACGGATAACTATGGGCGTCTGCTGAGATATGTTCTAACCGACGATGCTTTTGTCAACCTGGAGTTGGTTCGCGAAGGATTCGCCAAAGCCAGGGAATATCCACCGGATACAGCCTGCCATGAATTATTTGAAAAAGCCGCCCAATAAAAAGAAAATTTCGGTTATGGATGCAAATATTGTTGTCTATTGAACGGAGTATTCGAGCAATTCCAGCGAGCCGTTAATTTCCACGGGTATGCCGATGCCGTAGAATTTTACCGATGCCGATTCAATATCCTGATTCACTAACCCGACGTGCGGGGCATACCACAAGACCGTGTCCACATTCAAGGTTGTGGAAATGTTCACTTCGCTGCCTTCAATGGTGGTTTGCAATTTAGAGACGTCAAAAGTGATCACGCGTGCGACCTTGACGAGGTTTTCAAATTTTCCGGCGGGGATTACAAGCGTTTCATCCGTACCGATAACCTTCCAGTGCATCTTGACCGGGCTGTCGATCAATTCGGCGGTGATGGTATCACCCTCGTAGGAACCCTGCAAATTACCGTTGGCGCGGTAGGTGGTTTCCCATTCCAGCGCCCAATCGTTGGCTTCGAATTCTTGCAGGGAGGGCATAAAGATACCGCTTTCATATTTCAGGTCCAAGCCGCCCGTGAACATTCCTAAAACCAGGTTCAATTCAGTGACCGGAAAATCAACAACCGCTCCTTGACGGCATGTCGCCAAGGATTGAGTGACCTGGCCGGTGCTTAAGTCGGAGGTTGTAATGAGAGCGGAATCAGGCGTACTTTCGGAAACGCTCACCACCAGGTCCGGATTCCCATCCGCCGCAACCTGATCGAAATTTAACCGATAGCTCCAGCTGTTTTGGGCGGCCAGGGGGTAGAAGATATTATCGCAAAATGGAGCTGCAGCCGCCGCGGCTGATTGCGCGTGTTCAACTTTTTCCGGTGGCGCGGGAATTTCGGATGAGTTGGAACAGGCAGTCCAGAATAATAGCGCTGTCAAACAGAGGATGGCATTAATAAGGCGTACGTTTTTCATCTTATTATTATCCTCCACCAACCGGAGTGAGGAATGCCACTTCGGCGTTGTCCATTAAAAAATCTTCATCCAGCACAATTTTTTTATCCATCACCATCATCACATTATCCAGGTGAGTTTTCAGGGCTGGATGCTGGCTTTCCAGGATGTTTTTTAAATCCCGAATGGTAGATCGGTCAGGCAGCGCTATGTCCAAGCTTCCTGTTCCGGCTTTTTCTTTCAGGTGATAGTACAGGGTGACTTTAATATTCATAAGTGCCCCTATTTTATCAAAAGTAGGCTTAAAGAGGCATAAGGTATAATCACACATATGGCAGACAAACCCACCCCCATCGTCATTGGAATCGCCGGCGGTACAGGCTCCGGGAAAACCACCGTTGCGAATGGAATTCTGAACCGAGTCGGCAAGGATCGCATCGCTTACTTGCCGCATGACGCTTACTATCGTGATTTGCACGATCTCCCTTACGAGCAGCGTGCGGCCATTAATTTCGATCATCCCGATTCACTTGAATCCGAATTGATGATCAAACACGTACTGCAACTAAAACAATGGAAATCAGTTGATATCCCCATTTACGACTTCAGCATCCACACCCGTACTAATAAAACCATTCACGTTCAGGCGCATCCGGTGATCATTGTGGAAGGGATCCTGATTTTTGCAGAACCGGAACTCAGGAAGATATTCGACGTGAAAATTTTTGTGGATACTGACCCGGATATCCGTTTTATTCGCAGATTGGAACGCGATATTGCCGAACGCGGCCGTACCACCGATATGGTAATCCATCAATATTTATCCACCGTCAGACCGATGCATCTGGATTTTGTGGAGCCATCCAAACGCTACGCAGACGTGATCATTCCGGAAGGAGGGCTAAACGAGGTTGCCATGGATATGATCATCGCGCGCATCGAAGCGCTGCTGCAGAAAAACCAATAACGTCCATGACTAAAAAGACAAGCGCCATTGTCTTGCGATCGGGAATCTTAATCATATTATGCGTTTTAACGGTATTGCTGATCAAATTCCGCGACCAGGTACAGGAATTTGGCAAATACGGCTACCCCGGTATTTTTCTAGTTTCTCTCTTTTCCAACGCAACGCTGATCTTTCCGATTCCCGGCGTGGTGTTCGCTTCTGCGATGGGCGCGGTGTTCAATCCCTTTTGGGTCGCGGTTGCCTCCGGTAGCGGTGCGGCAGTTGGAGAATTAACTGGATACCTGGCGGGCTTCAGCGGCCAGATAATCATTGAAAATCGCGCATGGTATGACCGTTTGGTGCAGGTGATGCGCAAATATGGTGAGATCACCATACTGGTGTTGGCTTTCATTCCCAACCCGGTTTTCGACCTGACCGGCATGGCGGCGGGCATGTTGAAGATGCCGCTTGTAAAATTCCTGACTTGGTGCTTGCTGGGTAAGACCCTCAAGATGCTGGTGTTTTCTTACACAGGCGCTTCGATCCTCAATTTATTCCGGTAAAAAAACCTCACCTAATAACTTTGCAGATGAAATTATTATACGGGCGCTGATTCCGGATTTATTTTATATTCCATTCAGCTTTATAGGCAATGAGACAGCCAGACATACGCATAGGGTTCTAAAGAGATTTTACCTGCAGGAAGGTCGATCCCATATTTGGTTTGATTAGTGGATTGAGTTAACAAATTGCATTGTAAATCTGGAAGGACAATGTCCTGTACCCGGGATGAGAGATTATGGATACAAATGATCTTCCCTCCGCTTTCGCTGAATTGAACTGCGAAAATTTCCGGCTGATCACGATAAAGGATCTCGATTTCCTGCCGGCTGAAAGCTGGATGGCTTTTCCGTACCGTGATCAGGCGGCGAAGGCGGTTAAAAAGCGAGTTCGGATCATTAATTTGCGCTTCTACATTGACCTGCGGATACCCAAATTTGCCTTCCTGTATCACGGGAAGGTAAAGATTTCCTGTAAGCTTCTCCGAAAAACCGCCATTCGCTTTGGCAGACCACTGCATGGGGGTGCGAACGCCATCGCGATCATTTAACCAAATATTATCGCCCATGCCAATCTCATCTCCGTAATAGATTATCGGGGCGCCCGGAAGTGAAAACAGGATTGCGTATAGCAATTCTATTTTGTCAGTATCGCCATTCAACAAAGGCGCCAGCCGGCGTCGAATCCCAAGGTTCAGACGCATGCGGGGTTCCGGCGCGTAAAAATCCCATAAAAACTGGCGTTCTTCGCTGGTAACCATTTCCACAGTTAATTCATCGTGATTCCGCAGGAAGGTGCACCATTGGCAGTTGGCGGGGATTTCCGGACTCTGGTCCAGGTTATCCACAATGGCAGTAGAGTCGCCTTTGGCGATCGCCATGAACATCCTGGGCATCAAGGGGAAGCGAAAAGCCATATGAAATTCATCGCCATCCCCAAAATACGCGCGCAAGTCGCGCGGCCATTGATTAGCTTCAGCCAATAGAATCCTTCCCGGATATTCCGCATCCATCAGCCGGCGTAATTCTTTTAAAAATGCATGTGTCTCAGGCAAATTTTCACAATTCGTGCCTTCGCGTTCAAATAAATAAGGTACAGCATCCGCGCGGAAACCGTCGATCCCCATATCCAGCCAAAAGCGCATAATCGATTTCAATTCTTCACGCACCGCCGGATTATCATAATTCAGGTCAGGCTGGCAGGCATAGAAGCGATGCCAGTAATATTTTCCGGCTTTTTCACTCCAGGTCCAATTGGAAGTTTCGGAATCGATAAAGATAATGCGGGCGCCTCTATATTTCTCAGGCGTATCATTCCAGACATAGTATTGATGATAAGGCGAATCCGGGTTCGATTGCGCTTCCTGAAACCACCGGCATTGATCTGAGGTATGGTTGACTACCAGATCAGCGATAATGCGCATTCCACGCCGGTGAGTCTCTTCAACCAGCTTCTTGAAATCTTCCAGTGTGCCCAGGTCGGGGTGCACATTATAGAAATCGGATATGTCGTAGCCATCATCTTTTAAAGGCGATGGATAAATCGGCAGCAGCCAGATACAATCTACCCCCAGGGATTTCAGGTAGTCCAATTTTTGGGTAAGACCGTTCAGATCGCCGATGCCATCCTGATTGGAATCAGAAAACGCACGCGTATGAACTTCGTAGAAAATCGAATTTTGATACCAGAGGTTATTCTCCAACATGATCTCCGTAGCGAATCAAGTGCTGCAATTGGCACAGTGTTTTTTTATAAATTATCCTTTGACGGATCCTGCCAGCATGCCGCGCACGAAATAGCGCTGCAGGGCAAAGAATATAATCATCGGCAAGGCCATTGAAATGAAAGCGGCTGCCGTGAGCAAATGCCATCCGCTCCCCAACGAAGTAACCATATTGCCGATCTGATAGGTCAGCACCGGGTATTTCCCTCCCAGAAAAACCAACGCAACCAGCAAGTCGTTCCAGATCCACAAGAATTGGAAGATACCCAGTGAAGCCAGGGCAGGAACTGAAAGCGGGATGGCGAGTTTGGTAAAGGCGGTCCAATGCGAAGCGCCATCCAAGTAAGCCGACTCGAAAATTTCGTGCGGCAGGCTGCCCATGAAGTTTCGGATCAGGTAGATTGCGTAAGGCAAACCGAAACCGGTGTGGAAAAGCCAGATACCCCAAAAAGTGCCGTTCATACCCAATTGGGCGTATAAGCGGGAAATTGGAATCAACGTCATTTGCAGCGGAACGACCTGCAAACCGACCAGCAGCGCAAACATCCATTGGCGGCCTTTAAAATCCATCCATGAGAATGCGTACGCCGCGAAGGCGGCAAAGAGAATTGGCAGGATGGTGGAGGGAATGGCAACCAACAGGCTATTAATAAACGCACGTCCCATGCCGCGCGGGTTGGTCAGGTCGCGGATATTGCAATACAAGTCGACGGATTGATTACCAGCGGCGCAATCGGTCACATAAGTGCTGTTTCCCCGGTATCCGGTAATGGCATCGATGTAATTGCTCAAGGTAAATTTTGGCCGGGCTTCAATGCCGGAAATGCGGCGCATGTAGGATGCTATCGTCGCCGTGGTTTTATCATCAGGAATTGGGGTATCGCCCATGTGGATTTGCCCGTCAATTTCCCGATTCAAAGAAGTAAGCAAAGCAAATGACCGCCGGTAGTTTTGCACCAATTCAGGATTGGTCAAGTCGGCGTTGGAAATGGCTTTGCCGTCGCTGCCGTGGCAGGAAGCACAGTACGCCTGGAATTCCTCGTAACCTTTGGGTTTTGCCAGGATAGTCCACCAGCCGGTCTCATTGATATCCTGGACCGGCCGGAAGGATGTGATAAAAAGACCCAGCGAGGGTAGAATCCAAATCAGGCATAAACCGATCAAGATTAAATGCGTGGGCAATCCGCGCAGCCAGTTCAAGAAGCGGGAAGGGGTTTTCATCGGGTGGCCTCCTGCTCATTGAACCGGCGGATATTCATGATCATGGCAGGAATGATCACCAGGATCAGGACTACCGCGATAGCGGAAGCGCGCCCGGGTTGAAAGTTCTTGTACATTTCCGTATAGAGCCGATTGGCGATTACTTCAGTCCCGTAATTGCCGCCGGTCATCACGTAAACGATGTCAAAAATCTTCAGAACGTTGATCACCATGGTCGTGATCACAACGGTGATTGTCGGTAATATCTGGGGCACCATGATGCGCCAGAAGACCATCCATTCATTCGCGCCATCCACGCGGGCGGCTTCCAGTATCTCGGTCGGCACGCCTTTGAGGGCAGCCGCCAGAATGGTCATACAGAATCCGGTCCACATCCAAACGCCGACTACGATCAGGGCAATTGTATTTATTTGTGGTTCGGTCAACCAAGATACCGCCTTTCCCCCGAAAGATGTAACGATGGCGTTCAACAAACCAATCTGCACCTGGCCGGTATCGTAGTTGTACATGAATTTCCAGATCACGCCGGCGCCAACGAAGGAGATGGCCATGGGCA
>ENA-UOYA01002291-UOYA01002291.1-activated-sludge-metagenome-genome-assembly--contig:-NODE-2291-length-18676-cov-6.624027_pt1 | contig 18676 bp, 16 predicted proteins | sample MGYA00238163_ERZ764804 | MGnify/ENA primary metagenome ERZ764804 (study PRJEB28919, sample SAMN05720223) | activated sludge metagenome | isolation source: Anaerobic digester | place: Hong Kong... | reverse complement strand
TCCCAACATTTGCGATAAAGCAGTATCTATTTTCGGCATAACCTGTTCTATTTTTTGATTATAAATTTAAAATTCATTTACCATTCAACGGCAATCTTTCCGATGGATTTGCGCATTTCTAAATATTCGTGTGCATCGGCAATCTCACTCACCTTGAAAATTTTTCCGGTAACGGGTTGAAATACTTTTTCGTTGTACAAGCGAATCACATTTTCAAAACAACGTTGCAATACTTCCGGTTTGTTATCGGCAATGCGTAGCATATTCACTCCAATTAAGGCTTTCGAGCTCATTAAAAATTCAGCCGGGTGATAAATGCCAAAGCCTAACCCTCTTTTCAAGGTCACAAAAATATTGCCTGCATCGCTCATATCGGCCGCGCCAAAGCCAACAATTCTGCCACCTGCCGCCAACACTTTAATGCCTTTTTTGAAATAGCTCGCGCCAATGGAATCGAAGATAACGTCAACGCCCTTACCATCAGTGAGTTTCAAGATTTGCTCATCAAACTGCTCGGTAGTATAATTAATGGGGTGATGCACACCGTTTTCTTTCAGTAATTTCAATTTCGCTTCGGAACCTGCGGTGCCAAAAATCTCGCAACCTTTGTGTTTACAGTATTGTACCAAGGCAGTTCCCACTCCACCCGCTGCCGCGTGAATGAGTACTTTATCGCCTTTGTGCAAGTTCACTACTTCGGCAGCGCTGTAATAGGCGGTGCAATATTGTGTCGCCAAAGCCGTTGCCTCAGCGCTGTTCATGCTGTCGTTGATCTTTACACAAGCTCTGGCATCGAGCACAGCATACTCGGCATAACCGCCAAAGCGGGTCATACCGGCCACTCTATCGCCTTTACTTAAATGTTTTACATCGGTACCTACACTTTCGATAAAGCCACATACATCGTAACCCAATATGGATGGGAGCGGAGGAGCATCTTGATATTGTCCTTTGCGCGCCATTACATCTGCGAAGTTCAATCCGAAGCCTTGCACTTTTACCAACACTTCACCGGCTTTCGGCTCGGGGATTGGCGTTTCACGCTGTTCGAAGGCGTTTTTAGCGGCTCCGGTTTTGGTCAAGAATATCGCTTTCATGGTCGATGTTTTTGTAATGAATTAATAGGCTCTAGCGAATATAACGCGCTCTTTCGATGGCTTACCGGAAAATATACAAACGCCATCTTCTTGCGGGTTATCCAACGGAATGCAGCGAATAGTGGCTTTCGTTAATTCTTTGATTTTATCTTCTGTTTCGCCAGTTCCATCCCAATGCGCATAAATAAAGCCCGGCTCTTCAATCATTTTCAAGAACTGGTCCCAAGTATCGGCTTTGCGGATATTTGCATCGCGGAACGCCAACGCTTTGTTGTACATGCTTTGTTGAATATCGGCCAACAATTGCTCGATGTAATTTTCAATACCTTCAAGTTGCTGTGACGATTTTTCTTTCGTGTCTCTTCGCGCTACTTCCACCGTACCGTTCTCCAAATCTCTTGCTCCAATAGCCAAACGAACTGGCACACCAATCATTTCATATTCTGCGAATTTAAAACCCGGACGTTTTTGATCATCATCGTCAAATTTCACCGAAATACCTTTGGCTTTCAAGGCATCCATCAATGGTTTCAACTTGTCGAAAATCATGTTCAATTGCTCAGCACCTTTGAAAATAGGTACAATCACCACTTGCAATGGCGCTAATTTCGGAGGCATTACCAATCCATCATCATCGCTGTGCGCCATAATCAATGCACCAATCAAACGCGTTGATACACCCCATGAAGTGGCCCAAACGTATTCTTGTTTGCCTTCTTTAGTAAGGAATTGTACATCAAAAGCTTTCGCGAAATTTTGTCCCAAAAAGTGCGATGTTCCGGCTTGAAGGGCTTGTCCGTCTTGCATCATAGCCTCAATACAATAGGTGTCTAATGCACCTGCAAAACGTTCATTAGCCGATTTTTTGCCTTTGATTACCGGCATAGCCATAAATTCTTCAGCAAATTTAGCGTAAACGTGGAGCATTTTTTCTGTTTCTACAATCGCTTCTTCAGCAGTGGCGTGGGCCGTGTGGCCTTCTTGCCAAAGGAATTCGGCAGTACGCAAAAACAAACGCGTACGCATTTCCCAGCGCACCACATTCGCCCATTGATTAATCAACAAGGGTAAATCGCGATACGATTGAATCCAGTTTTTATACGAGTTCCAAATGATGGTTTCTGAGGTAGGACGAACAATCAATTCTTCCTCCAATTTAGCCGAAGGGTCTACAATTACACCGCCTCCGTTCGGGTCGTTCATCAAACGGTAGTGCGTAACTACAGCACATTCTTTAGCAAAGCCTTCCACGTGTGCGGCTTCTTTACTCAAAAAGCTTTTGGGGATAAACAATGGGAAGTAAGCGTTAACGTGACCGGTTTCTTTGAAGGCTTTATCCAATGCATCGCGCATGTTCTCCCATAGTCCGTAGCCATAGGGCTTAATTACCATACACCCTCTCACACTTGAATAATCGGCCAATCCGCCTTTCAATACCAGATCGTTGTACCATTGCGAGTAATCAACGTCTCTTGCTGTAATTTCCTTTGCCATTGCTTAAATTTAAAGAGCGTGAAGATAAAATCTTCTGCCTGAAAATTGCAGTTCGGAATTGAATATTTACGTTCATCGACTAATTCGTTTTGCTTGTAGTGGATATAGCATTTCAACAAATGGTATGAAAGTGGAAGAATGACAAAACTGTGACACAAGATTTTCTTGTTTATGGATTCACACTTCTACCTTCGATTAAAACTACCCACTATGAAAAACACTCTACTCCTCATCTTTGTATTGCTTGCATCTTCTGCCGCTTATTCACAAAATTGGACTTATAATTTTTCGGATACACTAAAGAACAAAACGTTCGTGGTGTTCGATAGCTTGACCGACCCACATCATTTTTGGAACATTTACTCCGATACTACTACCGGTCAATATTGGTTGGGGTTTGAAGCAGATAGCACTATGCATCAAGATTCAATTCGTGCATCAGTCGTGTTGAAATTTGTTCAAGAGCAATCCGTTTTTTCAACAGTGACAATACAGCATAGTTATGCTTTTGGCGGAAGTAAAAGTGGTGGTTTTGTGGAGGATAATCCGATTTTTAATGGAGGGAAGTGGACGAAAATTGTTGGCAATGGACATTATTTTCCTCACGATATTTGGATTAATGGTGGTCCAACAACGGATAGTTCTGATTTCCAAAATTCCGGATCACTTAGCTCAGAATATCGTTATCAATGTTATGCAGTAAAAACGGATGCATATAGTGATGCTATTCGATTTACGGTATATGATAACGATACTACACCGCATCATACTTCATGGAAGATATACAGTTTGAATGCCGTTTCACATCCGGGAATTTGCTCAGGAATAAATACTATTTCCGATTTATCTAAAATCCAAATCGTTCCTAATCCAAGCTCCGGTATAATTTCTATTATTAATAACAGCGAATACCAACTCGAAAGTGAAAGTGTGCTGATCTTCTCCGACTTAACAGGAAAAGAAGTTATTCGTTTCAAAAACGCAAACACGGATATAGTGAACGACATTTCCATGCTCTCTTCCGGTATGTATCTAGTTGAACTTCAAAATGGAGCAGGCAGAGAAATTTGGCACAGTAAAGTCATTAAGGAGTAACTAAAATTAATTACCCCTTTGCGCTTTCCCACTCAGCCGTTTTCTTCGCCAAGGTTTCTGCAAAGAGTTTCATATCCTCTTTTACATAAGGATTTTTAGTGGCCTTTTGATATGAATCGGCCATCGATAAAAGCGTTTGGAAGAAATGAGAATGCATTTCATCTACCGTCATTTCGGTGGTCCACAAATCAATTTTCAATGTTTCTTTTTGGAGTGCATCCCAAATCGAAATCATAATCGATTTGCAATCGCGTAATTCTTCGCTTTTAGTATCGGTAGCTAACCATTTAATATCTTGTGGAACATTGTTGTCGTTCAATGCAATTTTGAAACGTATTTCCGATTGTTTTGCCATGCTGTTTGTATATGAGCCGTAAAAATAGTTTTCTCAGTTGTTTTGCGTAGCGTTCGCTTTCCAAGTTTTAAACATCGTTAAAAACTCATCTTGAATGGCCACGGTTTTGTTTTCGCCATACCATGCGTGAATCATTCGCACTTTATCGCCAAACGAAGTGGTGGTATCATCTTTTTGCGCTACTACAATGTCCTGTAATATGGCCGGACGAGGTCCCCAAACCCCTAATTCTTTTCCGGTTTCGGTTTCTTGCATAATTAATTTTGGAATAGAACGTCCACCGTTGGTTAAATAAGCATCCATCACTTCCAAGTTTTCATCGCGAAGAATAATTTTAAAATCGATGAGCGGGTTGCATAAACTGATGAGATATAACACGGGTACAATCTGCGAAGCATCGCCACACCAAGGTTCAGTAATGCATATCCATGTTTGTGGAGTAGTTATTTGTTGCACCTCGTTGTACAGTTTCGAATCAATAGTAATGTCGCGCTTGATGCGGTTCATGCGTTCTAAATTATCTTGTGTGTAGCGGAGCATTTTTTCATCCTTATACAATTGCTCGTGGCTTTCCCCATGGGCAATTTGCTCGGTTTGTTTCATGTATTGTTCAAACGTGATAGCTCGCGCAATTTGTTGCTTTGTAATCATTATAATAAAGGTTTAAAGACTTTCGTCTGATGAAGTAGTAAGGAAAACGAATTACACTCGTCCGGCTAATAAATACAATACCGCCATTCGAATCGCCACTCCGTTTTCTACCTGTTGCAAGATAAGCGATTGTTTTGAATCGGCCACATCTGAATCTAATTCCACCCCACGATTAATAGGACCCGGGTGCATAATGGTGATGTTTTTGTTAATAGAATCCAATAAGGCTCTGTTAACTCCATAGTACAAAGAATATTCGCGGAGCGATGGAATAAATTTAGTGTCCATTCTTTCCAATTGAATACGGAGTACATTGGCTACATCGCACCATTCTAGGGCTTTCTTCAAGTTCGGTTCGCAGGAAACGCCCAATTCTTCAATGTATTTCGGAATTAAGGTTGGCGGGCCGCATACTTTCACTTTAGCCCCCATTTTCAACATCAACGGAATATCGGAACCTGCTACACGCGAGTGTTTAATATCGCCAATAATCAAGTAATTCAAGCCCTTGAGCGAGCCAAATTGCTCAAGCACTGAGTAGCCATCGAGCAAACCTTGTGTAGGGTGTTCGTGTGTGCCATCGCCTGCATTGATGATTTGTGCGGGAATATGTTTCGATAAGAACTGTGGCGCACCGCTCGAAGAATGGCGCATCACCACCATATCCACTTTCATGGCCAAGATGTTGTTCACTGTATCCAAAAGCGTTTCTCCTTTTTTTACTGAAGAACCCGAAGCTGAAAAGTTGATGGTATCAGCTGATAGTCTTTTTTCCGCGAGCTCGAAGGATATACGTGTTCGAGTAGAATCTTCGAAAAATAAGTTAGCTATGGTAATATCGCGGAGGGAAGGGACTTTCTTAATCGGACGTTGGAGGACTTCTTTGAAGTTTTTTGCCGTGTCGAAAATTAATTGAATGTCAGATTTTTCGAGATCCTTGATGGCAATCAGATGTCGTTGACTAAGTCCGCTCATTCGTTTTTTTGTTTATTCGTTTACTATCCAAATTTTATCCTTCCCGTCTGTTTCTTTCCAATTCACTTTCACCTTTTCGGTGGTAATAGAATCGATCACTTTCCCAACATAGTTCGCTTCAATGGGCAAATGGCGATGCAATCGTCTGTCCACTAACACCAATAGCTCCACATCTTTCGGCCTGCCGAAATCGAGCATGGCATCTAATGCCGAGCGAATGGTTCGTCCGGTGTACAACACATCATCAATCAAAATCACTTGTTTATCGTCCAACGAAAACGGAATGTCCGTTTCATTAGCCGTCATAGGTTTACCTTTCAAACGGAAATCATCTCTGTAGAACGTGATATCCAATTTACCGTGTAGAATGTTCAACTTGGGTGCAATTTCACGTAAACGTTCTGCAATTCTGTTGGAAAGCATAATACCACGGGGCTGAACGCCAATGATTACGGAGTTTTCGAAATTTTTGTGATGTTCAATTAATTGATGGCAAAGGCGATCGATGATAAGAAGAAACTGAGCACTGTCAATTAAAACTCGCTTTTGCATTGTTGGAAAGTTGCACAAATATAAACAAAATAGGGAATAAGCCAATTGCCAATTTTACTTTATGCTCAATCCCTTGTAATTAGTTTAAAACAGAGGTACAGCTAGCTAAAAGCCAAAACGGTTGAACCATAAGATTCAACCGTTTTGTACGAAAACAAATTCGTTTTTTCAACTTTCTAAAAAGGCTGGATATGTTAATAACAAAGTATAATGCCCAAAGGAACAACTTTAGCATTTAATGTTATCTCCTTCGCTTTGGAAGTTGATTTAAGAGTATGCAAAGATATTTACTTCTGTCCTTGGATGTTCAAAGCAATTTTCACTTCAGGATAAATGAATTTATCGCCCAACGATTTATCGTTACCATAGAATAAACCCCATTGCGTTCTATCGATAGTAAACGATGCAGTAGCAGAAGCTGTACTATCAGCTACTACAATTTTAGCAGGGAAGCTTACGTTTCTTGTACTGTCTTTCAATGTTAAGTTGCCGCTGATTTTATGGCTGTTCACACTGTCACCTGTTAAAATTTCCGAGCCTGTAATTTCAAATGTTGCAGTGCCAAATTTTTCGGCATCAAAAAAATCAGGAGACAATAAATGCTTTTTCAATTTCTCGCTCATGGTTTGATTCTTATCTGTAATCACCATTGAAGCGATATCGATCACGAATTTACCTGAGGTAATATTTCCATCTGCAACAGAAAAACTACCTTCTGTTAAGCTAAAATCTCCGGTGTGTGTGCCTACAGGCTTTGCACCTTCAAAACTCACTTTGCTAGTCGATTTGTCGGCTGTAAATGTTGTTCCGGTAGCTGTTGTAGCAGTTTGCGTTTCACCGGCATTAGTTACTTCCGTTTTTGGTGTTTGGTTGCAAGAAGTAGCAATGAAAAGGGCTACAATTGGCAAGAAGATTTTTTTCATGATGTATGTTTTTTGATAATAATTTAGTTGCAATATACTGAAAATTAGCAAATTACTTCTTCCAAAACACTAATAACCCGATTTCTATAGCTAAGAATACTAAGCAGAAAAGTAATGCTAATTTCCAAAGCGAAGTGCCGCGACCCACTTCTTTCGATAGTACCGCTGCTTCATGCCCGCTAGCGCCAATTACATTGAGCAAAGGGTGCTTTGCTTTTAATGCATCTAAATCTTCAAACTGCATATTCGATTCAGCGCGATTATAGTTTAAAGCAATAAATTTTTCATCCCCTTCATCGGCTTTAACGCTATAGAATCCGGCTGTTTTAATATTGTCTTTCGGGTTAAGCAACACCTTTGAGCCGATGTTACTTTGCTCCGGAATGAATTCTGTTTTTTCGCCTTTGATTTTCAACACCGATTCTTTTTTGTCGGTAGAGGTTTCCAACGTTATGGGGTCTTTACTGCCAATGGTATGTGCCTGAGCTTCATCGGCCGCACCGTTAATGGCCATTTTATAGAGCAATGGGGCAAAAGTAGAATGTACCACAAATTCATTCACTTTATTGTCGAGTGGTGCAGTACAAATGTAAATATGTCCTTGCTCAACTACTTCACTCAACAAGAGCATTCCCTTGTTTTTTAATCGAATGATATCTTCGGTAGGGTGGGCAGCACCGGCAACAAAGCGGTAATATTTTTTCACCGAAGGCAAGCTGATATTCTGAGGCACTATATCGAACAAATCTTTTACCAATTTATGATTTAAGTTGATGCTCTCCACCTCTGTGTTATCGGATTGCAATGCTTCAAAACGTCCAATTTGACTGCTGTTCAAGAATTGATTGTAGGAAGAGATAGTTGCGTTTTCATTCGGAAAAATCAATAATGAACCACCTTGATTCACGTATTTTTTTAATTCTTCGGAAAGGCCGGTGCTCATGTCTTTCAGATTCGACAATACAATTAAATGCTGTTTGCCCAAAGCTGCGTAGTTGATATTTCCTGCATTTAAAGTAGAGAAATTAAATTCGGGTTGACCGTTAAACACTGCATCTACAAAATTCCCTGTGCCCGGTTCTTTAATTTGAAGCACATTGAGCTTTTCCATCACATTAAACGCCATGAAATAACTGTCGTCAAATGTAATAGGGAAGTCTTCCAATTTTACTTCGGTTTTGTTCCATCCGATTTGCGAAATGGTGAATGGAATGGTGTCGTATACTTTATCTCCTGCTTTTACTGTTGGATTCGATAAGGCTTTCGACTGTCCATTAATAGATAGCGATAAACGAATATTCTCGGCATCCTCTTCTCCAGCGTTTTTTACACGGACAATCAACTTGTTTTTTTGATTGAGTAGTTGAACGGGTTCGTAGAAAAAACAACTATCTATATATAAATTTGCCTGGGATTTTGCTGCTAACGGAATCAAATTGTACTTCACCAACGAATCGGGTGTAATGCCACCCATATTTTGTTGAAAATCCGAAATCAAATAAGCAATTTGGTTGGGTGAATTATCGCGACTCAATATATCTTTTTGGCGTTTCAAAATTTCATTCCAATTCCGTGAAGCAGGCGAAATCTCTACTTCATCCAGCATTAACATTAACTCTTCTTTGTTCACTAATCGTTGTTGCTTTCCGCTGAAATCGTTGGTGAGCAATTGAAACAAATCATCGTTGGCGTAGCTTCCGGCAATTGATTTTGCCGATAACTTCGCTTCATCCAATAACGATTGTTTATTGCCCATGGCTTTCATGGAAAAGGAATTGTCGACATACAAACTCACATATTTTTTGCCACTATTGGCTTCTTTGTTCTTAGCCGGAATGTATGGCTGTGCGAATGCGAGTATTAAGAAAAGCATGGTAAGTAATCTGGATGCTAATACCAGTAAGTGCTTTAATTTGTTTCGGTTGGTCGATTCCTGCTGAATTTGTTTGAGGAACGCTACATTACTAAAATACACCGTTTTAAATCGTCTGAATTTAAACAGGTGAATAATAATAGGAATGGCAAGTAACCCTAAAGCCCACAAAAAAGAAGGATGAACAAATTGCATCTGGCGAAAATATTAGTTTTATGTTTGCATTCAAATCAATTCACATTGTTTTGAAAATTAATTGAACATGGATAAGGTAGATATACAGATAAAGGTATACGATAGAGAAGGAGTGGAGCATGATATTACTGTACCCACGGATATCGGCATGACGTTGATGGAAGCCTGTAAAGCTTATGACTTGGGCGTTGAAGGGACTTGTGGCGGAATGGCCTTGTGTGCCTCTTGCCAAGTGTATGTAGAGAGCGATCACCAGCTTCACGAGCAAGGTGATGCAGAGTTAGATATGCTCGATCAAGCGTTTTTTGTGAAACCGAACAGTCGATTGGGTTGCCAAATCCATCTTTCTAATGAATTGGACGGGTTGGTTGTCCGCATTGCCCCAAAGGGATTAGAGTAATTAGCTCTAGTTGTAACGTTGCACATCCGAATGGTCATCACACGCTTTGAGAAGTTGTTTCACTGTTTTATTCAACACCGGATGTTTAATATTTGTAGCTATTTCAGCCAATGGGAGCAAGGTAAATCTTCGCTGATGTAAATAAGGATGTGGAATGGTAAGTTGTTCCAACGTAATGCTTCTATCACCATAGAAAAGAATGTCTATATCAATAAGTCTAGGTCCCCATTTTTCAGTGGTTTCCCGTCCGATTTCTTTCTCGATTTTTTGAAGTATGCGCAACAATTCTTCCGGAGCATGCATGGTTAAAATTTCAATGCATTGGTTGAGAAAGCCCGGCTGGTCTGTTTTCCCCCAAGGGGCAGTTTCATATATGGCTGATGTAGCCATAATTTGACCGGCTCGAAATGCAATCAAGTTTCGTGCACTGCTTAGATTCGCAGCTCTATCGCCCAAATTTGTTCCCAATAAGAGGAAAACCTTTTCCATTTCGCCAAATATAATGGGCTGTTTCTAAAATGATGCAAAAATGAAGCATTGATTTTCATTCCGTTCGAGAAAAGAATCCGATTTGGTATAATTGTGCATAAAATCAGTTTATGTGGAAATTTATTAAGTATGTGTTGGCCACTGTTGTTGGTCTTTTTCTCTTTATGTTTATTGGCTTGTTTATCCTCATTGGCATAGCTGCTTCTGCCGGAAAAGAAAAGGCGGTTACCGTAAAACCCAATTCGGTGTTGAAGGTGGATTTGAATTACGACATTCCTGAAAAAACAAATTCGAATCCTTTCTCATCGTTCGATTACGGTTCATTCAAACCCAAAAAAGCTACCGGTTTGAATGATATTGTGGCTGGTTTGCGCAAGGCCGCTACCGATAAAAATATTAAAGGTATTTACTTGGAAATGGGCGTGAATCCTAATGGTTACGCTACCCTTGAGGTGATTCGGCAAGAGTTGTTGGCGTTTAAAAAGACCGGTAAGTTCATCTATGCTTATGGCGCTATGGTGTCGCAGAAATCGTATTACCTGGCCAGCGTTGCCGATAAAATTATTTTGAATCCGAGTGGTGGTATGGAAGTTACCGGCTTCGGAAGAGAAATTATGTATTACAAAAATGCATTAGATAAATTGGGTATTGAAGTGCAACAGTTTCACTGTGGACAGTTCAAGAGCGCTATCGAACCATACACTCGCGATAATATGAGTGAGCCAAATCGTCAGCAATTATTGGCTTTATACGGAGATGTATATCAACATTTTTTAACCCATGTGGGTGAGTCTCGAAAGATTGATACCGCTGCTTTAAATGCTGCGATCAACGATTTGAAGGTGTTTATGCCTGAAGATTGCAAAGCATTGAATATTGTGGATGAATTAGGGTACTTCGATCAATTGATTAGTGCTGTGAAAGACAAAGCAGGCATCGACAAAAAAGAAGAATTGAAATTTACAGACCTTTCGAGTTATATCGCATCTAATGAGCCGGAAACATCAACATCTGCAAATCGAGTAGCTGTAATTTATATGGAAGGTGAGATTGTAGATGGACAAGGAAAAGACGGACAAATTGGAGGAGATGAGTTTGCGAAAATTATTCGTAAAGCACGTATGGATGAGAAAGTGAAAGCCATTGTGTTACGTGTTAACTCACCTGGTGGAAGTGCATTGGCTTCCGATATTATGTGGCGTGAAGTGGTGATGGCCAGAAAGGATAAACCTGTTGTTGTATCGTTTGGTGATGTGGCTGCTTCAGGTGGTTATTTTATCTCTTGTAACAGTGATCGTATTTTTGCTGAACCTACCACTATCACAGGGTCTATCGGTATTTTTGGTTTAATTCCGAATGCCAAAAAACTATTGAACGAAAAGTTAGGCATTACAACGGATAACGTAGAAGTTACTCGCCACGGGGCTTTCAATATGGTCACCAATCCGTTTGATGAAGAAGAAAGAGCCATTATCCAAAAGACAATCGAGAAAGGTTATCGCGAATTTAAAGGCCGTGTGGCGGAAGGTCGCGGTAAAGACACTGCCTATATTGAAACCATTGCGCAAGGGCACGTATACACAGGAAATCAAGCTATTCAAAATGGGTTAGTAGATGAAATTGGAGGCTTAGATCAAGCCATTCAATTTGCAGTGAAGAAAGCAAATCTGAAAGAGTACAAATTGAAAGAATATCCGGAAGAAAAAGATTTTGCTACGCAAATTTCTGAAGCTTTTGGCGAAGCGAAAATGCAAATGATTAAATCAGAATTAGGCGACCAATATGAATTCTATAAGACATTGGATGTCATTCGCAAAGGAACCGGAATTCAAATGCGAATGCCTTATGATTTAGGTGTAGAATAATTAGCAATGAATAAGCGTATAACACTTTTTACTTTTCTTGTCGTATTGCTTTCAGCCTGTAAGCAACAAAACGATTTTGATAAAGACGGAAATTTACTGTTGGAAAAATTGACTTCCAAAAGCGGAGAATTCAAGTTTAATCCCATGTTTCGTTCCGATAGTAATTCGGTAAAAAAGTATGTGCCGGATACCTTTTTGTATAACAACCAACCCTATAGTGGTAAGGTAGTGAAATACAATGCACAGGCGAAACGTACCATGTTGGGTACAATGAAAGACGGACTATTAGACGGCTGTTGGACATTTTATTTCGCCACCGGTGGAAAGCAAATGGAAGGTGATTATAAATCGGGTTGGGATGTTGGTTTGTGGACGTCTTACTATGGTTACGACAAGAAAAAGGTGCAAAAGTATTATGACGATTTTGGTTACATGATTGCGCGTATCGATTATTTCGACAATGGCAAAATGCAGTATTTCCAAAACATCAAACATCCGTTATTTGGCGATAAAGAAAGAAACATCTCTTTCGATCGGCAGGAAGAGCCCATCAATATTTATGTTGAAGACTCTATACTTATTTTAAAAAATGGCGATAAAACTGAAAAAATCGGTAAAAATATCTTTGGAAAATTTAAATCGAATTGATTTTTAGGAACTCGTTTGAGTATACGCCTTCCAAGTGGTAACCGTTGCCTAATTTCATTTAGCGGCTAATTATTTTTATTTTCATTCTTCTATCAAAAACACGATTATGCGTTTTCTTTTTTTTCTATGCATTGGCAGTCAGGCATTTGCTCAAACGGCAGACGAGGTTATCAATAAATCAATTACAGCATCAGGTGGTGCTGATAAATGGAGCAAGGTAGTAGCCATGAAGTACGAAGGTAATTATGTAATGGGACCGGGTATGTTAGCTCCTGTTACTGAAATCCAATTCACTAAACCGGCTATGGCTTACTATAGTGATTTTACGTGGCAAGGCATGACTTCTAAAACGGTGATGCAAGCTGACAGTGGATGGACCTATAATCCATTTGGAGGAAAGCGCGAAACCGATCCCATCAACGCAGAAGAAATTCGCAGTTTGAAGTTAGATGCAGATCCTCAAGGGTTGCTATTTAATTATGCGAAGAAGGGCTATACGGCCGATTATTTGGGCTTAGATGATATGGAAGGATCAGAGGTACATAAGGTGCGCTTAAACACAAAGGAGGGCGATATGGTGTATTTCTATATTGATGTACAATCGTTTTATGTTTTGAAAATGGTAAAGCGAATGAAATTTAAAACGAAGGAAGATAAATCGTTTGTTGTTTATAGCGATTTCAGAAAGAATGACTTCGGACTAACGATGCCTTATTCGACACAGCGCGTTGACGAAAAAGGGAATGAACAAGGTGGCCCGGTGATGCTGTCAAAGATTACCGTTAATCCTGTTTTCGACAGTAAACTATTAGACAAACCTTTATCAAAATAATTGTATGCGTTTCTATATCTCTACTTTACTTTCCTTAAGTTATGGGCTCATTGTAGCTCAGAACGCCACACTTACTTCAGCCTCTTTAAACAAAGTTGAAGCACGTTGTATTGGTCCTGCCGTAATGGGTGGACGAATTACAGCCATTGACGGGGTTGAAAACGATCCACGAATTTTGTACGTTGGTTCTGCAGGAGGTGGCATTTGGAAAACAACCAATGGTGGTTCTGAATTCAAAAGCATTTTCGATAAGCATTGCCAAAGTATTGGGGCCATAGCCATCAATCAAAAAAATCCTGAAGAAGTTTGGGTAGGCACCGGTGAAAGCAATATGCGCAACACAGTTTCCGTTGGAAATGGAGTCTACAAAACTACTGATGGCGGTGAGAACTGGACTTTTATGGGTTTGCCGAATAGCGAGCATATCAGTAAAGTGGTCATTCACCCACAAAATCCGAATATGGTTTACGTAGCAGTTGTTGGAAAACTATGGGGCAACAGTAGCGAACGCGGATTGTACAAAACTACAGATGGAGGTAAGAATTGGCAACGTATTTTGTTTGTGAACGATTCTACCGGTTGCGCAGATTTTATTATGAATCCAAACAATCCGGATATCCTTTACGCCAGTATGTGGCAGGTAAGAAGAAAACCGTATGCCTTTGCCAGTGGCGGTCCGGGCAGTGCCATTATGAAGTCTACAGATGGAGGAGCAACGTGGAAGAAAATTCAAAAAGGATTACCGGCCGGTGATATTGGACGTGCAGCATTGGCCATTGCGCCTTCATCGCCCGATAAGTTGGTGATGATTGTGGAAAGTAAAAAAACAAGTTTGTTTTTAACCACTGATGCCGGTGAAACATGGCAAGAACAAGGTGCTGACGATAATGTTTGTGCTCGTCCTTTCTATTTCAGCTGCTTAGCTATCGACCCACTCGAATCGAATCGAGTGTATCGTCCAGCGTTTTACTTTTCTATGAGCGAAGATGGCGGCCACAGTTGGGCACAGGCACAACAATCGAACGGTTGGGTACACAGCGATTTACATGCCTTGTGGATTAATCCGAAAAACACATCACACATGTATTTAGGAACCGATGGTGGCGTATACATGAGTGTAGACAAAGGGAACAATTGGCTGTTCTTGAATAATTTTACGGTAAGTCAGTTATATCATGTGCAAGTTGATGATCAGGAACCCTATAATGTGTATGGCGGTTTGCAAGATAATGGCTCGTGGCGAGCACCTTCTCAAAACCCGGGAGGAATACAAAATGGCGATTGGAAAAATGTGGGTGGTGGCGATGGATTCTGGGTGCAACCCGATGCAGAAAATTACAAGATTGTGTATAGCGAATATCAAGGTGGACATATTAGCCGTTTAGATTTGAACACCAATCAAAGCCAAGATATTCAACCCAAAGCAGAAGAAGGCGATCCTAAATTGCGATTCAATTGGAATACGCCTATTGTTCGCTCGATCAACAACAAGAAACGATTGTATATGGCTTCTCAGTTTTTATATCGGAGCGATGATAAAGGGATTCATTGGGAAAAAATGTCGGGCGATTTAACCACAAACGATCCTGCGAAGTTGAAACAAGAGGAGAGTGGCGGATTAACAAACGACAATACTTCTGCCGAAAATCATTGTACTATTTTCACAATTGCAGAATCACCGTTAGATGTAAACATGGTTTGGGCTGGAACCGATGACGGAAATCTTCAAGTTACAACGGATGGAGGTAAAACATGGACGAATGTGGCCGATAATTACAAACGCTGTGGCATTCCTGCACAAACTTGGGTAAGCAGTATCGAACCATCGCGCTTCGATAAGAATACTGTCTACGCTACTTTCGATAATCACATGTATAGCGATATGAATACCTATGTGGCGAAAAGTTCGGATTTAGGAAAAACATGGACACTCTTCAAATCTCCTGAATTTAAAGGCTTTGCGCACAAAGTAAAAGAAGACTTGGTACGTAAAGATTTGTTGTTTTTGGGGACTGAAATGGGCTTGTATACTTCTTTAGATGGGGGTAAGAACTGGTTGCAAATGAAAGGAAACATCCCCACTTATGCATTGGTGCGTGATATCGTGATTGAGCCTCGAACCAACGATTTAGTATTAGCCACGCACGGAAGAGGAATTTTAATTGTTGATGATATTTCACCACTACGAAATATTTCTGCCGAGTTATTGCAAAAAGAAGCTGCATTTATTCCATCAAGAAGTGCATTAGCCGCTAATGATCACTTTGGCAACGGATGGCCGGATGCCGGAGGCTTTGTTGGTCCTAATGCCACAGAAGATGCCGTTATTACCTATTACCTAAAAGATCGTGTGAATAGTGGAGCCGTTAAAATTGCAGTATACGATATGAATGGGAAATTTTTGGTGGATTTACCGGGAACAAAACGAAAAGGTATCAACAAAGTGTATTGGAATAAGCGCATTACCCCTCCGCGATTGGCCACTGGTGGAGCCAAAGCCGACTGGACATCAACGATTGGACCTATGGTTCAAGCTGGGAAATACAAACTGAAATTGATTGTTGGTGAAAAAAGTTACGATGGAGAAATTGAATTGAGGGAAGATACAAAGGCGAATATTTCTGCTGAAGATAAAGCAATGAACACTCAGCTTATGCAGAAAACAGTTGCTCTGCAGGAGGATTTAGCCAAGTTGATGGATTCTGTTACGGCTGAGCAAAATAAGCTGAAAGAAAACTTGAATGATGATAAAGTCATAAAAGAATATTTCGATAGTTTAGAGGTTGTTCGTGCTGAGTTAGTGCCCGTAAAAACCGGTCGTGCTGTGCTTTTTGCCGATGAAGAAAAACTGCGCGATAAAGTGAGTGACATTTATGCAGGAGTATTGTTCTATGATGGTCGCCCAACGAATTCTCAAACCGATGGCTTGAAAAAGTTGAATAAAGAATTCGAAAAGAGCAAAGCAAAATTTGAGTTGCGCAAGAAAACGTTTACACCTTTAGTAGAAACTATTTTAAGGCGTGTAAAGAAATCGAATCCATACTAATTTTTGTTTAACAATATGGGCGATATGCTTCGGTTTACGAATGTAGCGCCTTTTTTATGCGAGGTTGTCTCGTTTAGTATCTTCAAATTGTAAAATAAAATCTGCCCCAAATACTGAAGCGGGTGTCTTGTAGCCAACAGAAGAATAGGATTCGAGTAGTGTTTCACCTGCAATTTTTACTGCTGTTAGTGCCGTTAGGAAATAGCCTTCAGGTAGAGTGAGCATTGCTCTTTTCGTTTCACCTTTGTCGTTTTTCACTTCTCCCCAAATGAAGGATTGGGCTTCTTTTCGCATTTGCTCATCCGGTCCGGCAGGGCGTTGTTTCACCTTCTTGATTAGATAGTCTTTTACCCAACGTTGCTTCAGAATGAAACCTAAATAGTTCGAACGTTTCATGTTTTTGATGAGCGACATGGGCAACACATTATACACTCTAATATTTGGAATACCAGTTGTGAAATGTGCCGTAGATACATCGCCCCATGGAATTTCAACAGCTAATTTTTTTGTTGACCCGAAATCTATCTCACGGGTGTGTGATCCGCTTTTTGTATTGATAATCTTACCATTCGATCGAATCGCACTCCCTTCTCCTAGGTTCTCTATCACCGTTATGGTTGTTCCATGTGAAAGCATGCCGCCTTTATTCATCAAGCACAATTCTAGCGATGTGGCATCCGGCAATTGTTCTTTTAGGTAAAGCGATAAGCAATCGGTAGGCACTACATCAAAACCCACACCCGGCATTACGGTAATTTTTGCTGCTTTTGCTTTCTCATCGAGTCGTTTCAACGTTTCAAAAACTGAAATTTCGCCAGTGATATCCAGATAGTGTGTATTTGTGGCGATGCATGTTTTAGCCATTGCTACTGCTGTGTACATAAATGGTCCGGCACAATGCAGAACGGTTTTAATATCACTCAATTGACTGCTGAAATCATCCGCCAAATCAAAGGCTCTGTAATCACATTTCAAAGTATTAGCAACGCTTTTTACTGCTTGCTCATTTCTTCCCGATAGCACCGGATTCAATCCATTTTTTACAGCTATTTCTGCGATTAATTTTCCCGTGTAGCCATTGCAGCCATAAATGAGCAATCTGTTTTTCATATACTTTTTTTACAAGATAATCGATTAATTATTAATCTGAAACGAAAGCCCCGTTCTGCTTAATTATTGCTGAACGGGGCTCCTATTCATATCCTTTCTGCCCCTACCTCAAAATAGTTATCGAACCTCTTTGATTAGACTCGGAGTGATTATCGAGGAAAGTGAGGTTGAGGGTGTAAACATACACACCCGGCTCGAGGTAATCGCCTTTGTAACGTCCATCCCATTTGAAGAAGATGTCTTTAGACTCGTATACTTTTTCTCCCCATCGGTTGAATATCTCAATATCAAGAAACTTGAGGGCTTCTTTGTTGCCGAAGATTTCATACAAATCGTTGATACCATCTGCATTCGGAGTAAATGCATTCGGGATATAGAGTTTGTAGTTCGGTATAACTGTCACCGGCAGACGAACCGCAGTAGAACATACTTTTCCGTGCGGAGCAGAAGATGCAGTAATGATGTATGCAGTACTGTTATAGACTTGAATTTCGTTGCTATTGCAATCAGTGCAACCTAGTCCTGTTGCAGGCGACCAATTGAAGACCGCATCGCTGTAATTAGAAGATGCTGTAATGACTTGTCCTTCGCCTAAATTAAGCACTAACGAATCTACCGGACTCAGGGTAATCTCCACGGCATCAGGCTGCGTAACCGAAATGGTTGTTGCTGTAGAACATCCGTTCACATCGGTAACGGTAACAGTATAATTTGCAGCTGGAAGACCACTGATAGCCCCCGTAGTGTTGGTTACGCCATTGCTAAAGGCAAAACTGTAACCCGAAGCCCCACCGGAAGCGGAAGCACTAATGGCTCCATTGCTTTCACCAAAACACTTCACGGTATCAGTAACAGCCGCAACGGCAATGGCACTCGGCTCAGTGATCGTCACGGAACTCGTAGTCGGACAACCTTTACTGTCGGTCACTCTAATGTTGTAGGTTCCCGCTAAAAGTCCATTGAAGAAACCATTAGGCGAAGCGCTGTATACGCCACCGTTTTCAAGCTCTAAGGTATAGGCGGGCGTACCACCGGAAGCACTCAGTTGAACAGTACCTTTTGCATCACCAAAACAA
>ENA-UOYA01002290-UOYA01002290.1-activated-sludge-metagenome-genome-assembly--contig:-NODE-2290-length-18677-cov-4.221190_pt1 | contig 18677 bp, 18 predicted proteins | sample MGYA00238163_ERZ764804 | MGnify/ENA primary metagenome ERZ764804 (study PRJEB28919, sample SAMN05720223) | activated sludge metagenome | isolation source: Anaerobic digester | place: Hong Kong... | reverse complement strand
CGCCTGGTAGACGAAGGGCTCGAACTTCTTCGGCTCGCTGATCTTCTCGGTGACCGTCGGGGTGTTCCGCCGGGTCTCGTCCATCCAGGTCTGCAGCTCGCTGCGATCGGCTTCGCAGCCCGCGAGCAGCGCCGCGGCGGCCGCGAGACCGAGGGTCGCGAGACCGCGCACCGGCGAGCGGCGGGATCGGGCGTTCATTTCTTCACCTCCGCGGCCTTCTTCTTCGCCGCCGCGGCGCGCTGCTGCGCGATCTCCTCGGGGTCGAGATACCGGAAGGTCTTGGCGGTCGCCTCCATCACGAGCAGACCGTTGCGGTCCCGCTCCTGCTGGACGATCTGGACGTTGTGCAGCGTGACGATCCGCGGCAGGTTCGCGAGGTCGCTCGCGAACGCGCCGAGGTCGTGGTAGTTGCCGACGACGCGGACCGAGATCGGCAGCTCCGCGTAGTACTCCTTGACCACGGTCTCGCCCGGCTTGAACAGCACCAGCTGGGCGCCGCGCCCGACGCCGGCCTGGTTGATGTCGGACAGCAGCGCGTCCATCTCGGCCTTGCTGGGCAGCTGCTTCTCGAGCAGGCTCACGTACTGGTTGACCTGCTCCTTCTGCTTGCGCAGCACCGGCAGGTTCACCGCCTGCTTGAGCTTGTCGGCGTACTGGACCTTGAGCTGCTCCTCCTGCTGGCGGCCGGCCTCGAGCTCCTCGAACAGGCCTCGCCAGTAGAGCGCGTAGCCGGCGGCCACGATCGACGCGAACAGCGCGAGCATCAGCAGGCCGCGGGGCAGCGGCGGCCACAGGCCGGCGTGTCGGCCGCGCAGGTTCCGGAACTGCCCGGCGATCGCGCTGGTGTCGAGCTTCAGGGACAGCGACGGGAGCTTCTTGGCCATGACGTGTCGCTCCCTACTGCGCCGCGCCGAGCTTCACCGGCGTCGCGACGGCGGCCGACTTCTGCGGCTCGGCCCCCTCGGTGCGCGGCGCGCCCGGCCGCGGCGCGGCGGCGGGCTGGGCGGGCTTCTTGATCAGCGCGTTCAGCGAGAACTCGTAGACCTTGCGCTCCTCGCGCTTGCCGGCCGCCGTCGCGGCGACCGAGATCTCCTTGATCTCGCCCACCGCCGGCCGCTCGAGCCAGGGGCTGCGCTCGCCGAGGTTGCGCAGCAGCTCGGCGACGCGCTCGTTGGTCGCGGCGTGCCCGACCAGCGACACGCGCTGGTCGTCCTGGCGCAGCTGGCGCAGGTACATGCCCTCGGGCGACAGGCGCACCAGCTCGTCGAACAGCCGCACCGGCACGGTCCGGTCGCTCTGCAGGTTCTCGACGGCCTGCTGGCGGGCGCGCAGCGCCGCGATCTCCTCGCGCAGGGTCTTGATCTCCGCGATCTCCTTGTCCAGCTTCGCGTTCTCGGCCACGATGAAGTTGTTGCGGTCCTGCTGGGCCGAGATCTGCTGGTTGATCGCGAAGCCGCCGGCGAAGGCCGCGGCGACGCCCGCCGCCGCCACCAGCGCGGCCAGCACGACGAAATCCTTCTTGCGGCGATCCCGCCGCATCTCCCGGTGCGGGAGCAGGTTGATCCGGATCGGCGCGAGCGTTCGGGTCGACGGGTCCGCGATCTCGGTCGCCGGGGTCAACGCGACCTTCGAGGAGGGCCCCTTCGATGCGCTCATGCGTCGAACCTCCGCATCGCCAGCCCGCAGCCCACCATCAGCGCGGGGGCGTCCAGGCGGAGCTGGCGCTCGTGGATCGCGCCGGCGATCTCCATCCCCTGGAACGGGCTCATGATCTCGGTGGGCACCTGGGTGCGCTCGGCGACCGCCTCGGCGAGGCCCGCCGTCACCGCGCACCCGCCGGCGAGGAAGATCCGGTCGACGCGGGTGTACGGCGTCGACGTGTAGAAGAACTGCAGCGAGCGCGCGACCTCGGTGGCGCCCTGCTCGACGAACGGCAGCAGCAGCTCCGAGCCGTAGTTGTCGGGCATGTCGCCCGAGCGCTTCTTCAGCTCGGCCTCCTCGAGCGTGAGGCCGTACATCCGCACGATGTCGGCGGTGAGCTGGTTGCCGCCGTAGGTCTGCTCGCGCTCGAAGATCGTCTGGCCGTTGAGCACCACGGTCAGGTTCGTGGTGTTCTGCCCGATGTCGAACACCGCGAGGATCATGCCGTCGCCGTGGTTGGGCAGGAAGGTCGTCACGTGGTCGATCGAGGTCCGCGCCGCGTACGGCTCGACGTCGATCACGATCGGCCGCAGGCCCGCCATCTCGGCGATCGCGACCCGGTCCTCGACCTTCTCCTTGCGCGAGGCCGCCAGCAGCACGTCGACGTCCTCCGCCGACATCGGCGCCGGCCCGAGGATCTGGAAGTCGAGGTTGACCTCCTCGATCGAGAACGGGATGTACTGCGAGGCCTCGGTCTCGACCTGGACCTCGTAGTCCTCCTCGAACAGGCCCGCCGGGAGGGTGATCCGCTTGGCGATCACCGCCGACGAGGGCATCGCCATCGCGGCGAGGCGGGTCCGGGTCCCGGTGCGGCGGATCGCCCGCGTGAGCGCGTCCGCGACCGCCTCGGGCTTCTCGATGTTGCCGTCGACGATCGCGCCCCGCTCGATCGGCTCGATCGCATAGCGCTCGAGGCGCATGCTCGACTTGCCGCCGGGCACCAGTTCCACGAGCTTCACGTTGGAAGCGCTGATGTCGATGCCCAGCAGCGGCTGCGTGCCGCGCCGAAACAGGCCCTGCAGGCTCAATGCCACGTCCGCCTCGGTGCTGTGTGTTAAAAAAGTTGCTTCAAAACAGGATCTTACAAGGATTTCAGAGAAACAGGTTGAAATCCGGACGAGACCTTCGACACACTGTAAAGGTTTTCCAACAGGCTGGATCCGAGGGTCCGACCCGCCTGTCGACCGCCCCGCCCCGCTCGTCGCCCCGGGCCGAGAAGGGGTCGACGGGGCCCCCACGGACGGCGTTCCGAGGGGGGTCGGGCGGGCCCCGGTGCTACGATCGGTGTCCGACAGACCCCACAGATCCGCCATGTCGCTGCAGCGCGCCCGCACCGCGCCGACCGGAAGTTCGCGGCGCGAACGGGGGTTCGGCCTCCTCACCCTGCTGACGATCCTGGTCGGCGTCCCGCTGGCCCTCGCGGTGGCCGCCGTGCTGACGCTGGGCCTGTCCGCGATCCTCGCCGCCGACCGGCTGCCGCCGCTCGACGTGCTGACCGACTACCGGCCGAAGGTGCCGCTGCGGGTCTGGACGGCCGACGGGGTGCTGATCGGCGAGTTCGGCGAGGAGCGCCGCAGCGTCGTGCGGATCGACGACGTGCCGGCGGTGATGAAGCACGCGATCCTCGCCGCCGAGGACGACCGCTTCTTCGAGCACAGCGGCGTCGACGTGCTCGGCATCGTGCGGGCGGCGTTCGCCAACGTCGCGGCCGGCGGCAAGGCGCAGGGCGCGAGCACGATCACGATGCAGCTCGCGCGCAACTTCTTCCTGTCGAACGAGCGCAGCTACACGCGCAAGATCTACGAGATCCTGCTGGCGCTGAAGATCGAGAGCCAGCTGACCAAGGAGCAGATCCTCGAGATCTACCTGAACCAGATCTTCCTCGGGCAGCGCGCGTACGGCTTCGCGTCGGCCTCGCAGATCTACTACGGCAAGCCGCTGGCGAAGGTGACCGCGGCCGAGGCGGCGATGCTGGCCGGGCTGCCGAAGGCGCCCTCGGCCTACAACCCGGTGGTGAACCCCAAGCGCGCGAAGATCCGCCAGCACTACGTGCTCGGCCGGATGCGCTCGCTCGGCCACCTGACCGAGGAGCAGTACCAGGCGGCGCTCAAGGAGACGCTCAGGCTGCAGCCCGACCGCGGCGACTTCGCCGTGAAGGCCCCGTACGTCGCCGAGCTCGCGCGGATGCTCGCCTTCGAGCAGTTCCGCGACGAGACCTACGTGGCGGGCCTGAACGTCCACACCACGGTGCTGGCCGAGGACCAGCGGGCCGCCAACGCCGCGGTGCGCGACGGGGTGCTGGCGTACGACCGGCGCTACGGGTTCCGCGGCCCGGAGGTCCAGGTCGAGCTGCCCGCGGACCCGCAGCGGCGCGACGAGAAGATCGAGGAGGCGCTGCTCGAGGCCGGCGAGATCGACGACTTCCTGCCGGCGGTGGTGGTCGCGGCCGACGCCCGGTCGATCCGGGTCGCGCGCAGCCGTGGCCAGACGATCGACATCACCGGCGACGGGCTGAAGCTGGTCGCGCCCTGGCTGTCCGACCGGGCGCCGGCGAACCGGCGGCTTAGGCCGGGGGCCGTGATCCGCGTCGCCGAGGGGCCGAAGGGCTGGGAGGTCACGCAGGTACCCGAGGTGCAGGCCGCGTTCGTGTCGGCCAACACCGAGGACGGCTCGATCCGCGCGATGGTCGGCGGCTTCGACTTCAGCCGCAACAAGTTCAACCGGGTCACGCAGGCGTGGCGCCAGCCGGGCTCGAGCTTCAAGCCGTTCATCTACTCGGCCTCGCTCGAGAAGGGCTTCATGACGACCACGGTGATCAACGACGCCCCGGTCGTCGTCGACCCGGCGGTCACCGGCGGGCAGGTCTGGGAGCCGAAGAACTACGACGGCAAGTTCGACGGCCCGATGACGATGCGCACCGCGCTGTCGAAGTCGAAGAACATGGTGTCGATCCGGCTGCTGCAGGCGATCGGCCCGCAGTACGCGCAGGACTACGCGACCCGCTTCGGCTTCGACGCCGAGCGCCACCCGCCGTACCTGACGATGGCCCTGGGCGCCGGGGCGGTCACGCCCTGGCAGATGGTCGGTGGCATCTCGGTGTTCGCCAACGGCGGCTACCGCGTCGAGCCGTACCTGATCTCGAAGGTCACCGACGCGAGCGGCAAGGTGCTCGCGCAGGCGCGTCCGGTGCGGGCCGGCGACGAGTCGATCCGCACGATCGACGCGCGCAACGCCTTCCTGATGGACAGCATGCTCAAGGACGTCGTGCGGCGGGGCACCGCGACGCTCGCGCTCAGGCTCAAGCGCGGCGACCTCGCGGGCAAGACCGGCACGACCAACGACTCGCACGACGCGTGGTTCGCCGGCTACTCGCCGAAGGTCGCCGGGGTCGCGTGGGTGGGCTTCGACCAGCCGCGCAAGCTCGGCGACCGCGAGACCGGCGGCGGGCTCGCGCTGCCGATCTGGGTCGGCTACATGGGCACCGCGCTGAAGGGCGTGCCGGACGCGCCGATGCAGCCCCCGGCGGGCGTGGTCAAGGTCGGCGACGACTGGTACTACACGGAGACGCGGCCGGGCCAGGGCATCGCGTCGCTCGGCGTGGCCGAGGACGGGCTGGGCACCGGCGAGCGCGGCGAGCAGGTCCGCGAGCAGGTGTTCTGACGGGGCACATGCGCTCCGCCCCGGTCGGGCGCACCCGCCCGGCCCGCGGGCTCAGCCCGACTTGCCGGCGCCGCCCGGCAGCGGGCGGCTGAACCGGCCCCGCGCCTCGTCGCGTGCGGTCGGCGAGTCCTGCGGCACGCTCGCGCGCGGCGCCGGCGGGGTGCCGATCGCCTCCCGTGGCGGGTCGATCCGCATCACCTTGATGCGGTTGTCGACCTCCCGCACGCCGCGGCAGTCGTCGACCAGCGATTCGATCGCGTGCTTCGTCGGCCGGTCGGCGACGATGCCGGCCAGGGTCGCGCGGCCCGCCCGGACGTCCACCGAGACGTCGGCGACGTCCAGCCCGCTGCGCGCCAGGCGCACGCAGACCTCGTCGTGGATGCGCCCGTCGTCGCGCGGTGCCTGCCACGGGCCGGGTCGGCCGCGGCTCGCGCGGGCGCCCGACCCGGGTCGCGTGCCGGGCCCGACCGGCGGGTCCGCCCCCCCGACCCCGTCGGCACCGAACGGCCGGTCCGGCTCGGCGGGGCCGCGACGCTGTCCGATGCCGGCCGCGCTCGCGGTCCAGTCGCCGTGGCCGCCCTCGCCTGCCGCCAGATGTCGCGAGGGCTCGGTCGAGAGGCCCCGACCGGCGCCGTGCACGGTCCGGTCCTCGGTCGGGTCCGAGCCCCGCCGTCGCGTGTCCTCGCGGGCGGGGCCCGCAGCACGCGGGCCGGGCCGATGTCGGTCGTGCATCGTCGCCTCCGCTTCGCTCGCTCGCGGGCGACGGGGCAGCTTCCGTTCCCCGAGCGGAGCGGGCCGGCGGGTTGCCTCGGCCTCGGCGTCGATCGATCACCGGGGAGACGGACGCGATGGACTGGATGCAGGTGTTCGGGTTCGAGACGAGCCCGCTCGAGCTGGTCGCGAGGGGAACGGCGATGTACGCGTTTCTGTTCGCGCTGTTCCGCCTGGTGCTTCGGCGGGACACCGGGGCGGTCGGCATGGCGGACGTGCTGGTGCTGACGATGATCTCGGACGGCGCGCAGAACGGCCTGTCGGGCGACTACCGGACGGTGCCGGAGGCCATGGTGGTGGTCGGCACGCTGGTCGCATGGACCTGGGTGCTGAACCTCGCCGCGGCGCGCTCGCCGAGGATCCGCCGTCTCCTCCAGCCGCCCGAGGTGCTGCTGGTGCGCGACGGGCAGCTGCTCGAGCGGGCGCTGCGCCGTGAATCGATGTCGCGCGACGACCTGATGGCCAAGCTGCGCGAGCAGGGGGTCGACGATCCGGCGATGGTGCGCCGCGCGTACATGGAATCGGACGGGCAGATCAGCGTGGTCCGACGGCGCGGCTGACCCGCGGTCGCCCGGGCACCGGCAAGGATTGCGGCTCGACCGTGTCGAAACTGCCGGCCCGGCGGCGGCGGTCGCGCGACCCGACCGCTCCGGGCGGCCGTCCGAGCCTCGACCGACCGGGCACGCCGATTGCTCCCCGTGTGTCGAAGGTGGTGTCGGGCGACGACGGCTCCCCGGCGTGCCGGGCTGCCCCGACGGTCCGGCATTCGTCGCCTCCCTGCCTGCGTCGGCATTCTCCTTTGGACGCGAGGTTTCGCCCCGCTCACGCGGGGCGTTTTTTTTGCGCGACGCGCGCGGAACGCGGCCGTGAGGTCGGCCGCCGGCCGGCAGTGCCGCGCCCGCCGGGAGGCGCGGTCCCGCTGCGGCTACTTCTTCTCGGGCGGGGTGGTGCTCGAGGCGCTGCCGCCCGCCGAGGCGCCGGGCGTCGCGCCCGACGTCGAGCCGCCTCCCGGCGTCGTGCCGGTCGTGGACCCGCCGCCCGATCCGGGCGCCGCGCCGGTGGTCGAACCGCCGGCCGATCCCGGGGCCGCGCCGGTCGCACCCGCGTTCGTCCCGGCCGCGCCGGGCGTCGCGGAACCGGGCATCGCGCCGCCGGCCGCCGGACCGGAGGCGCCGGAGCCCGGGGCGGTGCCGCCGGGAGCGCCGGTGCCCGTCGAGGCCGCGCCGGTGCCGGACGAGGGGCTGCCGGAGCCGGGCGGGGGGGCGGCGGTGCCGGACGAGGGGGTCGTTCCGGAGGCGCCGCCGCTGCGCGCCTCCTCGTTGCGATCGCAGCCGACGAGCGTCGCGGCGGCCAGCAGCGCCGCGAGCAGCACCGGCGCGCGCCGGGTTCGACGGATCGGGGACGGAGGGTGGCGGGACATGGCGTTCTCCTCGAAGGGCAGGTTCGGCTAGACGGGATGGATCCGGGATCCGTGCGCGGCCTCGCCGGCGCCGCGGGAGGGCGGACCGGACGGGGCCGAGGCCGATGGCGGTGACGAGGCCGAAGGGAAGGCGAACACCCGCGCGCCGCCGCGAGGGGCGGTGGCGGCGGCGCGCGCGGCCGCGGCCGCGAGCCGCGACGGCGACGCCCTGGACGGCTCCCCCTCGTCGCCACCGTCGCCACCGTCGCCGCGACGAGGCGCGCGGGCGGCGAGACGCGCCTCCTGGTGCCAGCGCGTCGCCTCGGCGAGGCTGCCGAGCGTCGCGCAGCAGAGGGCTTCGGCGCCCCGGTCGCGCTCGCGCAGCACCGCGTCGGTCGTGTCCGGGCACTCGACGGTCCAGGCGATCCGCGTCCCCGCGACCGCGCCGTGCGCGATCGCGAGCGGCACGTCGGCCGCGTCGCGGCCGGTGCCGAGCCGCAGCAGCGCGGTGCGCGGCACCCGCCGGCTCGGTTCGAACGCCACCCAGGCCTCGCCGACCAGCACCTCCACCCACGGATGCACGTCGGTCGCGTCGGGCAGACCGAAGGGCACGGCGGTCACGTAGCGCGCGGGCAGGCGCGACGCGCGGCACAGCGCGATCGCCAGGTGGGCGAGGTCGCGCGGCGTGCCCTCGGCACGGTGGAGCACCTCGACCGCGTGCGGCGCATCGGCGTGGGCATCGAGCGACACGAGGCCGGGCGTCGGTGCGTCCTCGGCCCGCAGGCGCACGTGCCGGCGGACGAACCGGTCGATCGCCCGCGCACGCTCGAACGGCGGATCGATCGGCAGGAACTCGCGTTCGGCGACGGCCGCGAGCCGGTCCGACGGACAGTAGCGGCTCGGCAGCAGGAAGCGCAGCGATTCGGGGGCGGCCAGCGGCTCGGCGCGCGCGTCGCGGTGCAGTCCCGCGCCGTCGACCGCGGCCTGCAGCAGCCTCGGCCGCGCGCGCAGCTCGACCTCGAGCGGCCCGCCCCGGGCCGCGACGTGCAGGTGGCGCGTCGCGGTCGTCGCGTCGGTGAACGCGGAGTGCGCCGTCGCGCCGGCCACGCGCAGCGACTCGGTCGCGAGCTGCTGCTGGTGGGTGCGCGCGGGCAGCAGCGCCAGCACCAGCGACGCGCCGGGCTCCGCTTCGACGCTCAGGCGGATCGAGTAGTCGAAGGTGACCGGGGCCAGCATGACGGACGACGACTCCAGGATCGATCGGCGCGGCCGATCAGGGGAACGGACGGGGCGAGGCACGCACCGGCGCCGCACGGGCACCGTCGGCGTGCGCGGGTGTCCGGGCACCGAGGTTCCTGAGCAGGGCCAGCACCGCGAGCAGCCTGCGGAGCCGCGGACTGCTCACCGCGAGCACGCCGAGCGCGCCGGCCATCGCCGTGCCCTGGGGCATGCGGCCGATCGCGCGCCACACCCACAGCGCGGTGCGCATCGTCCGGCTGCGCGGCTCGAAGCGCGGCACGTCCGGGGTGTCCTCGGGCTCGCCCCGCGGACCCCGGTGCAGCGCGGCGGTCTCGCGCAGTTCCTCGCGGATCGCGCGCAGCCGCGGTCCGGCCTCCTCGGGACGCAGCGCCCGCTGCGCGAACGGCGTCGCCGCAGCCGGGCCCCGTGCGCCGAACTCCTCGGCGAGGACCCGGCGGGTCCCCTCGAGCAGGTGCAGCGACTCGACGCCGCGCCGCGCGGACGCGGCCATCACCCCGCCGGCGAGCAGCGTGATCGCCCCGATCGCGAAGGCGCCCGCGATCGCCCAGGGGGTGGTGAGCAACCACAGCAGCACGCCGACGTTCAGCCAGAGCGCGCCGAGCGCGGTCACCGCGGCCGCCGTCAGCGTCGCGCGCAGCGCGCCGCGCAGCCGGGCCGCGTCCTGCGCGGCCTCGGTGCGCGCGAGCGCGCCGATCGTCGAGACGTAGTCCGCGCCGAGCGTGGCGATCCGATCCATCATGGGAGCCTGCCTTGCAAGGAGTGCGCCCGTCGTCGCCGGGCCGCCCGCGACGCTCCCGCGGGGAGCGCCCGACCAGTATCGTCACGATCGTTACGGCCTCCATCGGGCCGGTCCGCATCCGACCGTGAGCGACCGTCCTCCGCCGCCGTGGGAGCGCGGCTCGGGCTCGGGCGCGGGGCAGGCGGGCCGCCGCATCCCCCGGCGCGCCGCCCCGGTCCGACCGACACGCCGCTCCGACCCGGGCCCGGGTCCTGCTCCGACACCGCGGCGCCGGCGCCGTCGCCAGAATGCGACACGGGGCATGCGCCGGGGCGCGGGACGGGACGGGTCGATGATCGCTCTGATGGTCGAGGATTCGGCGCTGGTGCGCAGTCGCCTGATCCCGATGCTCGCCGCGTTCAGCGGCGTGCGCGTGGTGGCCTTCGCGGAATCCGAGGCGCAGGCCCTCGCCTGGCTGCGCCGCAATCGCTGCGACCTGGTGCTGCTCGACCTGTCGCTGCGAGGCGGCAACGGGCTGCGCCTGCTCGACGCGATGGAGGCGGCGTGCCGCGGCGCCGGCGCGGCGCCGCTGCGCGTGGTGCTGACCAACGACGCGAGCGAGGCGGTCCGGCGTCACTGCGCGGCCCGGGGCGCGACCGCGGTGTTCGACAAGTCGATCCAGCTCGACGAGCTGTTCGACTTCCTGCGCCGCGAGCACTGCACGCTGCACTGAGCCCGCGGCACGTCCGTGCGGCGGCGCCGCGAGCGTCGCGCCGGGGCACCCCGGCCGGCGCGCGCCGCGCCCGGCCGGTCGGCCCCGGCCTCACTGGATCAGCCCGTTCTTCATCGCGTAGTACGTCACGTCGCTGTTCGAGCGCAGGTTCAGCTTCTCGAGCACGCGCGAGCGGTAGGTGCTGATGGTCTTGAAGCTCAGGTTCAGCACGTTCGCGATCGCGGTCACCGATTCGCCCTTGGCCAGCCGCAGGAACACCTGCAGCTCGCGGTCGGACAGCTGGGTGTGCGGCGGCTCGTCGCCGTGAGAGCCCAGGCCGTTGGCCAGCAGGTCGCCGACGGCTTCGGTCACGAAGCGTCGCCCCTGCGCGACCGAGCGGATCGCCCGCAGCAGGTCGGCCGGCTCGCAGTCCTTGGGCAGGTAGCCCGACGCGCCGAGCTTGAGCATCTGCAGCGCGTAGTGCTGCTCGGGGAACGACGACAGCATCAGCACCGGCAGCTCGGGCTTGCGCAGCCGGATCGCGCGCAGCACGTCGACGCCGTTCTGGCCCGGCATCGAGATGTCGAGCAGCATCACGTCGCACGCGTCGTTGCGCACGAGGTCGAGCGCCTCGCGCCCGCTGCCGGCCTCCTCGACGCTCTCCATGTCGGGCTGGCCGGCGAGGAACTGCCGGAAGCCGGCGCGGACGATCGGATGGTCGTCGCAGATGACGACCTTCAGCTTGCGGCTGCTGTGGATGCTGCTCTGTGCAGTGTTCATGCAGGGCTCTCCTGAGACGGGCACCGTAATTGCCGACATCGGTTGCGCGGCCCGAGCGTGTCGGGACCGCCACAACGGAAAGGCAACCATCGTGCCCGTCTCGAGCCGTCCTCCGACCGACGTTCGCGCCCCCGCCCCACTTGACACCGGCGGGTGCCCTCGCACCGACGCCGAGTTCGCGGCGTGGCTGCAGCGGACCCGCGAGTCGGAGCGCGCCGCGCTCGCCCGCGAGCTGCACGACGAGCTCGGCGCGATCCTCACCGCGGCCCGGCTCGACGTCGCGTGGCTCGCCGCGCAGCCCGCGTGCCACCAGCCGGCGCTCGCCCAGCGGCTCGAGGCGCTGCAGCGGGTGCTCGCGCAGGGCATCGCGCTCAAGCGACGGATCGTCGAGGACCTGCACCCCACGGTGCTCGCCCACCTCGGCCTCGCGGCCGCGCTCGAGCAGCTCGTCGCCTCGAGCCGGCAGCGCTTCGAGGGGCGGCTGCGCGCGTCGATCGATCCGTCGGTGTCGCTCGACGGCGAACCCGCGCTGGCGCTGTACCGGATCGCCCAGGAGGCGCTGACCAACCTCCACAAGTACGCGCGCGCCGGGACGGCGACCGTCTGCCTGCGGCGCGCACGCGGCCTCGTCGAGCTCGTCGTCGAGGACGACGGGATCGGCTTCGACCCGCGGGCCGTCGGCGCCGGCCACCACGGCCTCGCCGGCATGCGCCACCGGATGCTCGCGATCGGCGGACGGCTCGAGCTGCACGCCGCTCCGGGCGCGGGCACGTCGGTGCGCGCGAGCGTGCCGATGCCCGCGGTGCGCCGCCCGGCCGACGCCCGCGCGGGCTCGGCCGCGGCGACGCGGCGGGCCGGACCGCGGGGCACTCCGGCGCCTGCGGCGCGGCCCCGTGACGGCGCGGACCTGCGCCCCTGACCCCACCCACCAGCGAGAGGACGACGATGAACCAGCAGACCGGCTTCCCAGCGCAAGAACGCGGCGGCAACGGCTCGACGGGCGCCCACGGGGCGCTCGGCGGCACCGGTGCGGCCGAGCCCGCATTCTCGGGCGTGTCCGACGATCCGTCGTCGGTCGGCGCGCCGCGCGGCACCGGGTCCCGATACGGCGAGACCGGGCGTTCCGAGTTCGGCGCATTCCTCGACGACCTGTCCGAGCTCGCGCGCGGCGGCGGTCACGGGACCGACCTGCGCGGCGAGCTCGAGCGCCGCGTCGCGCAGGCGCGCACCCGGATGAACGCCGCGCTCGACCAGGGCATGGAGATGTCGGCGCGGGCCCGGGACCAGATGCACCGGGGCATCGAGGTCTCGCGCGACGCCGTCGTCGAGCGGCCGCTGTCCTCGGTCGCGATCGCAGCGATCGGCGGACTGATCGTCGGGCTGCTGCTGTCCCGGCGCGACTGACGCACGCGGCCCGGGACCGCGCCCGTCCGCGCCTTCCCCTCTTCCCTTTCCTACCCACGAGAAGGAGCTCCACCCATGAAGCAGCCCACCCCCTCCCTCAGGACGATCGCGATCTCGCTGGCGCTGGCCGGCTCGCTCGCGGCCTGCTCGGTGGCGCGCGACCAGCAGACGGTCGGGTCGTACGTCGACGACGCGAAGATCACCGCTGAGGTCAAGTCCAAGATGGCCGCCGACAAGGAGGTGGCCGCGACCTCGATCAGCGTCGAGACGCTGAACGGCGTCACGCAGCTGTCGGGCTTCGCGAAGAGCCAGGCGGAGAAGGAGCGTGCCGCGATGATCGCGCGCGAGTCCCGCGGCGTGCGGGCGGTGCGCAACGACATCATCGTCCGTCCGTAACGCACGCGGCGCGACCGGCGTGCCGCGCCGCGGCGCGCCGGCCCTCGCGCCTCGCGCTCCGGTCGACGTGCATGGATGCGCCGCGACGGCACTCCGGGCCCCGGCCCGATCGGCGACCGGATGGTCGGATCGGGTGACGCACGGGCGCCCGTCGGGACCGATCCCCGCCGCGCGCCCGGCTCGGAACGGACCGCCCGCGCGCGCGCCGGGGCGGCCCGGTGGGCCGAGCGCGCGACGCTCGGCGCCGCGTGGTTCGCGCTGTTCGTCTCGCTCGCGCTGACCGCCGCGGCCTGGCGATTCGCCGACGCACGCGAGGAACAGGCGGAGCGAGGGGCGCTGCAGTCCCGCGCGAGCGCGCTCGCGGGCCGCCTGTCGGCGCGCGCGCTCGCCTACGAGCAGCTGCTGCGCGGCGGTGCCGGACTGTTCGCCGCCGCGGGCCCGGTCGGTCGGGCCGAATGGCACGCGTTCGTCGGTGCGCTCGGCCTGGCGACGCTCCCCGGCGTCGAGGGCATCGGGTGGTCGCCGCGCGTCGGCGCCGGCGAGCTCGCCGCCCACGTCGAGGCGGTCCGGCGCGACGGCCTGCCCGACTACCGGGTGTTCCCCGCCGACCCGAAGGTCGCGTACGCGCCGATCGCCTACCTCGAGCCGATGGCGGGCCGCAACCTGCGCGCGATCGGCTTCGACATGCTCGGCGAGCCCGTGCGGCGGGCCGCGATGCTGAAGGCCCGCGACACGGGTCGCGCGAGCCTCACCGGTCGCGTGGTGCTGGTGCAGGAAGGCCGGCAGCCCCGGCAGGCCGGCTTCCTCGCGTACCTGCCGGTCTACCGGCCGGGAGCGCCGGTCGCGACCGTCGACGAGCGGCGGGCGGCGCTGGCCGGCTGGGTCTACGCGGCGTTCCGGGCCGGCGACTTCGTGGACGGCGCGCTCGGCGGGGTCGACGACCTGCGCTACGAGATCCGCGACGGTCGCGACGGCGCGGTGCTGCACGCGAGCGCCGCGCCCTCGACCGACCCGCCCGGCGAGGGGCCGCGACGCGCGGCCGACGCGGCGCCGCTGCGCGTGCCGGTCCCGATGGCAGACCGCGAGTGGGAGCTCGTCGCCCGGCCCGCGGCGCCGGTCGCGGGCACGTCGCCGCGCGGCTCGACGGTGGTCGCGATCGGCGGCGGGGTCGCCGGCGTGCTGGTCTTCGGCATCGTCCGGATGCTGGCGACGACGCGGCGACGCGCGCTGCGGCTCGCCGACCGGATGACCGCCGCGCTGCGCGTCGCGAACGAGACGCTCGAGTCGCGGGTGCGCGAGCGGACCGCCTCGCTGCGCGAGACCAACGAGCGGCTCGCGACGGTCAACGACAAGCTGCGCGCGGTCAACGCGGCCTTCGGCGCCTTCGGCGCCGGCGGCCCGACGGCCGACCGGCTCGGCGGCGTCGCGCAGCGACTGCGCACGATCGTCCCGGCGCGGATCGCGCTCGCGGTCGCGTTCCGGGCGGAGTCGGCGGCCGGCCCGTCGATCGGGCTCGACGCCGACCCGACGCTGACCGATGCGCAGCGGGAGCGCTGGCACCGCGCGGCCTTCGACTCCGACCGCTCGGGCGAGCCGCCCGAGGCCGGCGACGGCCCGCTGACCTGGCGACTGCACGCGCCGCTGCTCGACGCCCAGGGTCGCAGCCGCGGCTACCTGCTGCTCGGCCGCGAGCACGGCGCGTTCGCCGCCGAGGACGCCGCGGTGCTGGCGCAGTTCGCGCTGCTGGTCGGCACCTCGCTGTCGCTGCACGAGACGCTCGCACGCGAACGCCATGCGCGCGCGCAGTCCGAGCGGGCCGACCGCGCGAAGGAGGAGATGCTCGCCGTCGTCTCGCACGAGCTGCGCACGCCGCTGAACGCGATCCAGGGTTGGCTGCACGTGCTGCGCCGGCGCAGGGCCGACGACGCGGCGCTGCTCGGCCGCGCGATCGAGGTGATCCAGCGCAACCTCGACACGCAGGTCCAGCTGGTCGACGACCTGCTCGACACCGCACGCATCGTCAGCGGCAAGCTGCGCCTGGACCTGCAGTCGCTCGACCTCGCGCCCGTGCTGCGGGCCGCGGTCGACACGGTGCGCCCGCTCGCCGAGGCCAAGCGCATCGACCTGTCGGTGGACATCGCCCCGGGCGCCTTCGTCACGGTGGGCGACGCGTCGCGGCTCGAGCAGGTCGTCTGGAACCTGCTGACCAACGCGGTGAAGTTCACGCCGCAGGGCGGGCGGGTGTCGGTGCGGCTCGAGCGGCTCGGCTGGCTCGCCCAGCTCGAGGTCGAGGACGACGGGCAGGGGATCGACCCGGCGTTCCTGCCGCACGTGTTCGACCGCTTCCGCCAGGCCGACAGCTCGAGCACCCGAGCGACCGGCGGGCTCGGGCTCGGGCTCGCGCTCGTCCAGCACATCGTGCAGGCGCACGGCGGCCAGGTGATGGTGCGCAGCGACGGCGCGGGCCGCGGCGCGGTGTTCACGGTGTCGCTGCCGCTCGGCATGGACGGACTGCCGGACCCGTCGTCCGGCGACGGGTCCGCGCGGGTGTCGCGTCGCCCGGCGGCGCACGCGTGGCCCGAGGCGAGCGCGGACGCGCCTGCGGGCGGCGAGGCGGACGACGAGGCGGCCGCCCGTCCGCTCGCCGGGCTGCAGGTGCTGGTCGTCGAGGACCACGACGACTCGCGCGACCTGCTCGCCGAGTTCCTCGCCGCGCAGGGCGCGACCGTGCTGCCGGCCGCGAACGCGCACGAGGCGATGGCGCAGCTCGAGCGGCTCCACGACCGCGGGCCCGCCGCCCTGCTGTGCGACATCGCGCTGCCCGGCGAGAACGGCTACGCGCTGCTCGCCCGGGTGCGGCGATACGAGCAGGCGCGCGGCCGGCCGCCGCACGCGCGGCTCGTCGCGTTCGCGGTCAGTGCGTTCACCCGCGCCGAGGACCGCGAGCGCAGCCTCGCGGCGGGATTCCGCGAACACCTCGGCAAGCCGCTGTCGCAGGCGGAGCTCGTCGAGCGGCTCGCGCGGCTGTGCGAGGACGCGGGCGGGCGCACCCTCGACGACGCGTGACGGGGCGCGGCCGGGCCTCGCGTCGGTCGCGCTGCAGGCACGTCGATCGCTGCTCCGGGGCATGACCCCGATCGACGACCTGCTCGCGCCCGGCCGGGCGCTGGAATCCCTGATGCGCCGCGCGGCCCGCGGCAACCGTGCCGCGTGGGCGCTGCTGGTCGAGCACGCGCCGCGCGTGATCGACGCCGAACGGCGCTGGCTGTACCCCGCGCTGCTGCATCGCCGGCCGGGCGGCGCGACCCGCGCGGCGCTGATGCCGTTCGACGGCGAGCACGACCAGCTGCTCGAGCTGCTCGAGCGGTTCGCCCACGCGCCCGCGCCGGTCCCGGGACGCGCCGATCCGGGCATGCGCGCGATCGAGTGGCTGATGCTGCGGCATGCGCGCAGCGAGCGGCATTGGCTGGAGCGGGCGATCGCCGAGCACCGGCCGCGCGACGACCCCGCGTTCGCGCGATTCGCCGCGCGCTGCCGTCCGGTGGTCGACGCGGTGGCGAGGCTGGCCGCGACGGCGTCGGGCCGCGTGCCGATCCCGGCGGGCGCACGCGCCGGGTGACGCGGCGGGCGCACGCGCCGGGTGACGCGGCGGGCGCACGCGCCGGGTGATGCGCCGGGTGGCGCGCCGGGTGACGCGCCGACGGGTCCGCCGCGGACCCGTCGCCCGGACGCCGTCGATCAGCCCGGGTCCCGCCCGCCCTCGCCCGACCCGCCGTCCGGTCGGTCGCGCGACGCCTGGCGTGCGCCTTCGCGCGGCGCGGCGCCCGCCTCGTCCGCAGCGGCACCGGGGCGCGCCCGCGGCGTCGCATCCGGATCGAGCAGCCGGTCCTCCTCCTTCGCACGCGCCCGGCCCGCGTCCTCGGCGCGCTCGAGCTCGGCGTTCTCGACCGGGTCGTCGGTCCTCGCGCGCTGCGCGGCCGGGCCCACCCGGCCCTCCTCGACGAACCGCTTGGTCGCCTCGTCGTACCGGCGGGCCGACGCGTAGTCGCCTTCGCCCTGGATGTTCGGCTTGTCCGTGCCCATGTGCTGCTCCGAAAAAAAAGCCCCCCGGCGGGGGGCGAGTCTCAGGGATCACCCCGAGGAGGAGGGAGACACCGTCGCGTCGCGCCGCGCCCGTGTCGGACGCGGACGCCCCGCGCCGGGATCACGGCAAGTCGGGTGCCCGCCGCGGCTCGGCCGAGGGTGGGAGCGGTCGGCAGAAATTTCCGTGCCCAGCGGCCGGACCCTGGAAAAGATGCCGCCGCGACGGCCCCGCCCGACGCAGCGACGCGGGATTGCGGGCGATGGCACAGCCCTTGCACTCCTCGGGGACCGCGCCACGACGACCGGCGCCACGACGACCGACCAGGAAGCACACCGATGACCGTTTCGCTGCAACTGCGCGCCGGCCACCAGCTGACGATGACCCCGTTCCTGCAGCGCTCGATCCAGCTGCTGCAGCTGTCCTCGCTGGAGTTCCAGCAGCAGGTCCAGGAAGTCCTGACGACCAACCCCTTCCTCGAGACGGTGGAGCCCGAGGAGCCCGGCACCACCGACGCGCCGGAGGCGCCCGAGCAGGCGGCCGACGCCTCGCCCGACGAGGCCCCGATCACCGCCGACGGGCTCGACGAGCTGTGGAGCGGCGGCCCGTCGGACTACCGCTCGAGCCGCGGCGGCGACGACGAGTGGGACCCGGCGCTGATGGTGCCGGGCACGCCGACGCTGCGCGAGCACCTGCTGCAGCAGGCGGGGTGCCTGCGCCTGTCCGATCGCGACCGCGTGCTCGTGCACGCGGTGGTCGAGGCGGTCGACGCGTCGGGGTACCTGACGCAGCCGCTCGACGAGCTCGCCGCGCTGTGCCCGCTCGATCCGCCCGCGGACGACGACGAGATGCTGGTGGCGCTGCGCCACGTGCAGGCGCTCGACCCGCCGGGCGTGGCCGCGCGCTCGGTCGCCGAGTGCCTGCGGCTGCAGCTGCTCGCGCTCGACGCGGACGAGCATCCGGCACGCGGGCTCGCGATGCGGATCGTCGACCGGCACCTCGACCTGCTCGCCGCGCACGACTTCCAGCGCCTGCAGCGCGAGCTGGGATGCGACGAGCCGTCCCTGCAGGCCGCGACCGTGCTGCTGCGGGGCCTGACGCCGCGTCCGGGCGCGGGCTACGGTGCCGACGAGACGCAGTTCGTCGTCGCCGACGTCATCGTCCAGCAGTCGAAAGGCAAGTGGGTGGCCTCGATCAATCCCGAGGTGATCCCGCGGATCCACGTCAGCCGCTTCTACGCGAGCATCCTCAAGGGCGGACGCGAGGGCGGCGGATCACCGGTGTCGCAGCAGCTGCGCGAGGCGCGCTGGCTGGTGCGCAACATCGAGCAGCGCTTCCAGACGATCCAGCGCGTCGCGCAGGCGATCGTCGACCACCAGAGCCGGTTCTTCGACTACGGGCCGATGGCGATGAAGCCGCTGACGCTGGGCGAGATCGCCGACAAGGTCGGGCTGCACGAGTCGACGGTCTCGCGCGTCACCAGCCGCAAGTACATGTCGACGCCGCGCGGGCTGCTCGAGTTCAAGCACTTCTTCGGCAGCCACGTCGAGACCGCGGCCGGGGCGCCGTGCTCGGCGACCGCGGTGCGCGCGCTGATCACCGAGCTGATCGGTGCCGAGGACGCGAACCGGCCGCTGTCGGACATCAAGCTCACGCGCCTGCTCGAGCAGCGCGGCATCCGCGTCGCGCGGCGGACCGTGTCGAAGTACCGCGACTCGCTGCAGATCCCGTCGGTGGAGGTGCGGCGGATGTCGCACCGGCCGCAGGCCCTCTGACCGGAACCGACCGGGACCGG
>ENA-UOYA01002288-UOYA01002288.1-activated-sludge-metagenome-genome-assembly--contig:-NODE-2288-length-18689-cov-6.909735_pt1 | contig 18689 bp, 19 predicted proteins | sample MGYA00238163_ERZ764804 | MGnify/ENA primary metagenome ERZ764804 (study PRJEB28919, sample SAMN05720223) | activated sludge metagenome | isolation source: Anaerobic digester | place: Hong Kong... | reverse complement strand
GCATCAATAAGCGCTTGTAAATTTGTTCCTCCGCCTGAAACCAGAACAACAATTCTTTTAATATCCTTTTCCATTGTCAGCAGATTATTACTCCCTCATTGCTTTCAATAAGTTCACCAATAACGTATGCTTCCTCACCTGAACCGTTGATAGCTGAAACAGCCTTATCAGCGTCATTTTTATCAACAACAACGCACATACCTACACCCATATTAAAGGTGTTAAACATATCTCTTTCAGGTATTTTGCCTGTTCTTGCTATCATATCAAAAATAGGAAGAATCTGAACACTGCTTCTGTCTATCTTAGCAGAAATACCATCAGGGAGAGAACGCGGAATATTCTCATAAAAACCGCCGCCTGTTATATGACTTATAGATTTGACATTGACAGCATCAAGAAGAGCCATAATTGCTTTTACATATATCTTTGTTGGAGTAAGCAGACATTCGCCCAAGGTTGTTCCGATATCGGAATAGTGCCTTGCAAGATTCTGCTCGCTCACAGTAAATACCTTTCTTACAAGTGAAAAGCCGTTTGAATGAACTCCGCTTGACTTAATGGCAATAATAGCATCACCCTGCTTTTGTGTGTCCGGTTTAAGAATTTTGTCCTTGTCCACAATACCAACAGAAAAGCCTGCAAGGTCATATTCATCAATAGGATAAAATCCCGGCATTTCAGCAGTTTCTCCGCCAATTAATGCACAGCCTGCCTGAACACAGCCATCTGCAACACCTGATACTATTTCAGCAATCTTTTCAGGATAATTCTTTCCTACCGCAATATAATCAAGGAAAAACTGAGGCTTTGCACCGCAGCAAATTATATCGTTTACACACATGGCAACGCAGTCAATTCCAACTGTGTCATGCTTGTCCATTAAAAAAGCAATTTTAAGCTTTGTTCCCACTCCGTCAGTACCGGAAACAAGAACAGGCTTGTTAATACCAGTAATATCAAGCTCAAACAAGCCGCCGAACCCGCCTATACCGGAAAGAACTCCGCTTGTCATTGTTCGTGCAACATGTGCCTTCATAAGCTCAACAGCTTTATATCCGGCAGTTACATCAACTCCTGCCTCTTTATAGCTTTCAGAAAAACTTTTCATTTATATCATACCTTTCCTTACTACTTAATGTCACCTATTCTGAATTCAAACTTATCTTTCGGCATTTCCTTTGGTACAGGTACAGGATAGTTACCTGTAAAGCATGCATCACAAAAACCGCACTTTGCATTTCCTGCAAGCTTATTAACTGCTTCAACACTTAAATAGCCAAGACTGTCGGCACCAATTTCTTTTGCAATTTCGTCAACCGACATTTTGCAGGCAATAAGATTTTCCCTGCTGTCTATATCTGTCCCAAAGAAACACGGATGCATAAATGGAGGACATGATATTCTAAAATGAATTTCCTTTGCTCCCGCCTCACGAATAAGGTTAACTATTCTTTTTGACGTAGTTCCCCTTACTATGCTGTCATCAACAAGAACTACCCTTTTATCTTTTACTGTGTCGCTTACAACATTCAGTTTTATTTTAACAGAATTTATTCTGTCAGTCTGATTAGGCTGGATAAACGTTCTGCCAACATATCTGTTTTTTATAAAGCCTACGCCGTACGGTATTCCTGATGCTCTTGAAAAGCCAAGTGCTGCATCAAGCCCACTGTCCGGAACTCCTATAACTACATCTGCTTCAACAGGATGTTCTCTCCACAAGTATTTACCTGCACGAAGTCTAGCTCTGTGAACACTTGAACCCTCAATTACAGAATCCGGACGTGCAAAATATACATATTCAAATACACATAAAGTTCCCTTGCTTCCACAGTGAGTTTGTATTGAACGAACACCGTTATCATCAATTACAACTATTTCTCCCGGAAGAAGATCTCTTATAAATTCAGCACCAATACTGTCAAATGCACAGGTTTCTGAAGAAATAACATATGAATCATCACCGAGCCTGCCAAGTGAAAGCGGTCTGAAACCGTTTGGATCACGAGCAGCAATAAGCTTCTGAGGTGACATTACAACTATAGAATACGCACCAGCAAGCCTATACATTGCTTTTTCAACCGCTTCCTCAATTGAAGTGCATACAAGCCGCTGTTCAGTGATAGCATATGAAATAACTTCAGTATCAGCCGTACTGTGGAATATTCCACCTTTAAGTTCATATTCTTCACGAAGCTCTCTGGCATTTGTAAGATTGCCGTTATGAGCAATTGACATAGGTCCCTTTATATGACGTACAACAAGAGGCTGAGCATTTGAACGGTTTGAATTTCCGGTTGTTGAATAACGGACATGGCCAATTGCAATATTACCCTCACCCAGTTTTGCAAGAGTATCCTTATCAAATACTTCATGCACCAATCCAATATCTTTGTGATAATTGAACAAGCCCTTATCATTTACAACAATACCGCAGGATTCTTGTCCTCTGTGCTGCAAAGCATACAATCCTATATATGTTTGCATATTAACATTTGTTTTATGCTTACTGTAAATAGCAAATATGCCACATTCCTCATGAATATTGTTAAACATTTTTACCTCCGGCTCTGAAACAGAGTAATATAATTATTCCCCAAGCAGACGCTTCATAATTTCCTTATATGCATCCTCTTCACCGCCAAGGTCACGACGGAATCTATCCTTGTCAAGCTTCTCGCCTGTTCTGCTGTCCCAGAAGCGGCAGGTATCCGGTGAAATTTCGTCAGCAAGAACTATTTTTCCGTCAGTTGTCTTGCCAAACTCAAGCTTAAAATCAATAAGTTCGATATTTAAATCTTTAAGATAGTCGGAAAGAACTTGATTAACCTTTAAAGAATATTTAGCAATAAGATCGATTTCTTCCTTTTTAGCCCAACCCATAGCAAGAATGTGGTACTCGTTTACCATTGGATCGCCGAGAGCATCATCCTTATAGCAGTATTCAAGAACTGTAGAGCCAAGCTTTGTTCCTTCAGGCTTACCAACTCTTTTAGAGAGCGAACCTGCAATAATGTTTCTTACAATAACTTCAAGAGGAACGATTGTTACTTTTTTAACAACAGTTTCTCTATCTGAAATTTCCTCAACAAAGTGTGTAGGAATACCTTCCTTTTCAAGCATTTTCATAAGGTGATTTGTTACTCTGTTATTTATGATACCTTTATTATGAATAGTACCCTTTTTTTCTCCGTTAAAAGCAGTTGCATCATCTTTGTAGTCAACTATTACAAAGTTAGGATCATTTGTAGCAAACACTTTTTTTGCTTTACCTTCATATAATTGTTCAGTTTTTACTAAATTAGACATTTTAAATTCCTCCTAAATAATTTATATATTTTTAAGCTCTTCCTGAAGCTTTTTATCCTTTTCCTCAACTGAAGCACGCATATTCTCTTTCATTTCTACCAGCTTTTGTGCAAGTAATTCATCAGATAACGCAAGCATTTGTGCAGCCAAAATAGCGGCATTCCCTGCACCATTAACAGCAACAGCCGCAACAGGAATACCCTTAGGCATCATTACAGTAGACAGTAATGCATCAAGGCCATCAAAAGTTGAAGATTTTATTGGTATTCCTATAACCGGTATGATTGTATGTGCAGCCAATACTCCGGCAAGATGAGCAGCCATTCCAGCAGCAGCAATAATTACACCAAAGCCGTTTTTAACAGCATTCTTTGAAAATTCCGCTGCTTCATCAGGAGTTCTGTGAGCTGACATAACATGAACCTCATATTGAATACCTAACTTTTTAAGTTCAATTGCCGCATCCTTTACAACAGGAAAATCACTGTCACTTCCCATAATAATTGCAACTTTTTTTAACATAGTATTCCTCCATTATATGCAAAATAAAAAACTGTGATAAAATCACAGTTTACAAAAATTTACACTTATGCTATTGACTGATACAAAAAAGGAGTATTAAATATAACTTGTCCAATAAAATTGCAAATCAAATATACATATTTTAATTTGAACACAAAATTATCCTCCTTTAAATACAAATAAAACCCGACTTTATAATTGTAACTTATCTAAAATAAAATTTCAAGTGCTTAATAAAAATATTTTATTATTTTAAAAAATTAACATAAATATATTGCTTTTTTCTATTAATGTGTGATAAAATATATAAAGAACAGTTATTAATTTAATGTTGATAACAAATTCTATCTATATACTACAAGGAGGTGTTATAATGGCATACAAAATTTCCGATGAATGCATCAGCTGTGGTGCATGTGCTGACGGATGTCCTGTTAATGCTATTTCCGAAGGCGACGGTAAGTATGTTATTGATGCTGCTACATGTATTGACTGCGGAGCTTGTGCTGATGTCTGTCCTGTTTCAGCTCCTTCCGCTGAATAAAATGCTTACAAAAACAAAAACTCTGAGCTTGCCTCAGAGTTTTTTATTTTAAAAAGCCTCTTGGTAAAGTCCAAGAGGCTTTTTAATTATGCGTTAATCTTAGTAACTACGCCTGAACCAACTGTACGTCCGCCTTCACGAATAGCAAAACGAAGTCCTTCTTCAATAGCGATTGGTGTAATAAGCTCAACATCAATTTCAACGTTATCACCAGGGATACACATTTCCTTGTCTGCAGGAAGAGAGATTATACCTGTAACGTCAGTTGTTCTGAAATAGAACTGAGGTCTGTAGTTATTAAAGAAAGGAGTATGACGTCCGCCTTCTTCTTTCTTCAAAACGTAAATCTGGCCCTTAAACTTTGTATGTGGATGAATCGAACCCGGCTTACAAAGAACCTGTCCTCTTTCGATATCAGCTCTCTGAACACCACGGAGAAGAGCACCGATATTATCGCCTGCTTCAGCGTAATCAAGAATCTTTCTGAACATTTCAATACCGGTAACAACAGTCTTTGACTTTTCTTCCTTAAGACCAACGATTTCAACTTCGTCACCTGTCTTAAGCTGTCCTCTCTCAACTCTTCCTGTAGCAACAGTTCCACGACCTGTGATTGTGAAAACATCTTCAACAGGCATAAGGAAAGGAAGATCTGCTTTTCTGTCAGGAGTTGGAATATAGCTGTCAACAGCATCCATCAGCTTCTTAATGCACTCATATACAGGATCGTTAGGATCTGTAGACTTTGAATCAAGTGCCTGGAATGCTGAGCCAATAATAATAGGAGTATTCTCACCATCAAAGTGATACTTGTCAAGTGCTTCACGAATATCCATTTCAACAAGTTCAAGGAGCTCAGGATCATCAACCTGGTCAGCCTTGTTCATAAATACTACAATATAAGGTACACCTACCTGATAAGCAAGGAGAAGGTGTTCCTTAGTCTGAGCCATAGGTCCATCAGTTGCTGCAACTACAAGGATAGCGCCATCCATCTGAGCAGCACCTGTAATCATGTTCTTAACATAGTCAGCGTGACCTGGGCAGTCAACGTGAGCATAGTGACGATTATCAGTTTCATACTCTACGTGAGCAGTATTAATTGTAATACCTCTTTCTTTTTCTTCAGGAGCCTTGTCGATATTAGCATAGTCTTCGAACTTAGCCTGTCCCTTAAGTGAGAGATATTTTGTAATAGCAGCTGTAAGAGTAGTCTTACCGTGGTCAACGTGACCAATTGTACCAATATTTACGTGTGGTTTGGTTCTTTCAAATTTAGCCTTTGCCATTGGATTTTTCCTCCTTTAATATAAATGGAACATCATACCTTATATTTTAGCAGATATGAATATTAATTTCAAGTAGTTTCTTCAAGATTTTATCGAAATTAATCGTTATTTTTATTCCTTACAGACATAATTTTTTCAGCGATAGACTTAGGAACCTCAATATAGCTGTCAGGTTCCATTGAATACTGGCCTCTTCCCTGTGTCTTTGAACGCAAATCATTTGAATATCCAAACATTTCAGACAAAGGAACAAGTGCATTAATCTGCTGAGAACCTGGACGAGCTTCCATACCCTGAATCTGTCCGCGGCGTGAGTTGAGATCGCCGATTACATCACCCATATAATCTTCAGGAACAATTACCGAAACCTTCATGATAGGTTCAAGAATACATGGATTTGCTTTTTTCATAGCTTCCTTGAAAGCCATAGAACCAGCGATTGAGAATGCCATTTCAGATGAGTCAACTTCATGGTATGAACCATCATAAAGAGTAACCTTAACGTCAACTACCTGATAACCAGCAAGAACGCCGGCTTTCATAGCACCCTGAATACCTTTGTCAACAGCAGGAATATATTCCTTAGGAATAGCACCGCCGACAATTGCATTTATAAACTCATAACCCTTACCGGAAGTGTTCGGTTCAACCTTAATCTTAACATGACCGTACTGACCTTTACCACCGGATTGTCTTGCATACTTATGGTCAACATCAGCGGTCTGTCTGATTGTTTCCTTATAAGCAACCTGAGGTGCACCTACATTAGCTTCAACCTTAAATTCACGAAGCATTCTGTCAACGATAATTTCAAGGTGAAGTTCGCCCATTCCGGCAATAATGGTCTGACCTGTTTCTTCATCAGTCCATGTTTTAAAAGTAGGATCTTCTTCAGCAAGCTTAGAAAGAGCAATACCCATTTTTTCCTGACCAGCCTTAGTTTTAGGCTCAATAGCGAGCTGAATAACAGGATCAGGAAATTCCATTGATTCAAGAATTACAGGAAATTTAGGATCACAAAGTGTATCACCGGTAGTTGTATTCTTTAGACCTACACAGGCAGCAATATCTCCGGCATAAACCGTTTCAATATCTTTTCTGTGATTGGAATGCATCTGAAGAATACGTCCCATTCTTTCATTGTTATCCTTAGTTGCGTTAAGAACAGTTGAACCTGCATTAACAAAACCTGAATACACTCTAAAGAAGCAAAGCTTACCAACAAATGGGTCAGTTGCAATCTTAAATGCAAGAGCTGAAAAAGGCTCGCTGTCAGATGAAGGTCTTTCACATTCCTCACCTGTATCCGGATTAATGCCCTTAATATGAGCAATATCCGTAGGTGCCGGCATATAATCAACAACCGCATCCAAAAGCTTTTGAACGCCCTTATTCTTATACGATGTTCCGCATACTACAGGAATCATCTTATTGGCAATTGTAGCAATACGAATACATTTCTTTATCTCTTCAATTGTAAGCTGTTCGCCGCTAAGATATTTTTCCATGATTTCATCGTCCTGTTCAGCAACTGCTTCAAGAAGCTTTTCATGGTATTCTGCAGCCTTGTCCTTCATATCATCAGGAATTTCTTCAACTCTTATATCTTTTCCGAGATCGTCATAATATACATATGCCTTCATCTCAACAAGGTCAATAATTCCCTTGAAAGTATCTTCAGAACCGATAGGAAGCTGAATCGGAACAGCATTACATTTAAGTCTGTCAAGCATCATATCTACAACTCTGTAGAAATTAGCACCCATAATGTCCATCTTATTTACATAAGCCATTCTGGGAACATGATATCTGTCAGCCTGTCTCCATACAGTTTCAGACTGAGGCTCAACACCGCCCTTTGCACAGAAAACAGTTACAGAGCCGTCAAGAACTCTAAGTGAACGTTCAACCTCTACTGTAAAGTCAACGTGTCCGGGAGTGTCAATAATATTGATTCTATGGCCTGCCCAGTATGCAGTTGTAGCAGCAGAGGTAATTGTAATACCTCTTTCCTGCTCCTGCTCCATCCAGTCCATTGTAGCGGCACCTTCATGAACCTCACCAATTTTATGCGTAATACCCGTATAGAACAGAATACGCTCAGTTGTTGTGGTTTTGCCTGCATCAATGTGAGCCATTATACCAATATTTCTGGTATGTTCAAGTGAACAATCTCTTGGCATAATATTCTCCTTTAAATAGCAGCCGGAATAATTGCAATAAACAATATTCAGCTGTCACGTCAAATCGTTTAAAGTAATTACCAACGATAATGTGCAAAAGCCTTATTAGCTTCAGCCATTTTATGTGTATCCTCACGCTTTTTGCAAGCGCCGCCTACACCGTTGGTAGCATCAATAATTTCAGCAGCAAGTCTTTCCTTCATTGTTCTCTCGCTTCTGTTTCTTGCATAAGATGTAAGCCATCTCAGACCTAAAGTCTGCTTTCTTTCTGGTCTTACCTCCATTGGTACCTGGTATGTTGCACCACCTACACGGCGTGCCTTTACCTCGAGCAACGGCATGATGTTTTCCATTGCCTGCTCAAACACCTCAAGAGCATTCTTGCCTGTTTTTTCTGCAACGATGTCAAATGCACCATATACAATCTTCTGAGCAACACCCTTCTTACCGTCGAGCATAACATTATTGATAAGACGTGTAACTATTTCAGAATTATAAACAGGATCGAGCAAAACTTCACGCTTTGCTATATTACCTCTTCTTGGCACAGTACTTCCCTCCTTCATAAAAATGATATCATAGGTACTCGTTTCATTCCACAAGCCATATCGGTTTACGATGACACGTCGACCAATGCAGAGGTATCCATATATATAAAATGAATACTCCACATAAATCCTGTGGTTTCATGAGTTCTACAAAATTTTAAATAAATGCAATCTTACTTCTTCTTGGAAGTAGCTGCAGCTGCTGCACCCGGCTTAGGTCTTTTTGCACCGTATTTTGAACGAGCCTGATTTCTCTTGGCAACGCCCTGAGCATCGAGTGTACCTCTGATAATGTGGTAACGTACACCAGGGAGGTCCTTAACTCTTCCGCCTCTGATAAGAACAACTGAGTGCTCCTGGAGGTTATGTCCGATACCCGGAATATACGCTGTAACTTCGTTACCATTTGTAAGTCTTACTCTGGCGATTTTTCTCATAGCTGAGTTAGGCTTTTTAGGTGTAGCTGTTCTTACAGCAGTACAAACGCCTCTCTTCTGAGGAGAACTCTGATCAATAGCAATTTTCTTCTTGGCATTATAGCCTTTCTGAAGTGCAGGTGCTGTAGATTTCTTCTCAAGAACATCTCTGCCCTTACGTACCAACTGGTTAAATGTAGGCATTATTCTAACTCCTTTCTTAAAAAAATACATATAAGGGCATACACCCTCACATAGTTATTTATTATATATGAATTTTCTGCATTTGTCAAGCTATTATTCAAAAAATACGAATTTTTTTTACAACAGTATACATTAGAGATATTTAAATAAAATAACTAATATAATATAAACCAACCAAAAGGACTATAAATGAAAAGATTATTACGTTTTTTCTTAGGAAGAGGCTTTATAATAACAGCTTCAATAACTATTCAGTTAGCTGTAATTTTGTGGCTTATATACAAGCTCAGCACGTATTCAATAGTAATTTACTTTATTATGAGTACAATGAGCTTTGTATTTGCCGTACTTATAGCTGCAGATAATATACCGTCCGCATCAAAAACAGCATGGCTTTTCCCAATGCTCTTAATGCCAGTTCTGGGATGGACCCTGTTTTTTATGTTTTGTCAGCGAAAAACAAGCAGGCTCAAAAAAAAATATCTTAAATCAAGGTCAAACAGTGTTTTTGAAATAACTCAAGAAACAAAAGAAAAACTATATAACGAAGACTATCGGGCAACAGTTCAAAGTATCTTCCTTATAAAAAACACTGGAAGTAGCATTTACTGTGACAGCAATGTAGCTTATTATCCTAATGGTGAACAGTTTATTGTCAGTTACCTTGAAGAATTAAAAAAAGCTGAGCAGTTTATATTTATTGAATACTTCATAATAGGTGAAGGAAAAATATGGAACAGTATTTCTGAGATACTTATACAAAAAGCTAAAACTGGCGTTGATATAAGAATACTATATGATGATTTTATTGCTATATTCGCTTTCAATTCAGGGTACGACAATTATCTTAAAAGTAAGGGCATTAAAATTATGAGATTTAACAAACTTACACCATATCTCAGTATGTCGCATAATTATCGTGACCATAGAAAAATAACCGTTATTGACGGTAAAACTGGCTTTACCGGAGGGCTTAATCTTGCTGACGAATATGTTAACCTTGTTCAAAGATTTGGATATTGGAAGGATACCGCTGTAAAGCTTACAGGAAATGCTGTAAATGAGCTGACAAAAATGTTCCTTGAAGCATGGAACTTTACCTGCTGTACAGAATTCAGTGATTTAAACAGCTTTAAGTATTATAACAATGAGAACAACAAAATGGATAACGGATTTATTGTACCCTTCGGTGACAGTCCCATGTCGGATTTTTCCGTAAGCAAGCTTGCATATATAAATATGATTAATATGGCACGAAAATATATTTATATAACTACACCATACCTTATTATTGATGAAGAAATGATAACAGCATTGACGCTGGCAAGCCGCAACGGAATTGATGTAAGAATTATAACCCCAAATATTCCGGATAAAAAATATGTTCAAATTGTTACAAGGTCAAATTATTCCATTCTTATGAAAGCAGGTGTAAGAGTGTATGAATACAGACCGGGATTTATTCATTCAAAAATAATTCTCTCGGACGATAAATTCTCGATAATTGGAACAGTTAATTTTGATTTTAGGAGCTTTTATATGCTTTTTGAAAATGGGTTGTTTATGTATAAAACCGAGTGCATTAATGATATAAAAAATGATTATAAGGATATGATTGCAAAATCAATTGAAATTTCCGAAAAAACCTTTAAATATAATATTCTGCAGAAATTTTTTACTGCATTTATGCGCTTGCTATCACCATTTTTATAGAGCAAAAAATTGCTGTTGTTATAAACAGCAATTTTTTGTTTCACAAATAACTTATAAAAACAGATGCATATTAATATTTACCAAATTGCTTTTTATGTTCTGGATTTTTGCAGTTGTATCACATCATCAAGCTTTGGCGGATTAAGTGGCAAAGGGAAACGTGTGCATGCAACAGCAGCACATGCACTTGCAAAGCTAACAGTTTCTTCATCAGTCATATTTTTCAGCAGTGCATATACACATCCCGCCTTAAAGGTATCTCCTGCGCCTAAAGTGCTTACAGTATTTACTTTATATGGTACATACGTCTTAATACCTGTAGTTTTTCTTCCATAAATAAATTCCTTTGAACCCTTTGTAAAAATAACAAGACCATCACTATTTTCAATATATTTATAAAAAAGTTGCTCATAATCCTTTATATCAGGATATACAGAAGAAAAAAATTCTCCAGATAAAATATTCACACTTGAATTTTTATGAATAATACTGTCATAACGGCAGTCAATGGTAACATATTTTTTATTTTCATTCTTGCAAAGCTCTGCGGCCATTTCTGACTCCTCACCAAAATATGGGTCAAGTCCAACAATCTCGGCTTTTTTTATATCTGTCAAGCTAGGCTTATTCCATCTCTTTACAGGATCAGAATAGTAGCTTTGAAACGTTCCAAAAGGTGTTCTTGTATACTTATCAATGATAACATAATCTTCAAGGCCGTCATAATTATCATCAAAAGTCAGGGAAGAAATATCAACGTTTTTATCTCTATAAAACTTTTGTATAGTTGGAAAAACATTTTTGCCCATATGATTTCCGTCTATTTTAACAGTGCATCCAAGCGATTCAAGTATAGTTGCGCATGTACCCGTTTCACCTCCGGGAAGCTTATACTTTTCTTTTATTTCACCATATGTATCAGCCTCCGGATACTCGTTTTTCAGTAAAAAACTGTTTGTAGCAAGAATCATTCCATACAAATAAACATCAAATTTAGTCATATAAATCCCCATTCCTTTTTGTTATTTGTTTTTATTTTAAAAAGCAAAATTTCTACTTCCATTTTTACAAAAACAAATAGCAACATGAAAATAAATTTTTCACGCTAGCTTAATTATGATAATAATCACTATTAATTTAATACCTGCCATACGATAATAACGCAAGGCAGGTAAACAGCTTATTCAGAAAAAAATACATTAAATGCCCTATATGTCATAAAAACATCAATTTTTGACACAACTTCAAATGGCGCATGCATGCTAAGCACTGGCACTCCCACATCAATTACGTCAAAATTTAAATTTGCAAGATACGCAGCAACAGTTCCTCCGCCTCCCATGTCAACCTTACCAAGCTCACCTGTCTGCCAAATAACATTGTTCTTATCAAGCATATTTCTTATTCTGCCAACAAATTCAGCAGAAGCGTCCGATGTTCCAGATTTTCCTCTTGAACCCGTAAATTTAGTAACAACAACTCCGTAGTTGAAAAATGCGGCATTACGTTTTTCTAGTACATCAGGAAAAGTCGGATCAAATGCGGCATTAACATCAGCAGACAAGCACTGTGAATTTGATATAACCAGTCGTCCCTTTGCTCCCAAAGATTTTGCAATATCTGAAATAAAATACTTTAAATATGCTGAACGAAGTCCGGTATTCCCGTCGCTTCCTGTTTCCTCCTTATCAGCAAGCACAACAAGAGCCGTTTTATTTACCTTTTCACAATCAAGCAGAGCTTTAAAAGCTGTATATGCACAAACTCTGTCATCGTGACCATACGCACCAATCATGCTTCTGTCAAAGCCTATGTCCTTTGCTTTATAAGCCGGAACAAGTTCAAGCTCGGCAGATATAAAATCATCTTCTATTATCCCATATTTTTCATTAAGCAAGGACATAATGTTAAGTTTAACCTTTTCACTAATGTCATCGTCCTTAAAAGGCCTTGAACCTATAATTACATTTAGCTCCTCGCCTTTTATTGCATCAGACAAATTTCTCTTCATCTGTTCCTGAGCAAGGTGCGGAAGAAGGTCGCTTATAAAAAATACCGGGTCATTTTCATCTTCTCCGATATTAACCGTAACAGATGAACCGTCCTCTTTTATAATAACTCCATGAAGAGCAAGAGGTATTGCAACCCAATGATACTTTTTAATGCCTCCATAATAATGTGTCTTAAACAATGCCAACTCGTTATCCTCATATAATGGACACTGTTTTAAGTCCAACCTAGGAGAATCAATATGTGCCGCTGCAACATGAACACCATTTTCAATAGGTTCCGAGCCGATAATTGCAAAAATAACAGACTTACATCTGTTGTTATAATAAATCTTATCTCCTGTTTTTAGTGGCATATCGGCCCTATATTCAACAAATCCTCTTTCTTCAGCAAGCTTTATTGATTCGGCAACTGCTTCACGTTCTGTTTTTGCACAATCAAGAAACTTTTTATAGGCTTCGCAAAATTTATCGCATTTTTTAATTTCTTTTTCTTCCAGAAGTAATCCCGCATTCTTCTTTTTTGTCATAAGCTTTTCCTGTAAAAGTTTTGCCTCACTTTTTTCTTTAGCCATTAGAATTCATCCTTTTTATTAATTTTTTGCCCCATATTATAGTAATTTATGCTGATTTTACATTATTGTATAGGTTATTATAACTACTATAAGCTTTCATAACCTTATCAACATAATGTTCCGTCGTATTTGAAGGTATTACTAACAAAATTTTCCCATCCTTACTGTATCTTTCATCTTTCAGCCAGCTATTAACTGTAGTTCTTCCCGCATGATAAGCTGCAAGAGCAGTTCTCTCATCACCATACTCTTCGTACAGCAACATTATCAGATACGTTCCGTACTGAATATTATATTCAGCCTGATACATTTTATCAAAACTAATATCCCGTTCATCTGCCATTCTGTATTTAACCCAATCGAATGCATCCTCCATAAGCTGCATAAGTCCTCTTGCACCAGCTCCAGATGTTGCATCCTCAATAAAATTACTTTCAGTTTTTATTATTGCATAAATAAAAAATTTGTCAATATTATATTCTTCCGCATATTTATCAACATATTCCTCATATTTTACCGGATATATATACTTTCTGCTGAGATTATCGATGTTAAACATTCCCCACATCATTATGATTAGTAATATAACAAGTAAAAGACGACCGAGGCTTTTCAGCATTATAATACTCCTTAATCTTTTCCGAAACTTCTTTAGCTTTTTCAATTAGAGCTTCAACGGTTTTATTATTTTTTAAAACAACATCAGAATGAGTAACAAAAAAACGTTCGGTATGCTGAGATGAAAATCGTTGAAGTATCTTTTCCTCAGGAAGATTATCTCTTTGTATTATTCTTGCCAACCTATTCTTTTCATTTGAAATAACGCTTATAATAAGATCGCAGAAATCGTCGGCTCTGCTTTCAAACAGTGTAGGTGCATCAAGCAAAATAAATTTTATATCTTTTTCAGCATAAGCCTTTATCATTGAAAGAATTTCATATGTTATGTACGGATAACATATTGCATTATACTGATATAGCTTTTCTTTATCGCTGAATATAATATCAGCCATTTTCTGACGATTAAGACTTTTATCAGGATTAAGTATTGTTTTCCCAAAACATTCCGTCACCTCATTAAGGCAAGGAGAATCAATATACATAATATTCCTGGCAATCAAATCGGCATCTATAACTGTAAAGCCGTTTTCCTCAAACACCTTACATACAGTTGTTTTTCCAGCGCCGCTTTGTCCTGTTAAGCCTATAACCACAATGTCAGCTATATCACTCATAACTTAATCACCTCAAATCCCGCAGCTCTCAATAATCTATTATATACAGCAAGTCCGACTCCGTCAAGCGACGGACATCTGGCATAAACCTGCTTTGCACCTATATCATCAAATTCTCTGAGAACATTAAACAAATTCCTTGCTTGTTCTTCCGAATTATTTCCATATACAAGATAATTTTTCTTAATAAATTTCTTGTCATCTTCAAATATCATCGCATACGTGTTCTTATTAGAATTAGCTTCAAAATATTTAGCAAAATCCTCAATAGTGGCATCAATAATGGTTATATTTGCTTCTGGAGAATAGTGCTTGTACTTCATTCCCGGTGAAAGAACCTTTTCTGTATTGGGAACAGCTTCAGTTATTCCTTTTGCAAGATATACCTTTCCGGCTACAGCCTCAAGGTCACTTACAGATATAAAGCCTGGACGAAGCAGATTTACCCCATCCTCCGCAAAAGAAATAACTGTGCTTTCAACGCCAACAGGACATACTCCTCCATCTACGACAGCAGGAATACGTCCGATCATATCCTTAAAAACATGCTGTGCAGAAGTAGGACTTGGACTTCCCGAAAGATTTGCAGAAGGAGCCGCAAGAGGTTTCCCGCAAGCCTTGATAATTTCACGAGCAGTTTTATGTGCCGGTATTCTGATTCCAACCGTATCAAGTCCGGCACTTGTAGCATTAGGAATAATATCTCTTTTAGGCAGAACCATAGTCAAAGGCCCCGGCCAAAACTTTTCAGCAAGCCTATAAGCTGTATATGGAATATCCTTTACATACAATTCAAGCTCAGAAGGCTCAGAAAGATGAACAATTAGAGGATTATCCTGTGGTCTGCCCTTTGCTTCAAAAATTTTCTTTACAGCATTTTCATTTGTTGCATCAGCTGCAAGTCCGTACACCGTTTCAGTCGGAATGCCAACAACCTCTCCGCCAGCCAAAAGCCTGGCGGCTTTAATTATATCATTATTATCAGATGATCGTAGTATTTCTGTATTATAAAGCATTACAATTCTTCCTGTGCAGATAATTTAGCAGCCTGATCCGCTGTTGCAAGAGCATCAAAAACTTCATCAAGATTACCGTTTAATATATATTCAAGTCTGTATATCGTCAGACCTATTCTGTGGTCAGTAAGTCTGCCCTCCGGAAAATTATATGTTCTGATACGTTCAGAACGGTTTCCTGTTCCAACCTGAGATTTTCTTTCTGACGCAATTTTATCATTCTGTTCCTGCTGCAATTTCTCATAAAGCCTTGAACGCAAAATTTTCATAGCCTTATCTTTATTTTTAAACTGACTTCTTTCGTCCTGGCACTCTACAACAACACCCGTAGGAAGATGAGTAATTCTTACAGCGGATTCAGTTTTGTTAATATGCTGTCCACCTGCACCTGATGCTCTAAAAACATCAATTTTAAGATCAGCCGGATTTATTTCAACTTCAACCTCATCGGCTTCTGCAAGAACAGCCACTGTAACTGTCGAGGTATGAATTCTTCCCTGCGATTCAGTTTCTGGAACACGCTGAACTCTATGCACACCGCTTTCATATTTAAAACGAGAATATGCACCATCACCCTCAATGCTGAAGCTTATTTCTTTAAACCCGCCAAGTTCGGTTTCATTAGCATTAAGCACTTCAATTTTCCATCGCTTGCTTTCTGCGTACATTGTATACATTCTATACAAAGAATTAGCAAACAATGAAGCTTCATCACCGCCTGCTCCACCTCTTATTTCAATAATAACGTTTTTATCATCATTAGGGTCTTTGGGCAGCAGCAGAATTTTTAATTCTTCACTAATAGTGGAAATTTTTTCCTTGTTTTCTTCATATTCAAGCTGTGCAAGTTCTTTTAATTCTCTGTCAAGTCCGCTTTCGTCAAGCATTTCCTTAGCATCATTGAACGCTTTTTCAGCCTGGCAAAATTCCCTGTATTTTTCAACGATAGGAGTTAAGGATTTATATTCCTTCATTAACGATGTATAAATCTTGTTATCATTTATCACATTAATATCAGTAAGCTTTGTACTGATTTCATTATATTTTTCTTCAGTCAGTTTCAGTTTTTCAAACATTAATAATATTCTCCTATATCATTATTTATTCTTGTTCACGTTCAATTGATTTTATATTTTTTTCAATTTTACTTCGTGCAATCATAAATTCGTGTCCGCATTTCACACATTTTAATTTAAAATCCATACCCGAACGAAGAACCAACATTTTATATCCTCCGCAGGGATGAGGTTTTTTCATATTTAAAATATCTTTTGGTCGAACATCCATAGTTGCTATCCTTTCAAATAACGATACAAATATATTATACCACTTTATTCCCTCATAAGGCAATTATTTTCTAAGGTATTTTGTTAAATATTAATTAAAATATTATAAACGCTTAGTTAAAAGGAGTGCTGTTTCTATGAAAATTACAGCTGAATTTGAATCTGTTGATTTTGCAGATATAGCTGCTGCAGCGGTAAGACAAAACCTTTCTAAAATGACAAATATTAAAGTCACTTCATCTGCCCCTCAAAAGCACGAACAATTTATTCAATCTCCGGCAATTGCCAGTCTTTATTTTGGAATAAGCGGACAAAATTACGCTGTTCCGGTACCTGTTTCCGATATCATAGATAACGGTATATATAATGGGAATAATGATAATTCAAAAGCTTATCTAGAGGTAATATGCAGGCGCGAGGAAGAACCTAAAGTTTCTCAAATTATTATTGGACATGGAGGAAGGAATATCTCTAAAATATAGAATATAAGCTATAAACCTCGCATAAGAATTAAAAGTAAATTCAAATGAATGCACTGAATATTACCTACTTGTATTCAGTGTTTATTCAAAATATGGGAGGTACAAAATGAAAAAATATTATCCCGAAGGTACACTGATTAACACATCAGAAAATTCTTACTACCTTAAATCTATTTTTAATATGCAGGAGTCAATGAATCAAGGAAGAATTCTTGAAGCCAAAGCAGTTGTGTGCGACAACGATCATAACCTTATTGTTGATTTGCCATGTGCAAAAGGAATTATTCCACGTGAAGAAGGAGCAATCGGAATAGCAGACGGCTCCACAAAGGATATAGCACTTATTACCAAGGTTAATAAGCCCGTTTGCTTCAAGATTACACAAATTATAAAAGAAGGAAACGGGACCTTCACTGCTTATCTTTCCAGAAAAGCTGTTCAAGAAGAATGTATGCAGAATTATATCAGCAAGCTTATTCCGGGAGATATAATACCAGCCAAAGTTACTCATCTGGAACAGTTTGGTGCTTTTGTCGATATAGGCTGTGGAATTCCTTCACTTATTCCTATTGATGCAATTTCAATATCAAGGATATCCCATCCCGTAGACAGATTTGTTCCAAATCAGGATATAAAGGTTATCATTAAAGAAGTTTCAGGCGGAAGAGTCTGGCTCTCACATAAAGAACTTCTTGGAACATGGGAAGAAAACGCCCAGCAATTCTCATACGGTGAAACCGTTTCAGGAATTGTACGTTCAGTTGAGGATTATGGCATATTTGTTGAACTGACGCCAAACCTTGCCGGACTTGCTGAACCAAAAGAAAACGTTAAAGTAGGCCAGCATACAAGTGTTTATATAAAAGCCCTTATTCCGGACAAAATGAAAGTTAAGCTGATTATCGTCGATGTGTTTGACGGAATCAAGGAACACAAACCTATCAAGTATTACATTAATGATGGTCACATTTCATACTGGAAATATTCAACACAGCAAGCTGACAGGGTAATTGAAACTTATTTCAACCCGTAATTTTCTTTTTGTACATAAGTGCCGCTTGTTCAGTCTTATTATCGCCGAATTTATAATATATCCTGCCCGTAAGTTCATCGGGAAGATACTGCTGCTTTACGTAATGATTTGGATAATCATGAGGATAAAGATAGTGCTGACCTTTTACAACTGCATCATCACCGTCAAAATGCTTATTTTGTAAATGTCTAGGAATCCCATTTATCTGAACATTTTTTACATCTTCTATCGCAAGATTTACCGCTTCATATGCTGAATTTGATTTTGGTGCTGTTGCAAGCAAAATCACAGCCTCTGCAAGCGGTATTCTTGCCTCAGGTAG
>ENA-UOYA01002285-UOYA01002285.1-activated-sludge-metagenome-genome-assembly--contig:-NODE-2285-length-18731-cov-6.260923_pt1 | contig 18731 bp, 18 predicted proteins | sample MGYA00238163_ERZ764804 | MGnify/ENA primary metagenome ERZ764804 (study PRJEB28919, sample SAMN05720223) | activated sludge metagenome | isolation source: Anaerobic digester | place: Hong Kong... | reverse complement strand
CTCCAGCGTCTGGCAGACCCGCGTCACGACCGAGACCGGCAAGCTCCTCGCCCTCGTCACCCAGACCCAGATGACGATCGAGGCGTGACGTCGACAGCCGCGACGCGCGGCGCCAGGATCGGCCCATGAGTTCCGACCGTCAGCGCCTTCGCGAATTGATCGAGGAGGCCCACCGCATCGTCGTCTTCACGGGCGCGGGCATCTCCACCGAGTCCGGCATTCCCGACTTCCGCAGCCCCGGCGGGGTGTGGAGCAAGATGAAGCCGATCTATTTCGACGAGTTCGTCCGCAGCGAGGAGAAGCGCCGCGAGGCCTGGACCCGCACCTTTTCCGGCGCGGCGGGGTGGACCGGACGCGCGCCCAACGCAGGCCACTACGCGGTCGCCCGCCTGGTCGCCCAGGGCAAGGCCCGCTGCGTGATCACCCAGAACGTCGACAACCTGCACCAGGACGCCGGCGTGCCGGCCGAACAGGTCATCGAGGTCCACGGCAACGCCAGCTACGCCAAGTGCCTCGAATGCGAGGCCCGCCACGAGCTGGAGGCGCTGAAGGCGCCGTTCCTCGAGCATGGCGAAATCCCGCGGTGCCGCGAGTGCAGCGGCCTTGTGAAGACCGCGGTCATCTCCTTCGGCCAGCCCATGCCCGAGCGCGAGATGATGCGCGCCGAGTTCGAGGCGCGGACCAGCGACCTGTTCCTGGTGCTCGGCTCGTCGCTGGTGGTCTATCCGGCGGCCGGCCTGCCGATCTCGGCCAAGCGCAACGGCGCCCGGCTCGTCATCGTCAATCGCGAACCCACCGATCAGGACGAATTGGCGGACCTCGTGCTGCACGACGAGATCGGCCCGACCCTCGCCGAGGCGGTCCCCATCCTGGCCTGAGCGCCGTTTACCGCTGCGTCATCCCCTGCCATTGTGCCGCCGAGGTCGGCGCGGCGAGATCCCGGCGGGCATATTTCGCCCGTCCTCGCCGTCCGGCGCCGCCTCGCATTCATGGATTTGCGCCGAGCCGCCCGACCAGAGGCGCCGGCGCCGGGAGGATATTGATGCAGGACCTTAAGGAGCGCGCGGCCCTGTCCGAGCGCCTGGCCGCCGCCGCCGCCGTCGGCATGACCATGGCCGTGTGGGCCGACGTGCAACCGGACCGCCCCGCCGTGTACGACCCCTCGGGGCGCACGCGCACCTTCGCCGAGGTCAACGCCAACGCCAACCGCATCGTCCGCCGCCTGCGCGCGGCGGGGCTCAAGGCCGGCGACGCCCTGGCGCTGGTCTGCTCGAACCGCGCCGAATTCATCGAGGTGCTCTGCGCCACCAAGCGGAGCGGCCTGCGCATCACTCCGGTCAACTGGCACCTGACGGCCGACGAAATCGCCTACATCATCCAGGATTGCGAGGCGAAGGCGGTGTTCGTCGACGCCCGCGTCGCCGCCGGCGCCGAAGCCGTCGGCCTTTGCGAGGGGCTGGCGCTCAAGGTCTCGATCGGCGGCCCGACGCCCGGCTTCCAGACCTACGAGGACCTGCTGTCCGGCCAGGACGGCTCGGACATCTCCGACCCGACCCTCGGCAGCCAGATGATGTACACGTCCGGCACGACGGGACGGCCCAAGGGCGTCCATCGGCCGAACCCCCCGGTCCAGGTCGCGCCGACGCGGGGGGACTACGACCACGCCACGCATGTCCAGATGTGCGCCGGTCCGGCCTATCACGCCGCGCCCCTGGCCTTCGACATCAACGCGGCCATGCTGGCCGGCGTGCCGCTGGTCTTCATCGACAAGTGGGATTCCGAACTGGTCCTGCGCACCATCGCCGAGAAGAAGGTCACCCACTTCCACCTCGTGCCGATCATGTTCCAGCGTCTGCTGGCCCTGCCCGAGGCGGTGAAGGCGAAGTACGACGTCAGCCACGTGCGCTTCATCATCCACGGCGCGGCGCCCTGCCCGCCCGAGGTGAAGATGGCCATGATCGACTGGTTCGGTCCGGTGCTGGTCGAATACTACGCCGGCTCCGAGGGCGGGGCGGGCTTCTTCATCACCAGCGAGGAGTGGCTGCAAAAGCCGGGAAGCGTCGGCAAGCGCCCGGCGCTGCTGGGTTCGAAGGTGGTCGACGAGGCGGGGAACGAGTGCCCCCCCGGCGTGGCCGGCACGATCTATCACCAGCTGCCGCCGGGCGGCGGCTTCACCTACTACAAGGACCCGGGAAAGACCGAGTCCTCGCGCCTCGGCGACTACTTCACCATGGGCGACGTCGGCTATTTCGACGAGGATGGGTACCTGTTCCTGACCGGCCGCAACGCCGAGACGATCATCTCCGGCGGGGTGAACATCTACCCCCAGGAGGTCGACAACGCCCTGATCCAGCACCCGGCCGTCGCCGACAGCGCCACCGTCGGCGTGCCGCACGACGAATGGGGCGAGCAGGTCAAGGCGGTGATCCTGCTGCGCGAAGGGCATCAACCCTCCGAGGCGCTGGCCCAGGAGATCCTCGATTTCGCCCGCAGGGCCCTGCCCAGCTTCAAAGTGCCGCGCAGCCTCGACTTCGTGACGTCGCTGCCCCGGTCGGAAGCCGGCAAGATCCAGCGGAACAAGGTGCGCGCGCCCTACTGGGAAGGACGCAAGCGACAGATCTGAACCGATCGCCCGGACGCGTCCTCGCGGCCGGGCGGCCGCAGCAATGCGAAAACAAGCGTGTTTGGAGGTCGGGCGCGGCTCGTGGCATGTAGCGCGCCCTGCCGAACTCGTTTTGTGTGTGCTTCGCTATGGCCATTCCGTTCATCGACCTTCAGACCCAGCGCGCGCGCCTAGGCCAGCCGCTGGAAGACGCGATCCTCAAGGTCGTGCGTTCCGGCGCCTACATCATGGGCCCGGAGATCGCCGCCTTCGAAAAGGCCCTGGGCGAGTTCGGCCAGGCGCCGTTCGTGCTGTCCTGCGGCTCGGGCACCGAGGCCCTTCAGCTTCCGCTGATGGCCTGGGAGATCGGACCGGGCGACGCGGTCTTCTGCCCCTCGTTCACCTTCGCCGCGACCGCCGAGGTCATGCCCCTGGTCGGCGCCTCGCCCGTCTTCGTGGACGTCCTGCCCGACACCTACAACATGGACCCTGCGCACCTGGACGCGGCCATCGCGGCGGTGAAGGCCAAGGGCGAGCTGACGCCCCGCGCGGTGATCGCCGTGGATCTGTTCGGCCAGCCGGCCGACTATCCGGCCATCGCCGCCGTGGCCCGCAAGCACGGCCTCAAGCTCATCGCCGACTCGGCCCAGGGCTTCGGCTGCACGCTGAACGGCCAGCATCCGATCCACTGGGCGGATGTCGCCACCACCAGCTTCTTCCCGGCCAAGCCGCTGGGCTGCTACGGCGACGGCGGCGCGGTGCTGAGCAAGGACGCGGCCTTCCACGACCGCCTCGTCTCGCTGCGCGTCCATGGTCAGGCGGTGAAGTCCGACATCGAGGGCCGCACCTTCGATCACGACCCGAAGTACCTGAACATGCGCGTCGGCATGAACAGCCGGATGGACACCATCCAGGCCGCGGTGCTGCTGCAGAAGCTCACCATCTTCGCCGACGAGATCGAAGCGCGGAACCGCGTCGCCGACCGCTACGCCGAGGGGCTGCATGACGTCGTCCGCACCCCCCGCGTGATCTCCGGCGGCCGTTCGGTCTGGGCCCAGTACACGATCGAGACCGACGACCGCGACGGCCTGATCGCGGCCCTCAAGGCCAAGGACGTCCCCACCGCCGTCTACTATCCCATCCCCATCCACAGGCAGGGCGTCTATTCTGGCTATCCTACAGGGCCGGGCGGCCTGCCGGTCACCGACGCCAAGGCCGAGGTGGTCATGAGCCTGCCCATGCATCCCTATCTGGAGGCCGACGTGCAGGACCAGGTCATCGCGGCGATCCGCGCCTATTTCGGCAAGAACGCATGAGCGGGGACGCCGCGGCTGCGGCCGCCGAGGCCATGGCGACCGCCTTCGAGCGCAAGGCCGCCGATCGCGACCTGATCGTCGGCGTCATCGGCCTGGGCTATGTGGGCCTGCCCCTGGCCGAGGGTTTCGTGGGGCGCGGATTCCGCGTGCTGGCCTATGACCCCGACGCCGCCAAGGTCGAGTCCATCCGCGCCGGCCGCACCTACATCCGCCACATCTCCGACGAGCGCGTCGCCGCCCTCGCCGCTTCGGGCAAACTCGACGCCACCTCGGACGCCGATCGCCTGGGCGAGGCGGACGCCCTGCTGATGTGCGTGCCCACCCCGCTCAACGCCCACCGCGAGCCCGACCTGTCCTTCGTCGAGGCCTGCGCCCGAACCATCTCGGCGCGGCTGCGCCCCGGCCAGCTCGTCGTGCTGGAGAGCACCACCTACCCAGGCACCAGCGAAGAGCTGATCCGGCCGATCCTGGAAGAGGCCTCGGGCCTGAAGGCCGGCGTCGACTTCGCCATCGCCTACAGCCCCGAGCGCGAGGATCCCGGCAATATACAGTTCGGCGCCACCTCGATCCCCAAGGTGGTCGGGGCCGACACCGACCCCGAGCGCCGCATGGCGACGGCCGTCTATTCGCCGCTGACCCAGGTCGTTCCGGTATCGGATCTCAAGACCGCCGAGGCGGTCAAGCTGACCGAGAATATCTTCCGGCTCGTCAACATCGCCCTGGTCAACGAGCTCAAGGTCGTCTTCGAGAGCATGGGCATCGACATCTGGGAGGTGGTCGACGCGGCCAAGACCAAGCCGTTCGGCTACATGCCCTTCTATCCGGGGCCGGGGCTGGGCGGGCACTGCATCGCCATCGACCCCTTCTACCTGACCTGGAAGGCCCGGGCCCACGGCGAGCAGACGCGCTTCATCGAGCTGGCCGGCGACGTCGTGACCGCCATGCCCAAGCGCGTGGTCGAGCATGTCGCCGAAGCGTTGTCGACGGCGCGCGGCAAGGCCGTCAACGGCGCGCGCATCCTGGTCGTCGGCCTAGCCTACAAGAAGAACGTCGACGACATGCGCGAGAGCCCCTCGCTGCACGTCATCCGCATGCTGCGCGAGCGCGGGGCCATGGTCGACTATTTCGACCCGCACATCCCCGTCGCGCCGACCATGGCCGAGCATCCGGAAGTGGCCGGCATGACCAGCGTCGCCTGGAGCCCGGCGGCCCTCGCGGCCTATGACTGCGCGGTCGTCTGCACCGATCACGACGCGGTCGACTACGCGGCCCTGGCCCAGGCCGTCCCGCTGATCGTCGACACCCGCAACGCCACGGCGCGCCTCAAGGGCGCCTTCGCCGACCGGATCTGGAAGGCCTGACCCCGACCGGCTCTACTTGAACCAGCAGAGCTGCTCGGTCGTCGCCAGCAGCACGCCGTCTCGCGTCCACAGGGCGCCATGCTGGTCATAGAAGCCGCTCTCGAACCGTCGCGCCTGGGCTTCGGCCAGGATCCAGTCGCCGCCCGCCGCCGCCATCTCGGCCGGGGTGGCGTGGAAGTAGACATTCATGGTGACCGTCGAGACCGGCTTGAATTCGCTGGCCCGATAGAAGATGCGCGGCGCGAAGATGTCGGCGAGGCAGGCCAGGAGCGGATAGTCGATCGGACGGGCCTGGGCGTCTCGCGCCCACGCCAGCGTCCGGCTCTGCCCGCTGTCGCCGGCGAAGGGCGGCGTGCCGAAAACCGGGCGCATGTCGAACATGGCGCCGAAGGGCGGGCCGCCGCGGCGCTCGGGCTTGGCGATCGTCTCCGGCGCCGGCGCCTCGGGGAAGACCGCCTCGTGGGCCGACAGGGTGTCGCGGCGCTGTCCGAGGGTGACCATGGCCATGGCCGCCGGCTCGCCGTTCTGGATCAGCTCCGAGGTCCAGAACTCCATCGAGCGGCCCTGGCGTACGGCGCGGGTCTCCAGGGCGAGCGGCTGGTCGTCGAGGCCGGCCATCAGGTTGGCGGTCATGGCGACCGGCGTGCCGGCATGGTCCGCCTCGGCCAGGACGGCCTTCAGCAGCAGCGCGACGGTCCAGCCGCCGAACGGCCCGATGGCGTTCCAGTATCGACGGTCCGCCCGCGTCAGCCAGCGGCGCCGTCCATCGGCGCTCAAAGGCAGGGCGTCGTCGAAATTGAAGGCCGCGCCGGTCGCCGCGCTGTCCATGTCAGGTCCTGGTGAAGCTGGTCGCGGGGAGGCGCGACGCGGGCGTTCTAATGACCAGGAGGTCGAAAGCGCAAGGTTGTCGGGGGGTAAGGACCGCCCGACGGCTCACGGGTCCATAGCAGGGGGCGAACCAATGAAGCCGCCGGGCGATTTCGGGCTCTGGTTAGGAAGTCCGAACTCTTAGGCGAGCGCCGCAACCCTGGGACGAGATGCGGACCGCTAAACCGCGGCCTCCGGTCCGCAGACCGCCAACCGCGTTGTTGTTCTGTAGCGCGACTATTCGCCGCAACGCGCGAATCCGCATGATCAAAACGGACTATCAAAGGCGGAAATCGTGATCACAGACGAGTTATCACGAATCCTTCGCCATGCGCTGGAGCACGCGCTCCCAGTGCTTGAGGGCCATGAAGTGGCCGATCGAAGGGGCGGTCCAGACTTCCTGCGCCTTGTCGCCCAGGTAATTCATGAGATCGGACAGCGGGGCCAGGACGTCCTCCTCCCCGTGCCAGATGATCAGGGGCGTCCTGAGCTCGGCGGCGGTGAGATTCCGGGCGCGGCGGAAGGCCTTGAGCTCGTCGGCCGGGCCCCGCACCGTGTGCGCGAGACACTCGCCGACATAGGCCGCGATGTACTCCGCCAGCTCCGGGTGATCCTCGAAGTAGGCGCGGTCGCCGTCCGAGAACACCGCCGTGCGCCGGATCACGCGCTCGACCAGAGGCACGGTCAGCTGCAGGCGGATGATCGAATAGAAGGTGTCGATGACCCAGGGGCTGCTCTGAATCCGTTCACGGAACAAAATGAGCGGATTGCGCGCGCCGTCAGCGTGGGTCGAGGGGCGCGGCGGTCGGCCAGAGCAGATCAGCAGGCGATTGGCGCGCCCATTCAGGCGGATGGCCGTCTGCACGGCGGAGGGCGTTCCCGACAGGATCGCGGCAATGCGGATGTCTTCGAGACGCAGGTGATCGCACAGCTCGACCATGTCGTCGGCCACGGCGTCGAAACTGTAGTCCGGATTGGGATCGGACATGCCGAACCCGGGCCGCTCGGCGCATACGATCCGCAGACCGAGGCGCCGCGCCAGAGCGTCCGTGCCGGGCGGCAGCAGGCTGGAGCCCATGCCCTCGTGGAAGGCCAGCATGTGGCGGCCGGCAGCATCGCCATACTCCCGGAACGCCAGGCGCCGCCCGTCAGAAAGCTGGATCGTCTGGATCGGCGGGGCGCCGTCCACCGGAGCCGGCGGGCCGGGTCCCGCGTCCATTTCGATGACGCCGGCCACGGAGGAGAGCTCGGTCAGGGCCCTGACCAGATCGCTCTGCCGCTTCAGCCCCATCTTCTCGAAGATCCCGCGTAGCTGGTTGCGCAGGGTGTTGACGCTGACCTGCAGCTCTTCCGCGGCCTCCTGCAGCGAACGGCCGTCGCGCAGCTTGCGGGCGAGCCGGGCCTCGGCCGCCGTCAGGCCGAAGCTCTCCCGTAGCGTGTTCCAAAGGCGGCTGGTCGTCTCGGCGGCCGGGAACACCAGGGCGTAGGCGCCCCCGTCCGGCGCGCTGACGAGCTTGCCGACCGTGTTGAGCATGTTCACCGCGGGCACGAGGTAGGCGAAACTCGGCCCCTCTTCCTCGCCTTCACGCTCGAACTTCAGGATCGTCTGGCTGCCGCGCAGGGCGGCCTGGTCCAAGGCCTGGCGCAGAACCTCGTCGTTGGCCGGGTTGTCGAACTTGAGCTCTCCGCCGACCTGCATCCGGCCCAGCCCGGCAATCACCGCCTCGGCGGCGGCGTTGCAGGACAGCACCTTCAAGCCGGGGGTCAGAACCGTCCAGGCGACGTCAGGGCGAAGATCGGGGCGGCCGCCGGCGCCCTGGCTGACCAGACGCGCGATGTCGGCCATGCGCTGAAGATCGGGGCCGGTGTCGGCGGGGGCCTCGTCGGACGGGGCGGGCAAGGCGAGGACATCGATGAGCTGCTCCCAGCCCTCGGGATCGGCTGCGATCTGGTAGAGCGTCTCGATAACCAGCGCGATGTTTGCGCCCGCATCCTCCGTCATCGCACGACCGCCCCCTTCAGCCGCCGCACGGCTCAACCTAGGCGGCTAAGTCGCGCGTACTTTGCACGCAATAAGATATGCGCCCCCGCCCGTCCATACGCCTGAATTAACTAAGATCGCCCACAATAGAGGCTCTCTGTGAAATCTCGATCCAGTTGCCGTCGGGATCGCGCACCATCGAGATGCGCGCCGTCTGACCCAGGGTGGTCGGCGCCATCGCCTCCCGCCCGCCCTTGGCCAGGATCGCGGCGTGTTCGGCGTCCACCTTGAACACCTGGAACGTGATGTATCGCCATCCAGGGCCGCGAAAGTCCGCATCGGCCACGGCGTCGGAGGACGGCTCGAGGAAGATCAGCGTCTCGCCGGCCTGGAAGGCGGCCGAGCCCGGCTCCGAGGGGGCCTCGGGCAACCCCAGGGCTTCGCCATAGAAGCGTCGATGCGCCTCCAGATCGCGAACCGCCAGCCGCATGCCGAGTTGCCGCACGCCGCGCCAGCCGGGCGGCACGAGGGTGACCCTGTTCCCGTCCGGGTCGACCAGAGGCCGCGGTTCAGCCAGGCCCTCGCGGGCGATGTAGACCTCGCGATAGCCGCTGGGCGGCGTCGACGGCAGGGGCTCGGCCATGTGGTTGATCTTGACCACCGAGCCCAGCGCGTCGTGGCGATGCTGCTTCTGACCGGGCCGGATCGGCAGCACATGGTCCAGCGGCGTCCCTGCTTCGCCCTGCCAGAAGCGCAGCATGGGCTCTAGGTTGTTGGTCGCCAGGCCGACGTCCACGCGCGGCTTCGCCAGTTCCATCCCCTTGCCCCAGCGTTAAGTTTTTCGGTTGCCTCCACACCAAAGCCGTGAGAGGCGTCCTGTCAAACGAATGTTTGAGCCCACGGGGAGGGGTCGATGAAAGCTGCGGTCTATTACGAGAACGGCGGACCCGAAGTCCTGAAATACGAGGACGTTCCCGACCCGCAATGCCATCCCAAGGGCGTGGTGATCGAGGTCCAGGCCATCGCCATCGAGGGCGGCGACACCCTGAACCGTTGGCGCGGGCCGCTCATGACCAATCCGCACGTGGTCGGCTATCAGGCCGCCGGCGTGATCGTGGAGGTTGGCGCCGAAGTCGTCGACCTGAAGGTCGGCCAGCGCGTGGCGACGGTGAACAACTGGGGCAGCCACGCGGCGCTCCGGTCGGTGCCGGCCCGCAACTGCTGGCTTGTCCCGGACGGCTACGACATCAAGAAGGCCGCCGCGATCCCGGTGACCTTCGGCACCGCCCACGACTGCCTCTTCGAGTTCGGTCGCCTCAAGGCCGGCGAGACCGTGCTGGTCCAGGCGGGCGCCTCGGGCGTGGGCGTCGCGGCCATCCAGCTGGCCAAGCGCGGCGGCGCCGGCCTGGTCCTGGCGACGGCCTCCTCCGATGAGCGGCTTGAGCGACTGAAGGCCCTCGGCCTCGATCACGGGATCAACTACCGCAATCATGACGTGGCCCAGGAAGTGATGCGCCTGACCGACAAGAAGGGCGTCAACGTCGTCGTCGACTCGGTCGGCGGCTCGACCCTGCAGGGCTCGATCAACAGCCTGGCCTATCGAGGCCGGGTCTCCATGGTGGGCGCCGCCGGCCGCGAGCCGATGGTGGTGGACGTCGGCTCGATGATGGGCGGCAATCGCTCGCTGTCGGGCGTCTTCCTCGGCGCCGAGATCATGACCGATCGCGTGCACGACAACATCCAGCAACTCATCGACGACGCCGCAAAAGGCGAGCTGGAAGTGGTGATCGACCGGGTCTTCCCCCTGGCCGAGGCCGCCGCCGCCCACGCCTACATCGAAAGCCGCGCGGCTGTCGGCCGCGTCGTCATGGTCCCCTGAGGCGGAGGTCCGATCATGCCCAAGGCGAACAACGGCGCCGTCGCGATCGAATACGAGGCGTTCGGCGACCCCGGCGCGCCGGTGATCCTGCTGGTCAACGGCCTCGGCTCGCAGATGACGCGGTGGCCGGAGGCCTTCTGCGCCGGACTCACGGCCAAAGGCTATCGCGCGGTGCGCTACGACAACCGCGACACGGGCCTTTCGACCTGGTTCCGGCCCGGAGAAAGCTACAGCCTCCAGGACATGGCCGCCGACGGCATGGCGGTGCTCGACGCCCTCGGCGTGGAGACGGCGCATGTGGCCGGCGTGTCCATGGGCGGCATGATCGCGCAGGCCGCGGCCATCGGCTGGCCCCATCGCGTGCGCTCGCTGACCTCGATCATGTCGGCGTCCGGGGCGCCGGGCACGCTGGACCCGACGCCCGAGGCCGGGGCGGTGCTCACCGTCGCCCCGCCTGACCCCGCCGCCGACTTCGAGGCCTATCTCGACCACATGGTGGCGAGCGCCCTGGTGATCGGCAGCCCGGCCTATCCCTGGCCCGACGGCGCCCTGCGCGAGCGGGCCGCTGCGGAGTATCGCCGGGCCTACAATCCCACCTGCAACCAGCGCCAGATGGCCGCCATCCGCAGCGACGGAGACCGGACCGCGCGCCTGGCCGCCCTCGCCCTGCCCACGGTCGTCCTGCATGGCGCCGACGATCCGCTGGTGCCGCTCGCCGGCGGCCAGGCGACGGCGGCCGCCATCCCGGCGGCCGAGCTGCGGGTGATCGAGGGCATGGGCCACGACCTGCCGCCGGCTCTTTTCGACATCGTCGCCGACGCCATCCTGGCGGCCGCGGCGCGCGCCGCCTGACCGCTATTCAATCCGAGGAGTATCCCATGGGACGTCTTTCCGGCCGCACGGCGGTCATCACCGGCGCGGGCTCCGGCATCGGGCGCGCCAGCGCCCTGCTGTTCGCGCAGGAGGGCGCGAGCCTGGTGATCGCCGACAAGGCCGACACGGTGAACGAGACCGCCGACATGGTGCGCGCCGCCGGCGGCAAGGCGACCGCTCTGGTCGGCGACGCCGGCGAGGAGGCCTTCGTCGAGAGCCTGATCGCGCGGGCCGTATCCGAATACGGCGGACTCGACGCCTGCTGGGCCAACGCCGGCGTCAGCGGCGGCTGGACCGAGTTCGACCAGCAGGACGCCGCCTTCTGGGCCGAGATTCTGCGCGTGAACCTGATCGGCGCCTTCCTGGCGGTGAAGCACGCCTCGCGGGTGATGATCCCCAAGGGCAAGGGCTCGATCATCATGACCGCCTCGGTGGCCGGTATCCGGTCCGGCGCCGGCGGCGCGCCCTATTCCGCCTCCAAGGCCGGTGTCATCAATCTCGCGACCACCTCGGCCAACGAGTTCTACGGCACCGGGGTGCGGGTCAACTGCATCTGCCCCGGACTGATCGAGACCGGCATGACCAAGCCGATCTTCGACGGCGCCCGCGCCCGCGGCAACGAGGACAAGATCGGCCAGCTGAACCCGCTGGCGCGCTACGGCGTGCCCAGCGAAATCGCTCACGCGGCCCTGTTCCTGGCCTCGGACGACAGCTCCTACGTCAACGGCCAGGCGATCGTGGTCGACGGCGGTCTGTCGAGCTCCCACCCGGTCGTCCGCCGCAAGCGGTGATCTATCTCGTCCGCCACGGTCAGACGGTCTTCAATCGCGAGGGCCGTCTGCAGGGCCATGTGGACTCGCCGCTGACCGAGCTCGGCCTCGCCCAGGCCGCGGCCAACGGCGCGCTGTTGCGCAGGCTCCTCGGCGAGACCGACGGCTGGCGCATCGTGTCGAGCCCGCTGGGCAGGGCGATGGCCACCGCCGAGCGGATCGCCGGGGCGCTCGGCCTAGAGGTCGAGACAGAGCCGGCCCTCATCGAAGTCAGCTTCGGCGCCTGGGACGGCCGGCTTCGCAGCGAGCTGGCCGCCGCCGCTCCGGGGGCCTTCGGCCCATCCGGCTACATGTTCGCCGCGCCGGACGCCGAGCCCTACGAGGCCATGGTCGATCGTCTTGCGGGCTGGATCGCCGGCTTGCCGCCGGAACCGCAGCGCCGGGTGATCGCCGTCAGCCACGGCGTGGCCGGCCGCGTCCTGCGCGGGCTCTATGCAGGCCTGGCCCGGGAAGACGCGCTGGCCCAGGCGGTCCCGCAGGACGCCGTGTTCCGCCTCTCCGGCGGGCGGATCGAGCGCTTCGACGCCTGAGCCGGGCGCCTGGGCTAGTCGTCCACCAGCCAGGCCAGGCCGAAACCGGCCGCTATGCCGAGGACGAAGGCCGCCCCGACCACCCCGGCCAGGACGTCGGTGCGCATCGCCAGCCGCTTGGGGCGGCGGCGGAAGCCCGGCTCGTCGTAGCTCGACAGGGCGTACTCGTAATCTTCGATCACCGGTTCACTGGTCGTCGGCCACATCGACGCTTGCTCTCTCATCCGTGTCGCCCCTCTATCTGGCCTTTCCGGCGGCCTGACGCTAGAAGCCCCGCCAACCTTCCACGACATCATCGACCGAGCAAATGGCCGGACATTCTAAATTCAAGAACATCATGCACCGGAAGGGCCGCGCCGACGCCGCCCGTTCGAAGCTTTTCTCGAAGCTGTCGCGTGAAATCACCGTGGCCGCAAAGTCGGGCATGCCCGACCCGGCCATGAACCCGCGCCTGCGCCTCGCCGTGGCCAACGCCAAGGCCGAGTCCATGCCCAAGGACAACATCGACCGCGCGATCAAGAAGGCCGCGGGCGGCGACGCCGACACTTACGAGGAGATCCGTTACGAGGGCTTCGGTCCCGGCGGGGTCGGCGTGATCGTCGAGGTGCTCACCGACAATCGCAACCGCGCCGCCTCGAACGTCCGGTCGATCTTCTCGAAGAACGGGGGGAACCTGGGCGAAACCGGCGCCGTCTCCTTCATGTTCGACCGCATGGGCCAGATCATCTACCCGGCCGCCGTCGGCTCCGAGGACAAGGTCATGGAGGCGGCCATCGAGGCCGGCGCCGAGGACGTCGAGTCCGACGAGGACGCCCACACCGTCTACACCGCCTTCGAGCAGCTCTTCGAAGTGGCCCAGGCGCTGGAGACCGCGCTGGGCGAGGCCAAGTCGACCACCATCATGTGGCGTCCCAAGTCGCTGACGCCGGTCGAGGGCGACAGCGTCGCCACGCTCATGAAGCTGATCGACTCTCTGGAAGACGATGACGACGTCCAGAACGTCTACGGCAACTACGACATCTCCGACGAGGATCTCGCCAAGCTGGCGGGGTGATCCCCGCTGCGGCGCGCGGATTTCAGGCTAGACTGACCCGCGCTTCGCGTTCGGAGAGACAAGATGGGTGCATCCGCGTTCGCCGCCTTCGTCACGCCGATCCTGGGTTCCGTGGCCGCCGGCGGGTTGATCGGCCTCGAGCGTGAGTATCGCGGACATGCCGCCGGCCTGCGCACCCACATCCTGGTGGCCGTCACCTCGACGCTGCTGATGCTCGCCGCCGGGCAGCAGGGCCATTGGCTCGGCGACCTGCCGCCCGACGCGCTGAAGGTCGACCCGGCCCGTATGGCCCATGGGGTCCTGACAGGCGTCGGCTTCCTCTGCGGCGGGGTGATCTTCCGCCAAGGCCTGTCGGTGCATGGTCTGACCACGGCTGCGTCGCTGTGGTCGGTCGCCGCCCTCGGCGTGCTCTTCGGGGTCGGGCTTCACGGCCTCGCCCTGGCCGGCGCCGGCGTCGTGCTGGCTATCCTCGTGCTGCTGAGGATCGCCGCGGCCTTCATGACCCAGCACCACCACCTCGAGGTGGCCGTGGTGTTCCGACGCGGCGAGACCGCGCCCGAAGCCGAAGTGATCGCCTTGGCCAAGTCCTTCGAACAGCGACCGGAACCTGTCGGCATCCGCCTTATCGACGGCGGCGGGGTCGAGGTCAGCACCACCTTCCGAGGCCCGTCCGCGGGAGTCGCGGCCGGCCTCGCGGCCCGGCTGGGAGAAGATCCGCGCGTGCTGTCCTTCTCCCTCACGCCCAGAAACATCTGACGCCCCAGGATATCTGACGCTCAGCAACATCTGGCGACGCGACGCCGGCTTGAGCATCCCGCGGTTTCGGTCGATCCTCGCCCGCGCCACTACAATCTGAATCGCGCCCCAGGCGCTCGCAAGGCGCGCAACATGGACACTCCAGCCGCTCCCGTCCCGGCGTCCAGCCCCCTGATCGGGCCCGCGATCCTGCTGGTCTGGTTGGCCCTGGGCGCGGCGCTCGTTCGCGCGCCGGACATGGCGGACGTGCTGACCTTCGCCTTCGTCATGGTCGGCTGGGTGCTGGCCGTCGCGGTACACGAATTCGGCCACGCCGCCGTGGCCTATGCGGCCGGCGACCACACCGTGAAGGCCAAGGGCTACCTGTCCTTCGACCCCCGTCGCTACACCGATCTGGGCGTCTCCCTGGTGATCCCGCTCATCGCCCTGGCCCTCGGCGGCATCGGCTTTCCGGGCGGGGCGGTCTATCTGCGGGAAGACCTGATGCGCTCGCGGCTGTGGCGATCCCTGGCCTCCCTCGCCGGCCCGGCCGGCACGCTCGTGGTGCTGGTCATGCTGGCCGGCGCCATGCGCCTGGTGGCGGGGACCAGCCTTGCGCTCTACGACGCCCTGGCGTTCCTCGTCTTCCTGCAGGCCACCGGTCTCGTCCTCAACCTGCTGCCCGTGCCGGGGCTCGACGGCTATGGGGTGTTCCGCCCGTTCCTGCCCGAGGCGGCGCGCCGCGCGCTGCAGCCGCTCGAGGCGGTCGCCGCCATCGCCTTTCTGGGCATCCTGTTCTTCTTCGCGCCGGCCGGGGACCTGCTGTTCGGCGTCGCGGGGCTGATCGCCCAGGCGGCGGGCGCCCCGCTCTTCGCGGTGCAGGCCGGCTGGGAGGCCTTTCGCTTCTGGTCCTGAAGCCCGGTCAACCCTTGCTTAACCTCGCCCGCGTCCTGTACGCCTAACCAGGAACAGACAAAGAACGCGCGTGATTCCTCCCGTCCCCCTTCGCATCCTCGGCCTCGACCCCGGTCTGCGCCGCACCGGCTGGGGCGTGATCGTCGTCGAGGGCGCGCGCCTGGCCCATGTCGCCCACGGCGTCGTCGCGCCAAAGGAGACCGCGCCCTTCGCCGAACGGCTGCTGCACCTCTTCGAAGCCCTGACGGGGATCATCGAGGCCCACGCGCCGCACGAGGCGGCCGTGGAGGAGACCTTCATGAACAATAACGCGGCCTCCGCCCTCAAGCTGGGCCACGCCCGCGCAGCGGCCCTGATCGCCCCCGCCCGCGCCGGACTGGCGGTCGCCGAGTATGCTCCCACGGTCGTCAAGAAGGCCGTGGTCGGGACGGGCGGCGCCGACAAGGCCCAGGTCGGCTTCATGATCCGACGCCTCCTGCCGACCGCCGGCGAGACCACCGCGGACGCCGCCGACGCCCTGGCCGTCGCCATCGCCCACGCCCACGCCCGCAAGGCGCGCAACCTGGGACGCGTGGCGTGATCGGGCGGCTGCGCGGCGTCGTCGCCGAGGTCGGCGAGGAAGAGGCCCTGATCGACGTCATGGGCGTCGGCTATGTCGTCCGCTGCGGCGCGCGCACCCTGTCGCGCCTGCCCGCCGTCGGCGAAGAGACCGTGGTCCATGTCGAGCACCAGTGGGCCGAATCCACCGGCCCCCGGCTCTACGGCTTCCTCGATCGCGCCGAGCGCCGCGTCTTCGTCCTGCTTCAGGCGATCCAGGGCGTCGGACCCAAGGCCGCCCTCGCCGTGCTCGACGTCCTGCCGCCGGCCGATCTCGCCGCCGCCGCCGCGCGCGACGACAAGGCGGCCGTGGCCCGCGCCCAGGGCGTGGGTCCAAAGCTCGCCCAGCGCATCGTCGTCGAGCTCAAGGGCAAGCCCCTCACCGACGGCCCCGTCACGGCCTTCCAGCCGACGCCGCTGGCGGCGTCGGAGCCTGCCCGTCCCTCCGCCACCGGCGAAGCGGTCGCCGCCCTGATGGGCCTGGGGGTCGCCGAGGTGAACGCCCGTCGCGTCGTCGAGCAGGCCGCCGCACGCCTTGGCGATGAGGCCGAGATCCAGGCCCTGATCAAGGCCGGTCTCCAGGAGCTCGGCCGATGACGCGCCTGGTTTCCGGCGAAAGCGCGCCCTTCGAGGGCTCCGACCGCGCCCTGCGGCCGCAGACCCTGGCCGAGTTCGTCGGCCAGGAGCAGTCGAAGGCGAACCTGCGGGTCTTCATCGAGGGGGCGAAGAACCGGGGCGAGGCGCTCGACCACGTGCTGCTGTTCGGCCCGCCGGGCCTCGGAAAGACCACCCTCGCCCAGATCGTGGCCCGCGAGCTCGGCGTGAACTTCCGCGCCACGTCCGGCCCGGTCCTGGCAAAGGCCGGCGACCTTGCGGCCATCCTGACCAATCTCGAACCCAACGACGTCCTGTTCATCGACGAGATCCATCGCCTGGCGGCGACGGTCGAGGAGATCCTCTATCCAGCCATGGAGGACCACGTCCTCGACCTGGTCATCGGCGAGGGGCCGTCGGCGCGCTCGATCCGCATCGACCTCGCGCCCTTCACGCTTGTCGCCGCGACCACGCGGGCGGGCATGCTGGCGACGCCGCTGCGCGACCGTTTCGGCATCCCGATCCGGCTTGAGTTCTATACGCCCGACGAGCTCAAGCGCGTGCTGGGCCACGCCGCCGGCAAGATGGGCGTCGCCCTCGCCGACGACGGCGCGGCCGAGATCGCCGCGCGGGCCCGCGGCACGCCCCGCGTGGCCGGCCGCCTGCTGCGCCGGGTGCGCGACTTCGCCGCCGCAGACGGCGCCGAGGTGATCGACCGCAAGGCCGCCGCGCGCGCCCTCGCCCGGCTTGAGGTCGACGAGGCCGGCCTCGACAGCCTGGACCGGCGCTATCTGCGGGCGCTCATCGAAAACTACGCCGGCGGGCCGGCCGGGGTCGAAACCCTGGCCTACGCCATCGCCGAGGCCCGCGACGCCGTCGAGGACGTCATCGAGCCGTTCCTGATGCAGCAGGGCTTCATCCAGCGCACGCCCCGGGGCCGCGTCGCCTGCGCCAAGGCCTACGCCCACCTCGGCCTCTCCGCCCCGCCCCAGGCGGCTCCCCCCGCGACCCCCGACCTGTTCGACGAATAGTCAGGCCGCCGCGGCGCTGCCAGTTGCGGACAGGGCCGCCTCGATCGCCTCGAGGAGGCGTTCGGGCTTGATGGGTTTTTCGACGACGCCGTTCATGCCCTGGGCCATGTAGCTGGCGGCGTCCCAGGGATCAGCGTTGGCGGTCAGGGCCAGAATCGGGACCGCGCTCGCCCGCCCGTCCAGTCCGCGGATCCGGCGTGTCGCACCGACCCCGTCGAGGTTGGGCATCTTGATGTCCATCAGGATCAGGTCGAAGCCGCCGCCGCGCGCCGCCTCGACGGCCTGAAGTCCGTCCTCGACGCTGTCGAACGACAGGCCGAACATGCCGCACAGCGTCTCCGCGACCAGCCTGTTCGTGGCGTTGTCGTCGACGATCAGGACGCGGGCGGGATGCGCCAGGCCTTCGATATCGGCGGGCCGCGCGTCCTCCGCGGCCTGAACCGCCGGAACGTCGTAGAGGGGCACGGCGAATTCGAACACCGCCCCGCCGCCCGGCGCGTTGGCCGCCGATATGCCGCCGCCCATGCGTTCCACGATTTCGCGGCAGATCGACAGGCCAAGGCCCGCCCCGCCATGGCGCTCGCCCGCCTCGGTCTGGCGGAAGGGCTTGAAGATGTCGGCCAGCATGGCCTCGGGTATGCCCACCCCGGTGTCGGTGACGACGCCCGTCAATTGGACATGCACCCCTTCCCGGCGGGCGGTCAGACGTGCCGTGACGCCCCCCGCCTCGGTGAACTTCAGGGCGTTGCCGATCAGGTTGTTGAGGACCTGCTTCACCCGCACCGCGTCGCCGAGCGCCCACTGGCCCGCCGGACCCTCATAGGCGAAGTCGAGATTGAGGCCCTTCAGCTCGGCCCGCGCCGTCCACAGGGCCGCCACGTCCTCGAGCATGGCGGAGACGCAGAATGGAGCCTCGTCGAGCACCAGCCGGCCCGCCTCGGCGCGCGACAGGTCCAGGGCGTCGGTGAGCAGGCGCAGCAGGGTCTGGCCGGAGTCCTGGATCGTGTGGACGTAAGGGGCCAACTCGGCCTGGATCAGTTTCCGGCGAAGGATCTCCGCCACCGCCAGCACGCCGTTGAGGGGCGTCCGGATCTCATGGCTCATCACCGCCAGGAACTGCGACTTGGCGGCCAGCGCCGCCTGGGCCTGGCGCGTGGCGGCGTCCAGGGTCTCGGCGAGCCGGGTCATCTCCTCGGCGTGCGCGCGATTGGCCGCATTGGTCGCCTGCAAGAGACTGAGCGCGCTGGCCACACCGGCGTAGCGGCCCTCGCGCGTCACCACGAAGCCGCGCAGCAGTTCGGACGGACGCTCCGCCAGGGCCTGGCCGCAGAACTCGGCGACCGTCGTCGCGCCGTCCACGATCAGCGGGTCCTGGACCATCAGCAGCGATATGGGCCGCAGGGCGTAGAGCGCGCGACCATACTGGGCCGCCATGGCGACGAAGAACGCGTTGCGCTCTACAAGGCCAAGCGGCCGACCGCCCGGATCGACGACGGCGATGGCCAGCGTGTCCGGCTCGGCCTGAAAGCGATCATACACCGTCTGACCCGGCGTTTCCGGCCCGAT
>ENA-UOYA01002284-UOYA01002284.1-activated-sludge-metagenome-genome-assembly--contig:-NODE-2284-length-18734-cov-11.016971_pt1 | contig 18734 bp, 26 predicted proteins | sample MGYA00238163_ERZ764804 | MGnify/ENA primary metagenome ERZ764804 (study PRJEB28919, sample SAMN05720223) | activated sludge metagenome | isolation source: Anaerobic digester | place: Hong Kong... | reverse complement strand
GTCGTTTCTGTAGACATACGTCAGGAAGTATGGGTGGTCAAGGAACATTTGAAAGGGTACTCTCGTATGTCTACAGAAACGACATCGAAATCAATTTGATTGAGAGTGACACTGAGATTAAGTGGGTAAAGAACATCAAAAGTAAAAGAGCCTTGGAGTCCGTTCCCATCAAGGGTTTAGGTGGTACAATAATGCAATCAGGATTCAATTATGTGGTTGAGCATTTCAATCAGTATAATACTGTATTGTTGACGGACGGAATGACAGATCATCTTGACCTGTCTAAGGTTAAGGGAAACGTATTAATGATTTCAGTAGGTACAAAAGTACCGATTGCTAAGTCAAATGGTAAAGTAAAGCAAATTGTTCTTGATAAAGACGATAAATAAACTCGGAGACCCTGCACTACACTAGTAGTAGATAAAAAATATCCCCTCAAATTGAGGGGATATTTTTTATCTCAAATTTAATCTTGCCGCAATCATATATTTTCAATAGATCTAGTTTAGATTCAGATACTTTAGTTATAGATTTTCTATATCTTGATTTATGAATCCTTCTTCCACTGACTATGTATTTATAGTCAGGCTTTGTTTCATATACTTTTTCAAACCCTAATTTCTCATATAGTGATCCAATACTCCAATCCATATCAGCATAGCTGATAATTCTTTCGGGAGAATAATGATTAATGAAATGTTTAAGAAGCTTGGATGCCCCACCGACTACATTTGTGTTAATTACATTACAGAATCGAGAGAGATTCCATTCATTAATATTCATCTTCTTCCTACCCTCAAAGTGATCAAATGTCATTACACTAACCAATTCATTGTTATGGAATAAACCTAATTTTAAATTAGATGAGACTTTTCCTTGTATGTGATTATTTTCTAAAAAATTAGTAACTATATTGACGTTTTTAATTTCCTTAATTACGCATTTCCTAGCATGTATTTTTCTATCATTGCATCCTATCCAATTTCTAATTTGTGATTCTACTACTTTTCTCCTATATACCCAATCATCTTCCCAAATATGAATAATTCTGATGCCAATTTCTTTAAAATGGTTTGTTTTATCTATATGGTAAGATTCTTCTTTATATAAATTAGAGTGCCAGAAAAGCCCATTAAATTCAAATCCTAATTTTAAATCTGGTAGATAAATATCAATTTCCACATTATCTCTATATGATTCAATTATTTCTTTATTATATAATGATTTTATGAAATCTATCACCTCTCTTTCCTTTATAGATTTGTGATCTCCTATTGGATAGCAAATGGTACATAGATCAATATTATATTTCTTTCTTTTGTGATAGTTATCATATTTTATTTGAAACTGGTGACCCTCACTACAATTAAATAGTGATACACCATCAGATAGATACCTGATATAATTAATCTCGTTGGATATTTTATTGTTCAATTTTCTAAATATCTCCGATGTTGATATATGAGGTGTTCCCCACTTTTTAATATTATTTTCATTTCTTTTATCTAAAACTTCTTTTGATTGCGTTGGATAGTCAACTCCATATTTTTCTAAATTTGTGTCCCTACTCTTTTTTTTAATATCATCAGATTTCATTGGATTATCAACACCATATTTCTCCCTATATGTTTCTTCTCTTTTACTCAAAAATTCATCAGTCATTGAATAATATTCAACACCATATTTTTTTATACTAGTCTTTTTGGATTTCTCTTTAACTATATCACTTTGTTGTGGAAATTCGACACCATATTTTTCTATACTAGTCTTTTTAGACTTTTTTCTAATTTCATTGTTTTGAAGTGAATATTCAAAGCCATATTTCTCAAGATTAGTCTTTTTAGATTTTTCTTTTATAATTGAGGATTTCATTGGATTATCAACTCCATACTTTTCAATCATTATATTCTTGAATTTTTCAGAATAATCTTTTGTTTGTGAATAATGCTCAACACCATATTTTTCCAAATTTGTTGCCTTAGCTTTTTCTCTAACAGAGCTTATTTGTGAAATATTACTGACCCCATAAGTTGATAATAGAGTATCCTTTAATTTCAATTGGCCACATTTTCTGCAGCATGAAAATTTATCACTTTTTAATAGGCTCTTGGTATATCTTTTATAGGTAGTTGTAACTTCTTTATCACAATAGTCGCATTTTGCTAATATTTCAATATTAGATTGCTTCGGTACATCAAATATATTAACAATGATAGACTCCTTGTTTTTAACATCATAACCTAAATTTAAATAATAGTTGATATTATTATTCAATTTAATTTCAACTTCCTTTGTTAATATCATTTTTCAACTTCTTTTGTCTTTCTCTAAATATATAAACTGATTCACTACTTTTACAAGATCGTGAACAGAATTTTTTATTAGATTTGTCTTTAAATTCTTTAATACAATTTCTATATTGGCATTTCATAAAGTATATATAAAAAATGATGTAGTCCCTTTTAAACATTTTAAAAAAAATTTAATATAAATTAAATGAAAAAAATATTAATACTAATTATATTCACATTAACACTTTGTAGTTGTAAGGAAAAATTACCATTGAATATTCAGGAAGCTGTTAAATTAGTAAATACCAATGTAGATAAATTAGAATCTTTTGAAAATAAATTTATAACTATATCCGATTCAGAATTAATAGCAAAAATAACAAATGAAACAAAGGTTGATGATCCCAAATATCAAAATGATAAATCATTCCTTGAAAAAATTGGAATGAATAGATTGATTATCGAAGAAGAATTATTAACCAATTCTTATTTAAAATCAAAAGCGAAATTAGAAGAGTTGTTAAAATACAATGCTAAATTTAGCAATTATGATGAAGTGAAGAATGTAAAGAAAATAACATTTGATTGGAAATATTCCATAGAAAACAGATATATGATGTTTCAGAAAAAAATTAATTTTGATAAAAAATAAAAATAAATATGAAATTCATCGAATCAAGTTGCTGATCATTGATAAGGTTTAGTATATAAATTTAACAGAAGAAGATATTCAAATTATTGAAGAGAGATGCGAAAGGATAAGATTATTAAGATAATCTATAAAAAATAAATTAGTAAATGGAAGAAATTTTAACGAAAATTGAAGAATTTAAAAAGGATAAAAGTAAAGAAGAAGTAAAAGTCATCAATGATTTACTAAACTATCTTAAAGCTAAAGTTAAAGTAGAACTTTCAAATGAATTTGGTCCTAAAAATTCAACAAATTCAAAGTGTAAGTGTTGTGGAAAATAAGAATTTAAATATGTGTAATAAATCAATTCAACAAATTCAAAGTGTAACTGTTGTAGAAAATAAGAATTTGGATACGTGTAATAAATCGAATGCGGCAAGCGATACCGAAGGGACAGGAGAGACATCAAATTTATTAAAGCAGGCTAATGATAATAATAAAACAATTGAAGGTTATATTACAACATTATTACCGGCCATTCTTGCTTTAATTAATAAAGAGATATACAATGCTGTTATTTATTTCTATATATATTTAGTATCTGATTACTTTTTAAATTTTCTATTTAATATCTTTTTAAGAAAAATTGAAGATACTAATAAAATACGAAATTTTTTCGATCTCTTAATAAGGATTATAAGCTTTGGTAAATATATCTTCATATTATATCTATTAATAATTTCATTAAAATAATAATATAAAAATTAAAGAAGAAATAAACTTACTAAATACAGAAATATCAAATCAGTCCATTTGATATTCTGAAATTTACTCATCATCAAATGTACCGAATTGACTCATAATTCGACTTTTGGTTAATCGACGATCACTCACTACATAACCGCCTAATTTTGTTACTTCTCTTTTAAAATCAGATATTAATTCTTTATTTCATCCAAATCAACATTTCTATAACTAGGGAAACTAGGTGTCCGCCCAATTTTCTTATAGCTTTCTTGAATCCAGATATTAGCTCTTTCTTGTCTTTCCAATCTGCCTCAATTATAGTAAAACTATCACTATTATATAAATAACAATTCTAAATTTCCATCTAGATTTTCTATTATATATGAGCAACTTTCACAAAAGTCGCCGGTATTATAATAATTAATATCCATTTTGTCTATTGCTGGTGTATGTATGTGACCTATCATGATAGAATCACAATTCATTTCTTTAGCTTTTTTAATTGATAATATCTTAAAATCATTTAAAAATGAGATTACATTTTTAACCTTCTTTTTTAAAAAAGCTGATAGCGACCAATACTCCATTCTAAATACTTTTCTAAAAAAATTATAAATTTTATTAATTTTAAAGCTTAATTCATACGCCCAATCGCCTAATATATATAAGATTGGGTGCAGCCTTATGAACCCATCAAATTGATCACCATGACATATATAAATTTTTTCGCCATTTTTAGTTGTGTATATAGCGTCATCGCATAATTGGATATCACCTATATTAATATTTTCTTCTTGTATAAGTCCCCTCAGGTAAAAGTCATGGTTTCCAATGATATATTTTATATTTACTCCTTTTCTCGATAACCTTAGAATTTTTTGTATTACAGTTGAATGATCCGGCTTCCAATAAAATTTTCTTTTTAGAGATGTTAGATCAATTAAATCTCCAATTATAATTAATTCTTCAAAATTATACATCCTAAATACATCTAATAATTTATCAGCTCTGCTTTTGGATGTTCCTAAATGAATATCTGATATAAATAATGTCCTTATTTGTATCATTTCCAATATCCTATATTTTTATTGAAGTATTCAATATTGTTTCGATTCAAAATATTTTTAAAAACATATCTAATCATATTAAAATGTCCCATTTTTTTGAATCTTCTGTTATCAGTATATACATCTTGATTTAGAATTGTGAATCTTTGTGGATTAATTTGTCTGGATAGCAGATAATCTTCACAATGCATAGCATTTTCTGGGAATCCATTCAAATTTTTAAAAACATCTGTTCTTATAAGAAAAAATACCCCTGTTGAAAATGGCTTATCCAATTTTGATATTTTTATTATCAAATTTGTTATTTTATAAAATATTTTAGCTAAAAAATAATTCGAATTTAGATTACAGGTTAGTAGATCGCTATCTGTTTTTATAATTTTATTTAAAGCTCTTTTAATTAATTTTTCCGTTAAAACTGCATCAGCATCGATGAATAAAATATATTTAGTATCACATAAGAATCCACCTTTATTCCGTCCAACTGCTGGTAGGCCACCACTTATAATTGAAATGTTCAAATCTGTAAATGATTTTATGATTTTAATAGTTGAATCGGTTGACCCACCATCAGCTATTATAATTTTATAATTGCAGTTTTGAATTCTAATTGATTGTAGCAGATTACCTATATAGTTTTCTTCATTTTTACATGGAATAACAATGGTTATCATTAATCATTTAAATTTTATATACTTATATATTAATTATTTCTTTAAATTATTAATAAATTTTTTAAATCCATTAACATGTTTTTTAGATACATAGTCATCAGGAATAAACTCAGGGTGGATTCCCTCATCAAATAAAAAGCATCCAAAGTATTCTCTGAACCATGCAGTTATCTGCCTTCTTTCTTCAGTAGTTGAATGATCGCCATATAAAACCAAAATAGCTTTCTCTAAGTCGGGTAGTGTATCAAAAAATTTAACTAATTTATCCGCTAGATCCTCCATATTCATTTCATCCAAATCTTTAACATTTTTTGAATTAACCAGATAAGAAGCATCTTCATTTAAAGATAAAGTGGCTATTATATGAAATTCATCCCCTTTGAATTTGGCGGGCTTTCGAATAGCGATAGATATCATTTTATCTTCAAATCTAACCGGAGTGATTTGGAAGTCAGGAAGCTCACTCTTAAGTAAGTTAAGAATCAATTCAGGATCATAAAATTTATCCTTATTTCTAGTTGGAATTAAAAAGGTATTATTCATAATGTATATATTTACAAAACTTTTTTATTTTAATTAATATCATTATAATGGATGAACATATAAATAATATCTGTAATAATTCTGATTGGACATATGATAGTGGCACCATGGAAGGATTTGATCTTTTTGATTTTCCAATTATAAAATTACAGATGGCATATTCGCCTCATAAAAAGTGGATTGAAATATCAATGTGTTCACAAGATAGTCATAAAAAATTAATATCTACACATTGTAATTCAGATAAAGAAGCGTTGGACATCTCCAATACCATTATTAATAAATTTAATGGATACGATTTAAAAATAAATGATGAGCTAATTTCTAATTTGGAAATACTTCTCCGAGATATTAAAATTAAAGAAATATTAGATACCGCATTTGATAAAATCAATTCATCTACCAGCGAAGAATTAAATGAAATTGTATAAATAATTGAACATCATGGAAAAAAATATATTTCATATCTGAATATATAGATTATGAAATATATCAAATTGTATGAATATTTGAGTGATAAAGAACTATTGAGTGAAGAAGATATTTCCGATTACTTTATTGATCAAATAGACTCTGGGGATATTAAATTTAAAGATATTCATACTCAAATTGGAATAAATGGCGTTCCACACCCATCTGGAAGAGGAATCTTAAAAATAAAATATAAAATCAATCAAGATTTAAATTCTATATCGAATAATAATTCATCTAAATTTATCAACTTTATCAACTCTATTAATAATAATTGCAGAAGATGGAAGTTAGAATATGATATTAATTTTGTAAGTGGTGATCTGAATATTTATCAATTGTTACCAAAAGGAATATCCAATTTGCAAAATCAATTACAAAAAATATTTTCAGAAAAATCAAGAAATTATACATATAAAAGTCAATTTGACAAGGAAATTTATTCCACCAAGAGAGATAAATGGACTACTGGAAATTTGGTTAATTATCAATTTGGTGTTGAGTTACTTATTGATAAGAGACTTAATTTTATAATCGAATTTAGGCCAAATAAGAAAGTTTATGATGTGGATGAAATTAAAATAAAATCACATTTAAAAAATAAAATTAAAGAATTAGGATGTGATTCTGAGCTGATACAACCTTCACAATTAGGATTATTTACTTTTATTTTAAAATAGTTTTACCCATTATGAATTCAACACCGCTTGCTTTTTCCAATATCAATTTATATCCATTTTTTTCATGGTAAGAAACAACATTTTTAGTGCATGAAAATAAAATAGTTATATCTTTTTTAATTGATGAAAATTGCTTTACTTGATTTTCTAAGTATTCAGTTAGTAATTTTCCAATTCCTTTCCCTTTAAAGGATTTATCCACACTTAGCCAAAAAAATTCAAATGTGTCCCAATCTAACCAAGATTGAACGTATCCTGACATTCCGACTATTTTATCATCAATTGTAGCAACAAAATATTTAGGCCTTCCCCACCAATCATCTTCAAAAGACTCAAGAAATTCGTCTCTTATTGAATAGAATTGATTTTCGGGATATTCATCACCGAAGCTATCTATTGTCATTTTAATGCAATAATCAATATCGGATATTTCGAGCTTTCTTATTAAGACATTATTCATGCTTCTTTATAACTTCTTCCATTTCTACTCCATCTCCATCAACATCTAGGTCTTTAAGTACTTCCTGAACTGCTGGTTTAGCTATTAACTCCACAACACTCTCACTAGTATAAACATAATCCCTACCTTCAACGAATTTAATAAATTCATTAATTGCTGCTATCATATCTTTACATTCACTAACTGTGAGTAAAATAGCAGCGTCTCCTTCTCCACTTTTTATATTAAAACTTTGATCTACATGTAAATAGAGACTTGTTCCAGTTATCATGGATTTATTGACATCAAATTCTACTAATCCACCCGAAGCTGTTTGTATCGTAAAGGCTGCCATATCATTATATATTAATTATTCATCATCATCATTTTCACCATTATAGTACTCTTCCCATTTACCTTCAGTATCATTAAGGGTTTTTCGACCACGTGTAGTTACTTTCTTATTGCTTATTAATCCATCCTTATATAAATATCTCAAGGTATCTGAATATGGATATGTTTCATAATCACTATATTTTAAAGTTGTTTCTGCTTCAAAATCAGGTAATTCTTTTGAATTTTTTAAATATGTAATAATTACTCCATTAGTACTAAACCTCCTATATGTATAATTTTTTTCTATAGCATAGTTTATGAAAATATTATCATCTGAGTCATTAGCTGTATATATTCTATCCATAAAAAACTCACCATTATTTAATTTCCAAAGTAATGCTCTTCCAACCAATTTTTTTTCTTTATTTAACAGTATTAGCATAGATATAACCTCGCTATTATCGACATAAATTGATAAATATTCTTGAGTTTCTTCATGAGACATACATGAATTACCCAATTTACCTATTGATTCACCCCCACTAGAATAATTATTCCTATCATACCAATATCGAATGTCTTCACCTTTAACCTCAATTATGATAGAACTTTCGTCTGATTTATTCATTCTAGAAAATGATATAAACTCATTTGTAAATTTTTCAATATCCGAATCTGTTATTTCAAAATCACTTTCAATTTCTATTTCAACATCAATTTCGTATTCATCATCAACTCTTCCATAGTCATGCATACCACTGATAGCTCTAAATTTATTAAATATGACTTTATTCGTTTCCTCACTAACATTTATCCCAAACTGATTAAATCCCCAATAGTTAGTTATATCCGTACATATGCCCTCAATAAGAAAATCGTTTCCCTTTATTTTAATTTTGGGATAAACGTCATTTGATGTCTCATCAGAATAAATTACCATAACATTCTCATATGTTGGATTTTTTTCACCTGGTTGGGTGTCCATTATATACCGGAGATTTTGATATCTATCTCTGTAAAATCTAATCTTCGTGTTTCCCTTATAGTTTAAACATGACTTTGTTGCATCATATATTTTTCTAATGGCTCTTCCTATTCTTAAAGATACCCTTTGTGGATTGCTAAATATTTCTTCCCAATTTAGATTTTTTGGTCTTCTGTTAGTTGGTAAATAGCTTATCATATTATCTTGATCGCCATTTCCTATATAATTTATGATTTCATCATTATTATAATAATCAGTACCACTTAAATTAGTTAGATAAAGCGCTACTTTATCTTTTTTTACATTAGTTAGATACCTAATTGTATTTTCAATTGGTACCGAAAGGCTAAGTTTTTCGCTTAAATAAATATCATATTTGGTAATTATTGCCATTCTATTTTATCAATATTTTTAATATCTACCTCATATGTATCTCCATTAATTTCAATTGTTGTCAATCCATCATTGTCAATGCTTATTGGGTTTAAAGCTATTTTTGGATCATGATTAGGTAAATTTTTAATTGATGTTGCATATAATACACCACCTTTATCAATACAATTAATAACATCATCTATAGTAATATTATTTTGTTTGAAATCTTCGAACATTATGATATATTTTGATTCGTATTTATATCTTGATTTAATATTATCTAGGAGACCTCCGATTTGTTGAATTATTCTCTGGTGTGTCTGATTTAATACTCTATTTGATTTTAATCCCTCGATTATATATTTAGTTTCTTTATAGTAGTTGCTTCGAAATCTTTCAGTGGCTGAATAAGAATCAGATATATTTTGCAGTCTGTCACATAATTTAATAATTAGAGCATCCTCGGACATTGTTACCATTTTATCTAGAAGATAATCTGATTTACCCATAACATCAATGTATTCCTCTAATGATGTTAACTCTTTAACTAAATCAGCTATTTCTTTACCAAATTCCAACAATATAACATCATATGTTATTTCTTCAACATCTTCGACACAATCATGTAATAAAGCAGCAGCTCCTATTGTAGGCCTAGTGTCGAATTGCTTTACTAGTCCAAAAACTTTTCTAACATGACCATCAAAATAACTTATATTTTGAAATTTCCTGGTTACTCCATAATGAGCATTTTCAGCGAATGCCCATGCTTTTTTTTCTATATCGGTTTGTGGGTATGTTGGCATATTTCTATATATTATTATCTTTTTTCAAAAAGTCGAGGTATATGACATACTCATCAAAAGTTATCCCAAGATTATATTTAAACATTCTCTTTTTTACTATATCAATATATCCCATTATTTGCAAAAATATATTTGCATCACCAGCATAAAAAGAAGGGGCATGGGTTTGCTTAAATGGAGAATGTCCTTGATAATTTATTTCAACTAGTTGAACTCTTAATAATGATTTTGAATTGATATTTAACATAGATGAAACGTGTTCAATATTTCCTTCGATTTTTCCATTATTTAAATAGCAAGGGTATGATCGATTTCCATAGCTGGTTCTATATCCACCTTGATATTCAATACGACAAATTTTAAAATCTTCTAATTCACAAAAAATATCATATAAAGAAAGTAAGTCTTCCTGCCAATCATTTTGATTGAAATTATCAAACGTTTTAATTAAACCATCATTTGGATTCATATAATTGATTAATTCTTAATTTTTTAATAACATTTAGCATTTCATTATTATTTGAATATTCTTCCATTAAAAATTTTTTTAATTGAATAGCATCCTGCCTATTATTAAATAGGAAATTATGTGAAATAATTGTATCATTTCCTCTATTATTATCAATGCATTTCCATAATGACATGACGCCGACCTCTGTTTGAACCCAGATATCCCGTCTCCCCATAAAATCATCAGCATTATCTGGTATTGGCTCCCATCGAATATCAAGTATAACATTTGTAATATGGGAAGAAAGACAAATTTCTATTGATCTTCTATTCCATAATCCTGTACCAATTCGGCAGTCCGTTATTTCAAATTCCTCAACAGGGTCTAGATCTATTTTAAATTTATGAATGAAAATTCTATCAGCTCTGATTTCTGATCTATGCTGAGCCCACTTTCTAATTAATTCTGCTCTTTTTGGATGTTGGTCCTTTAGTTTATCAGCTGCTGATAGATAAGTAGATGTATTTAACTCAAATAATTGTAAATATTTCATTTAATATATATATTAAATTTTTAGGTATATTTTAAATAAGATCCATTTAGAACTATTCGACTTTTCCGGTAATGAAATTTAATATATAATTTATGAGAATATATTGGTCAGAAGATGAAATTATTTATTTAAAATATTTATATGTAGAAATGGGGCTTTCTATATCTGAACTTTTTAATGACTATATCTTGAAATACCCAAATCGAACAAAAACAGCCATTAAAGTAAAAATTAAAAAACTTAAGCTAAAACATACCAAAGAGCAAACATCAAATATAAAATCTAGATTATATAGTGGATCGGGAAATGGTATGTATGGAAAAGAATCTTGGTCTAAAGGAAAAACGAAATTCGACTGTGATATTTTAATGGAATCATCAAAAAAAATATCCTTAATAAAAAAGGAAATGTATAAAAAAGGACTATTGGATATTTCTGGTAAAAAAAATGGCATGTATGGAAAGGAACCATGGTCTAAAGGAAAAACAAAATATAATGATGCTAGGCTAATGGAGTCTGCAATAAAACTATCTAAAATAAGGTCTAATATTTGGAAATCATTATCTAATGAAGAAAAAGATAAAAGAATAGGTGACCTATCATTAGCGTCAAATAAGGCCAAAAAAGATACCAAAATAGAAATTATAATAAAAGAAAAATTAGTAGACCTAAATATTAAATTTGTCAAGAATTATAGATGTAATAGATTTATATTTGACTTTTATCTTATAGATTATAATTTTGTGATAGAATGTCAGGGAGATTATTGGCATGGGAATCCAAATATATTTTTGAATTTAAACGAAATTCAGTTAAAAAATAGAGAAAGGGATAAAAAAAAGGAAAAATACCTATCAGATAATAATATAAAATCACTATTTTTGTGGGAAAATGAAATATATAAATATAGGGAAAATATAGGAAAAATAATAATAGATAAAATAAATGAAAAATATTAAGAGATATAGAGATTTTTTATTAGAAAATAATTCTATAAAAATAGAAATGCCCTTACCATATGATATAATTAATATCTCAAATCAGTATATAAAGAATGATAAAAATATATTTGTTGTAGGTGGGGCTGTTAGGGATTTTCTACAAGGTAAAACACCAAAGGATTATGATTTAGTTACAAACGCATTGCCAAATGAATCCAAAAAAATATTAAACGAATTCGATGTATCTGATGAGCAAGGTAAAAATTTTGGTGTAATAAGAGTCTATACAAAGGATGAACCAAATGGTTATGAAATTGCATCTTATAGAAAGGATATATCCTTGGGTAGAGATACAAAAGGTGATGATCAAAAAGTCGAAATGGGCAATCATATAACGATAGAAGATGATTGTATGAGAAGGGATCTTACTATTAATGCTTTATTTTATAATATAGAAAAAAAGGAAATTGTAGATATTGTTGGTGGAGTTAATGATATAAAAAATAATGTTATTAAATCAGTTGGAAATCCTATTGAAAGATTTAAGGAAGATAGATTAAGAATTTGCCGTATTTTTAGATTTACTGCTAGATCAAATGGAAAAATTGACAAACAGACTTCAGATGCTATAAAATCAGATAATAGATTAGTGGGTGTTGGTCCAAAAGAAGATGTATCAGCTGAAAGAATATGGGATGAAATTAAAAAATCGTTTACTCAATGTAAAAAATTTTCTATTTATTTAACATTATTAAATGAATATAATATGTGGTCTCAGGTTTTTCCAGGAGTTAAAATAAATAAAGATATTCAAGATTCAAAATATCTGGAGGTTTATTTAGCTAATTTATTAAAAGATAATGATGCATCTACATTATTTAATAAAATGGTTCAGAATTTTAAAATTGAAATAGATATATCAAGAAAAGTTATATTCTTGATATCATTATTAAGTCTTAATGTAGATAATATAATTGATATTTACAAGAAAAAACAAATTGCTAGAGTTTCTGATGATGTAATATTGGATTGGTATAATATTAACAATATTACAAATAAGATTCATATGGCATTTTTAGAATATAAGCCATCTATATCAGCAGAAGATTTAATGTCAAAGGGTTTTAGGGGACCAGAATTGGGAAAAGAAATCAAAAGGTTGGAATCAGAAAAATTTAAACAAATGTATAAATAAAAATATATCAATATGGCAAAGAAAAAAATAAATATGGCAAAGAAAAAAATAGTAAAAACATATGGAAATTTCATCGAAGATAGAAACTTTAAATTCGAAGAAAAAGTTATTAATCCGATACTTGAATGTATTAGAGATAATCAGGAATATTTAACACAAATAGAAAATCTCCCTCAGTTAGCTAAATTAGGGTATATGTACAATACTCTTTGGTATGATGGTAGAATTTGCTGGGGAAGTAGTGGTATTTTAAGAGGTGGTGCAAAAACCATTGATGAAGATGGTGAAGAAACAAATTATTGGGATTGTGAGGATAATCCTAAATATAAAATTGAAATGTGTAACCCACATAATGATGAAATAGAAAATTTAATTTATGACGCATGGGGAATGCATGTCATGGATTCTGAGGGAAAAAATCACATAGATTCAAAAGAATTTATTAACTTAATTAAGAATGGTAAGACTTTAACAGATATAGAGAAGAAGATGTTAAAACTTAATAAAACATTTGATGAATGGGTTGAAATCAAAACTGATCCTAATTATAGATATAAATCACTTTATCCAAATAGAAAGTCCGTAGCAGATCATCTTTTATGTACTATTGGAAATGGATACGGATGGAATAAAGATGGATTCATCATTGAAGAAGCAAGCGGCGCTGATCAAGATAAGGCTTTATATGGCGATTGGCAGAATGCTAAATTTGGACCACAAATTCAACCAATGGTAAATGCTATTTTATCAATGCCACAAGTTGCTAGAACAATTGATGCCGCCAAAGAATTTATTCAAGATCTTAAAAAGAAAAGAGAAGAAGAAGAGAAGAAAAGATGGGGAAAATTTGCAGATATTTTTGATGATGATGTCGAAATAGCAAAAATTCTAAAGGATTTTAGAAATAAAGGAAAAAAACTTGATATGGATAATATTGAAGATGAAGATGAAAAAGAGCCATATCACCCTTACTATCCAATATCTTCATCTTCAGATATCTATGCTATATTGAGTGATGAGAAGCGAGTAAGGCAAGGTATTGAAAAATTTGATCAATCTTACATAGATGCTGCTATTGAAATTTGTCAGGATATTATATCGCATCAAAAAGAAGAAAGTAAAAGACCAGAAAATATCGAATTTGCTAAAAAACTTCTTTTTAAATATGGATTTAAAGAATATGGAAATCAAATTCCAAAAGAAGCTGATAAATATGCAATCCTATCTGAAATTGAAGATTCATTTTTATACGTGACTGATAAATTAACTAAAGCTTCCCCCAATCAGCAATTAAATCAAGGAGAATATTATCTATATCTTAATGATACAAAAAATAGTGATTATGCTGATAATAATTATTTCTTTGGTATGTCATTAAAAGGTTATGGACTACCGATAGGGTATTCAAATCATATTGAATTTTTAAAATCTACAAATTTCTATGGAGATTTAAAACATGCATTTAATAGATTGAATCAAATTAAAGAAATAAAAACAATATCTCTTTACTGTGATAATGGTAAAAATGAATATACCGAGTCAAAATTGACTATAAGAATTATTGTTAATGATAGGTATAATAGTGAGGAAGATAAAAAGATTAATGATGAATATCTAGAAAGCCTGGGATTTCAAGTAGGATCAAATATAATAGCTTTGGAAACAAAGAATTACATCATAACAACCAGAAAACCAGAACCACTTGGTAGAAGCCATCCAAATAATACAAGTGGAAAAGATTACTTTAGTTTGAATAAACAAATGTCAATTCTAACTAAAGCATGGGCTAAAGTATGTGACTTTAATATTGATGAGAGAAATTTTAATACAATTTCAGCCAATAACACTAGAGATAGATCATTAAAAGAACAAGTGTTAGAAGAACATAAAAAAATGAAAATTTCTGATCCAGGATATGGTTTATATGGAATAAATGGGAATGATACTAAATATGAGGGCAAAAAACATCTATATGCACATGATTTTATATTATGGTTAAAAAATAAAGGGCTTTAATGATTAAAAAGTTCAACGAAATGTTTAAGCCTAGAAAAGCATCAAAAGATACTATTGATATTCTAAATCCGCTGTTAAAAAAAGCTGTAGGTGATATTTATGAAAAAAAGAATTGTGCTGCCACTCATAATAATAATACAGAGGTATGTGATAGTATATCAGATGCTGTTGATTATATATTGGAAAGTATAAAATTTGGAGATAAAATTAAATATAAAATAGTCGATTTGGACACCTATTTGACATTGGATGTTAGCCCTTTAGCAAAAGACTATGGATTTAATGGTGCCTATATTGTTTTACCAAGTATTCCAAAAAAAGATTCTAAAATGGAACTATTGGTATCAGATGATAAATATATAAGCGGTATTAAAAGTAAATTTTACAAAAATCCAGTATTTATTGGTGGTGTATTGAATTGGGGTAAAAAATATAATAAAAAATGAAGATAAAAAAATTTAATGAATTATTTGGCGCCAGCAGTATAACTTCTTCAATAAAATCTGATATTAAACAAGCAAAGCTCACAAGGTTAATTTCAGCTGCTATCGGAGACATTTATAAAAAGCAAGATTGCGTAGCATTATATAATGAAAAGGTTGAAAAATTTAACAATATATGTGATGGTATTGATTACATATTAGATAATGTCAAATCAAATAGTAAAAAAGATTATCCAATCGTTGAAGCCAGCAGATATTTAACATTTAGTGTAAGTGATATAGCAAAAGACTATGGATTCGAAGAGGCATATATAGCTTTTCCTGAAAATCCAAAGAAAAAAGATAATAATTTTTTGCTCTTAATATCAGATACTAAATATATAAGTAAATTAAAAAAATTTCAATATAAAAAACCTGTTTTTATAGGAGGATTTTTAATGTGGGGAAATGGATCAAACGCATCAGATCTTATTCCACCTACAGAATTTGATTATTTATGAAAGTAAGATTAGAATATTTAAAAGACATAGTCGGTAATAACTATTTAGCTATAAATATGTATCATGATACAATATATCCATATTTAAATCAATTAAAAGGTATATTGGACGATAATTATGATTCTTATACAAAGAATCAGCAAAATAGAGATAGAGGACACTACCATATAACAGTTATAAATGTTATTGAATATAATAAACTTTTAAAAGAAACGGGAGCCGATAAATTTATTAATTCATTAGAAAAATATTTCCATGAAGAATTTAATATAACTTTAATGGGAATAGGAAAAGCCGAGAGAGAACCAAATACAGCTTATTTTATTGTTGTTAAATCCGAGGAATTACAAGAGTTTAGAAAAATTTTTGGATTACCTGAATATGATTTTCATATTACATTGGGATTTTTACATAAAGATGTGTTTGGAGTTCGAAAAAATACAGTTTTAAAGTTGCAAGATCCATTTTTGAAACTTTTAAAAAATGAATACTATAAAAACAACGAATCTTTTAATTTTGTAAAAAAATTACAAAATTTTGATGGTGATGTAAATGATGAAGTAGAAGTAGTAAAAATTGAAAATGAATATGCTACATTTCGTATAGGTAAAGATAAATATTATTCCGTTAGCTTAATTGGTAATGATTTAATGGTATCAGCTAAATGGAATGATTCAAAAAATCTACCAATAATACCAAATACAATAATATATAGAAAAATGAATAATAAATAAATGAAAATTTGTAAATACTACAGCCTAGATGAATGCCAAAATATAGATTTGGTAATTGAAAAATTAAATAGTTTGCAAGATGATTCCAAAATTGAGTATCTCTTTTTAGAAGATGATGAGGTTATTAAAATTAAAAATTTAGGATTATCTTTGAAAGAAAAGAAAGAAATTATATCATTTTTTAGGGATAATGATATAATAGATTATCCAGACTACGAAGAATTTTATGAAGAGGAAGAGGAGGAAGAAGAGGAGGAAGAAGAGGAAGATTATTAAACCATGTTCAAATTGATAAATAAAATAGTAAATATGTCCTTTGAGAATGGGCTACTTCATATAACCACAGAGGAAGATCAAAAAATACCATCTATTATAAAATATTCTAAGCATAATGAAAGGCATTTTATTTTCTATAACTGCAAGCTGATTGATCGTAAAATACAAACTGGATTTTCTAAAATGAAAACTTTATATACCCATTTTAAATATGAAATATCATATGAAAAAAAATTTACATCTAAGTTTATATCAAAAGTAAATTCTGATTTTAGAATATATATAAGGGATAAAAAAATAGATCTAATATTATGATTACAGTTACAGAAAATGCTAAAAATAAAATAGAAGAGCTATTAGCTAGTGATAGTAGAATAGATAGTTCTTATTTCTTAAGAGTAGGGGTAAAAGGTGCTGGATGTGCTGGATTAAGTTACAAAATGGATTTTGATAATACTCATCTAGAGGGAGATGAAATATTTGAAGATAAGGGAGTTATAATTATCTGTGATAAAAAAAGTCTATTATACCTATGGGGAACTGAATTGGATTATTCTGGTGGATTAAACGGAAAAGGATTTACTTGGAACAATCCCCAAAGCTCAAGGGTTTGTGGATGTGGGTCTTCTTTTTCGATCTGATGTTCATAACATATGCAAAATGTTAAAATAATAAAAACTTTGATATTAAATATTCTTTACGTTGAATCAGAATCAACAACACATCTTAAATCAGGAAAAACATATAGAAGGAAAAGAAGTAGAAAGACCTATAAGATAAAGTGTGATAATTGTAAAGAATTATTTGAAAGGACTTCTGAAAATTTTTCTCCAAAAAGAGCAAATATAACTATGAACACTTTTGTGGTAATTGCGGAAATGTTTTTAGTTTGGCTACAATATCTTATAATAAAAAAAATCCAAATAAAAATGATCATCTCATCGGTACAAAAATTATTGATAGCCATGGATATGTTCAAATTTATGTAGGAAATAATTATAAATATAAATCCAAAGACGTACCTTCAGTCTATGGTGGTAGGATTAGAGAACATATACATGTGATGCAAGAACACATAGGAAGACCTTTATTAAAAGGAGAAGTAATACATCATATAGATGGGGATAAATCTAATAATAATATTTCAAATTTAGATTTATGTACAATACAAGAGCATAATAATTGTCACGCAAAAGCTGAAAAAATAGTATTTGAATTATATAAAAATAACATTGTTGGATATGATAAAAATGCCAAATTATATTATTTAATCTAAATTCTTTCTCTTATTTTTAGCTATCGATGTCTTAGACTTTAAATCTTTTAATCTAGAAGCTGTTAAACTAACTCTATCTTTTTTCTTAACTGTTGGCTTTTTAGATTTTAGATCGGATTCTAATTTATCCAATTCATCTTCAGATTTTTTTGATTTAGCAACAAAGGCTTCAAATGTTTTAATGTTTTTCATAAGTTATATATTAATTTTTTAATCAAAAAAATATAATTTCTTAATTTTTTTTTGTATATTTATTTAAATTGGGTAGAGACACTGAAAGAAATGATTAAGGGAACGTAGAGCC
>ENA-UOYA01002282-UOYA01002282.1-activated-sludge-metagenome-genome-assembly--contig:-NODE-2282-length-18741-cov-5.311356_pt1 | contig 18741 bp, 17 predicted proteins | sample MGYA00238163_ERZ764804 | MGnify/ENA primary metagenome ERZ764804 (study PRJEB28919, sample SAMN05720223) | activated sludge metagenome | isolation source: Anaerobic digester | place: Hong Kong... | reverse complement strand
ATTGTAAGAGGAAAAGAAATTATAAAGGATGGAGCGGATATAATTGATATAGGAGGAGAATCATCAAGACCTGGTAGTATTCCAATAAGTGAAAAAGAAGAAATTAAAAGAGTTATACCTGTAATAAAAGAACTTTCAAGTGAAAATATAATTATCTCAGTTGATACATATAAATCAAAAGTGGCAGAAGAAGCAATAAAAAATGGTGCAAAAATTATAAATGATATTTCTGCTTTAGAGATGGATAGGAAATTAGTAAATATATTAAAAACAAGTGAGTGTGGGTATGTTTTAATGCATATGAAAGGTACCCCAAAAATTATGCAAGAAAATCCATACTATAAAGACACAATTGGTGAAATCACAGAATTCTTTAAAGTAAAATTAGAATATATTGAAAAAAATGGAATTGATATTGAAAGAGTTGTAATAGACCCTGGAATTGGATTTGGAAAAAGAGTTATTGATAATATCCTTATTCTAAAACATCTTGATAAATTCAAAAAATTTAAGAGACCTATTTTTATTGGAACTTCAAGAAAAGCATTTATAGGGAAAATTTTGAATTTAGAAGTTGAACAACGACTTGAAGGTTCTCTTGCAACAGTTGTTTATGCATACTTAAAAGGAGGTAGAATTTTCAGGGTTCATGATGTAAAGGAAACAAAAAGAGTACTTGATATTATACAGGCAATAGAAAATGAGAATATTGGGACTTGATATAGGGACAAAAAGAATAGGAGTTGCAATAAGCGATGAAAGTTGTACTATTGCAAGAGGACTTGGAATTCTTGAAAGAAACGGGAAAGAGATAAATAAAATTAAAGAAATAATTGAAAAATATAATATTGAAAAAATTATTTATGGACTTCCTTTAAGGATGGATGGTTCAATAAGTGGACAAACAGAATTAGTTATTTCCTTTATTTCAAAACTAAAAAACGAGATAAAAATCCCTTTAAAAGAATGGGATGAAAGATTGAGCACAAAAAATGCAGAAACAATTTTAATTCAAGCAGACATAAGTAGGAAAAAAAGAAAAAAACTTATTGATAAACTTTCTGCTCAAATAATTTTACAGAATTACCTTGATTCAAAAACCCTTGAAAATAAAACCATTGAGGATATAGAACATGAATATTAACTTGCTTGATAAAATTTTTCATGGAGTCAAAATAAAAATACAAAAAGTAAGAATAAAAAAGTGTTATTACTATATTCCCCTCTACACATTTTTGACTTTTTATGTATGACTGGTTATAATTCAAAAAATTAATAATTTAGCCAATTAAAAAGGAGATATTATGAGAAAAATTAAATGCGCAGTTGTTGGAACGGGTATTTTTGGCGAATTACATGTTGAAACATATGCCTCTTACGATAAGGCAGACCTTTTAATTATTTGTGATTCAAATGAAGACAGAGTAAAAAAAGTAAGTAAGAAATATAATGTAAAATATACTCTGGACTATAAAGAAGTTGCAGAAAATGAGGAAATAGAGGCAGTAAGTGTTGCAACTCCTGATTTTGCTCATAGAGATATAGTTGTTGAAATGCTCCAAAAGGGTAAACATGTTCTTGTTGAAAAACCAATGGCAACAAATGTTAAAGATGCCGAAATAATGCTTGAAGCCGCCAAAGAAAGTGGAAAAATTTTAATGATTGATTTCCATAATAGATTTAATCCTGCGTTTATTCAGACAAAAGAGAGATTTGATAATGGGGACTTTGGAGATATTGGAATGATTTATACAAGAATGAGTGATGCAATATCTGTCCCTCTAAAATGGTTTTCCTGGTCAGACAAAAGTGGTCCACAATGGTTTTTATTCCCTCATATTGTTGACCTTGTAACATGGATAAGTGGAGAAAAGGTAAAAAAGGTTTATGGTATAGGTAAAAAAGAAGTTTTAAAATCACATGGACTTGATATTTATGATACAGTAACAGGGATTCTTGATTTTGGAAAGTTTTATGCAACTGTTGAGACATCATGGATTATACCTGAGGTATGGACATCAATATGTGATTTTTATTTTAAATTAGAAGGAAGTAAAGGAAGAGTTGAAGCGGATTTTGGAGATATGGGATTGAAAATAGCATCTGATGTAAAAAAGACAATGGAAATTCCTTTATATACTGGATATATCCCAACTTATGGAAAATTACAGGGATTTCAACCACTACCAATTATGTATTTTATTGATTGTATACTGGAAAATAAGAAACCATTTATTACTCCTGAAGAGGGTTTAGAAAATGTAAAAATAATTTCTTCTATTATAAAATCAGTTGAGACAGGAAAAGTTGTTGAAATTTAAGGAGGATAAAAATGAAATTAGGAATAGTAACTTATCAGATTGCGGCTGATTGGGACATTGATACAATAATTGAAAAGTGTAAGAAATTAGGTTATGAAGGTGTGGAATTAAGAACCGGCCATAAACACGGTGTTGAAACAACTCTTTCAAAACAAGAAAGAGAGGATATTAAAAAGAAATTTCAAGAGAGCAATATTAAACTTGTTGGGCTGGGAAGTGTTTTTGAATATCATAGTCCCGATAAAGAAGAATTAAGAAAAAATATTGAAGGAACAAAGGAATATATAATTTTAGCCAAAGATGTAGGGGCAGAGGGAGTAAAAGTAAGACCAAATGCTTTTCCTGAAAATGTTCCAAGAGAAAAAACAATAGAGCAGATTGGTATATCTTTGAGAGAAGTATCTTCTTTTGCTGCCGATTACGGGATAAAAATACGACTTGAAGTTCATGGGAAAGAAACATCCTATCCTTATTATATAAAACAAATGATAAATATAGCAAACCATCAAAATTTATATATTTGTTGGAATTCAAACATCACAGATATTGATGAAACAGGTTCAATTGAAAAAAATTTTAACCTGCTTAAAGATAAAATTGATATATGCCATATAAATGAGTTATGTAATGAATACCCGTGGATAGAACTTTTTAAACTTTTAAATCGTATAAATTTTGATGGATTTTGTCTTGCAGAAATTCAGGCAAGTTCAGAACCAGATAGATTACTTTCTTATTATAAAGTTCTTTTTAACACTTATAATAAAATTGTTCAAACTGAAAAATAAAAAATTATGCGAATTGAAGTTGCCATAATGTATAGTACACCCCTTGCTTATCAAGTAGTTGCTGATGTGTTCCTTCTTCAACAATTGTTCCATCTTTAAGAACAATTATTTTATTAACTTTTTTTAATGTTGAGAGTCGGTGAGCAATTATAAAAGATGTTCTATTTTCAAGTGTCTGGTCAATTGCTTTTTGTATCATTTTTTCTGATTCTGTGTCAAGAGAAGAAGTTGCCTCATCAAAAATTAAAATATCAGGGTCTTTATAAATTGCTCTTGCTATTGAAATTAATTGCTTCTGCCCTCCTGATAAAGTTATTCCTCTTTCACCAACAATCGTATTTTCTCCTTCTGGCAAAGAATTTATTAACTGCGCTATTCCATCCATTTTTATTACTTCTTTAAACCTTTCTTCATTTTCAAATCCAAGTGTTATATTTTCTTTAACTGTTGAATGAAATAAAACTGGTTGCTGTGAAACAAAACCAATATGCTGTCTTAAAGAATTTATTTTATATTCTTTAATATTTTTCCCATCAATTAAAATTTCACCTTTTTCAGGGTTATAAAATCTCAAAAGAAGTCCTACTAAAGTTGTTTTTCCAACGCCAGTTGGCCCAACTATCCCTATTTTTTCACTTTTTTCAACTATAAAACTTATTCCTTTTAAGACCTGTTTCCCTTCAAAAGAAAAAAACACATCTTTAAACTCAATATTTTTTTTAAGTCCCATAAAGACATCTTTCCCTTCTTCAACAACTGAACTTTCTGTATCAAGAACGGAAAATACTCTTGGTAAAGCAGAACTTGCCTGTTTTATCAATCCATATGTCTCTCCAATTCCTTTTAATGGACTTATCATTGAAAGAAGAGCAACAAAAAACAAAAATAAAAAGCCAGTACTCATTCCCCCATTTATTATTTTAACTGCTCCGTAATAAATAAGTCCACTTGATGCAACTGCTCCTGCAAATTCAGTAAATGGAGATATTATAAGCAATCTTTTTACCATACTTATTACATTTTTAAATATATTTTCATTTTCCTTCTTAAATTTCTCTTTCATATATTCTTCTCTGTTGTACACCTTTATAATTTGCTGTCCATATACACTTTCATTTATAACATTACCAATTTCTCCATATGCTATCTGTATTTTTTTGCCTAATTTTCTTAATTTATTTCCCATTTTAAAAACAGGATAAAGAATAACAGGGAACATAAATATTGAAAGTAGACTCATTTTCCAATCAATTGTAAAAATTATTACAAAGTAGGAAAAAGTGAGTAATATTGGAAATACAAATTTAGGGAAAAATGATTCAAAAACAACATTTAGAAGGTTAACATCATAAATTATTCTTGTTGTTAATTCACCCGTTTGTTTTTTTGCAAAAAAATCATCTGATAAACTCATAATTTTTGTGTAAAGTAATTCCCTTACATCAGTCAATAACCTTGTTGAGAAACATCTATAAAAATAATTCTGTAAATAAAAAAATAGCCCTTTAAGAAAAAGAATAGTTATTAAAAAAATAAGAAGGTATTTCAAAAGTAATAAGGATGGGAGTTGGTTTATTTTAAAAATCAATGGTTCTATTTTAATTTTTATAATTTGAGGTAAATTTTCTGGCAGAATAATTTTTTCTTTTTTAACAAGGACTTTATCCATTAAAGGTACTATTGCTGAAAGAGAAACACCATTGGCAAAAACAGAAAGAATTGTAAAAAAGATACCTGCCACGAGTAAGTGCCACCTAACTTTTACATAATTTTTAATTTTAAAGAATTCTTTTATCATTTTTTCCCTTTTGTCAGTTCTAAAATAAATTCTGCAACTTTTTTGCTTACACCTTCCTCTCCAATTTTTTCTTTTAAATATTTAAAACTTTTAATTTCTTTTTGATATATTTCTTTTTTACCAATTAAATCAATAATATCTTTCTTCACCTTTTCTTTTGGTATTTTTTGTATATACTCAGGAACGACATTTTCTCCTATAAAAAGATTAACTGGACTTACCATGTTTAATTTTACCATACATCTACCAATAAAATAATTTAAAAAAGATGTTTTATAAAAAACGATTAGTGGTTTCAATAAAAGAGATACTTCTAAATTAACAGTGCCACTTGTAGATAAAATTAAATCTGAATTTTCAATCAAAGTGTACGGGAAACCTTTAAAAATTTCAAACTCAATTCTTTTTCTTTTACATATTTTTTTTATAACCATTTCTATTTCCTCATCAAAAGATGAAATACCAACATCAAAATCAATTTCTTTTTTCAAGTCATAAACAATATCTAAAATTACAGGTAATGTGTAAGAAACCTCCTGTATTCTACTTCCAGGTAATATTCCAATCATCTTCTTATCTCTTTTTCTATCTTCTCCTTTTTTGATAAGGTCTACAACAGGATGCCCAAAATATGTACATTTTATCCCTTCTTTTTTATATATATTCTCTTCAAAAGGGAATATTGGAATAACAAAATTTATATATTTTTTAATTTTTTTTATTCTTTTGTAATTATGAGCCCAAATTTTTGGAGGAATATAATAGACATTAAAAAATTTCCTTTTAAGTTTCTCTGCAACTTTAAGATTAAAAGCAGGGTTATCAATAAAAACAATTATATCTGGAATTCTTTTTTCAATTTCATAAATAATTTTTTTAAAAAATTTTAAATATGAGGGGAGTTTTAAAATAACAGAAGAATATCCCATATATCCAACTGGCATGCCTTTAATAATTTCAACACCAACTTCCTCAAGTATTTTTCCACCTGTCCCAAAAATTTCAATATCAGGATTTATTTCTTTGATATTTTTAGCAAGAATTGCTGCATAATTGTCCCCTGAAACTTCTCCTGTAAAAATCCCTATTTTCATTTTAAAATGGATGAGAAATACCAAAAAGATAAAGATTTGAGTTAATTCCTGAATTTGGATGGTCTATTCCTGCATTTGAAATATGTCTATATCTATATTCAAGAAAAATGATATTTTTTTTAAAAGAAAACTTAATACCTCCGCATATCTGGTCAACAAAATTAAAATTTGTTGATTGTTCATAAGTATCCTGTGAAATATATATAATTCCACTTCCACCTTTTATATACGGAGAAATCCTTTTATTTCTAAAAAAATTGTATTTAAAGAAAAAAGCAAGTCCAACTTCAAAATTGTTTTCTGGCTTGTAAACATAAGAAACAAAAGGTTCTAACTGAAAATCCCAGACATCTGATAAAGGATAAGAGAAATCAACTGCAAAAATGGGAAATTGATAATCGGGTTGTCTTTCAAGTTTTCCTTCTCCATAACCAACAAAATAATCAATAGAAGAAGGTTTTTTTATATCAAAAGCATAAACATTAACAACAAAAACAAAGAAACCAAATATTAAAATTCTTTTTTTCATAGAAAAATTCTAAAACAATATTTTATAATTGTCAAACTTCTCTTTATTTAACAATTATTTTGTTGACATAAAAAAAGAAGGTTGTTGATATAAAATTTAAAAAAATTCTACTTTTAATTACTTTATGATTCTGCTATTTCTTATTATACTGATTATAAGATATATACCAAAAATTCCACTTACAATAAAACCAACTACTCCAAATGCAGAATGTCCCCAGAGTTTAGGTCCTTTTCCTGAGACCATAATAAGAGATGATGAAACAAGAATTGCAGATATTATTAAACTAAAAGCAACTCTACTACTTGATTTATCAATTGTTGAAGTTAAATTCTGTAATCCCTTATGTTCAAAAGCAACATTTATATATCCCTTTTTCAACATTTTTAAAGATGCCTCAACTGTTTCCGGTAATTCTTTTAATATGTCATAAGTGGATGAAATATTTCTTAATGTATCCTTTAATATCCCTTTCACTTTTTCTTTTTTTTCAATAAAATCAAGAACATATGTCTGTAAATATTCAGAAATGTTATATTCAGGATATATAATAGTAGCAACGCCTTCAAGAGTTAAAATTGCTTTTGCAAGTAAAGAAAAATTTGCTGGAACAGATATTTTATACTTTCTCATAATAGAAAATATTTCATCAAACAAGACATCAATATTAATTTCCCCTAAAGATATGTCTCTATATTTTTCAATGTAGTCATCTATTTCTCTTTCTAATTTTCTTTTATCAATCTCCTCTGCTTGATAACTTCCCATTGCTTCAAGTGTTTTAATTATTTTTTCGCTATTTGCTTTAATAGCACCTGATAATAAACTTATAATTTGTAGTTTTTCTTCTTCTGTCAATCTACCAACAATTCCAAAATCAAGAAGACAAAACTTACCTTCTTTTGTAATTAAAATGTTTCCTGGATGAGGGTCTGCATGAAAAAAACCATCTTGAAAAATCTGTTTTAATATTATTTCTGTTCCCTGTTGTGCAAGTTTTTTTCTATCAATACTATTAATTTTATCAATTTCTGTTATTTTAACTCCCTCAATGAATTGTAAAGTTAAAACCTTTGTTCCTGTAAGTTCTTTATAAACATCTGGAATTATTATATTTTCATAAGAAGAAAAGTTTTTTCTGAATCTTTGTATATTCCTTCCTTCATATGAAAAATCAAGTTCCTTTCTTACACTCTTTTCAAACTCTTCAACAATTTTTACAGGTCTATAAATACTTGCTTCTTTAACAAATCTTTCAATTAATTGTGCAATATCATAGAGAATCTCCATATCAAGAAATATTTTCTCTTCAATTTCTGGTTTTTGAATTTTTACTGCAACTTTTTCTTTTTTATAAGAAGCAATATGAACCTGTGAAATTGAGGCAGAAGCAATTGACTTTTCATCAAAATAATCAAATGTATCTTCAATTTTACATTTTAAATTTTTTTCAAGAATATCTTTTATTTTTTCATATTCAACTGGTTCTGTTGAGTCCTGTAATTTTTCAAGTTCTTTTAAATACTCAATTGGGACAAGGTCGGGTCTTGTACTTAAAATTTGCCCCATTTTTATAAAAGTAGGGCCCAATTCTTCAAGCATTTTTCTTAACCGAACAGGAGGGGATAATATCTGATTTTTTTTTCTAATGGGTAATATTGATAATTTTATGTGGGCTTTTTCAAGCAAATATCCAAATCCATATTTTATTACAATATTTGCAATTTCTCTGTATCTTCTAATTTTTCTACCAATTTTATATCTTGCCATGTAGATATCATTTAAATCCGTTCATATTTCAAGAATAAAGGCACAAAGTTCAAAAACTTTTCTTCTCATCTTGAATCCCTCGGGTATAGTTCAGAGAAATTCTGTGAACCATACGGACAACTCTCGCCCCAAAGGGGAGAGGCTCGCCCGTAGGGCTACGCCCGAGGGGTTAGGGTGAGGGGGAATTTTTACTTTTGCCTTCTCAGTCAAAACATTTGACTGGGTGTCTTGCCATTACTCACTTTTCCCAAGATACTCGTTTTTCCAGAGCGGTTCAACAAGTTCTCTGTATTCTTTATTATATTGGGGCATTTTCCCCTGTTCTATAAAAGATAAATATTCTTTTGCTCCTTCATCAAGAGGAACTGCTCCTGTTTTCTTAACAATTTCATAAAAATCAGTTGAATTGTCTCTTATAATACAAGGAGTAAGCAAATTTCCACATTGACAGGCAGGTCTTTCAATCCAGTAATTATTCTGCCATTTTCTTATTTCTTCAAAAAGTGGCGATTTTATTGCATCAGTTATTGTTCTGCCTTCATTATAAAGTTGATAAAGATTTCCATAATTTTTATCTTTAAATGGAATAAATACACAAGGAGTTATAGTGCCATCCCACATAATATAAAAATATCCTCCACCACGAGCAGCAGCCATACATCCATCAGAAGCAGTCCCTGAATTCCAGAAGTCGGCTATAAAAATTTTATCTTCAATTACAAGTTTCCATATTCTTTTCAACATTTTATATCTCTGTTCAGGTGTTACCATCAACTCAACAGATGGTTTTCTTCCAATTGGCATATATTGAAAATACCATCCATAAAAAGCACCCTTTTTATTAAAATAATAGTCAATAAATTCATCTGATAAAAGAAGTTCTGCATTATATCTTGTTGGAGTTACTGATATTCCAAAAGGTACTCCATTTTCTTTCAAATTATCCATTGCTTCCATTATTTTTTTATAAATGCCATTTCCTCTTCTTTCATCTGTTTCTTTCTCAAATCCCTCAACTGAAATTGCAGGGGTGAAATTTCCAAGTTCAGATAACTTTTTTGCAATATCTTTTTTTATCATAGTTCCATTTGTATATGCCATAAAATAAGCATCATTATGTTTTTCAAGTATATCAAATAGTGTTTTCCCATTTTCTCTGTACATAAATGGCTCTCCACCAGAAATAACAAAAAAATATGCTCCAAATTGTTCTTTAATTTCTGAAATAACTTTATCAAAAACATCAAATTTTAAAGTATCTTTTGTGTAAATTTCACCTGCATAACATCCTTTACATTTCAGATTACATACATTTGTTGGAGAAATAGTTACAAAACATGGTGGTCTAAATCCATGTTTTTCTTCAAAAGTTCTTCTGACATAAATACCTTCAATGAATATCTTGCCAAGAAAAATATTTGAAAGTGCTTTTACACAATTTTTAGAAATACTTCCTGAATCAAATGCCTTTTGTAATGAACTTAAAAGTGCACTTCCCATATAATATCTTTCTTCCATTACTTTGCGTGGTCTATCAGGACCTTTAAATGCCATTTTGTAAGTCGCTTTTTCAATAGCATTTATTAATGCCCTTCTTGTAACAGGTGTTTTAAGTCCCATATTTATAATTCCTGCTACTGCTTTTCTTGAACCACCCTTCTCCATTATATTTTTTACTCTTTCTTCAAGTGTTAACATACTGCCTCCTTATTTTCTATTATTATACCACTTATTATAATTTTGTGAACTATTTTATTATTTTGTGAGGTTGATTTCAAGAAATGTTTCTTCTCTCTCGCTGATTGTAAATTTTAAGTGATTTTTGTAAATGGGTTTTTGAAATAGGTATGAGTAAACATTTATGATTTGTGTTATAATTTTTAAAATGGAAATAAAAAATTGTAAAGTTATTAAAAATCAAAAGATAGCAGAAAAACATTTTATTTTAAAATTTGAAAATAAATTTTCAAAAGAATTCCTTCCAGGACAGTTTCTTATGGTTGCTCTCCCTCACTTTTATTTGAGAAGACCTTTTTCTGTTTTTAAAGTCAATAAAAATACAATTTCTATATTATATAAAGTAGTTGGAAAAGGAACAGAAATTTTATCAAAAATGAAAAAAGGAAATATTTTAAATATTTTAGGTCCCTGTGGAAATGAGTTTAATATTGAACAAAAATACGAAAATATCTGGATTATAGGAGGTGGCACTGGAATTGCTCCTTTAATTTTTCTCTCAGAAAAACTTAAAAGAAAAAATAAAAATATAACCTTTTTTTATGGAGCAAGAAACAAAAACTTGTTATTTTTTGATATTTTACCTGCTGGAATTGAATATGTATTTTCAACAAATGATGGGAGTTATGGATATAAAGGAACGATTTTTTCAATTGTTGAAAAAATGATAAAAAAAGAAGAAAAACCAGATGTTATTTATTGTGGTGGTCCTGAATTACTTTTGCAAAAGGTATCTTCATTATCAGTGAGACACAAAATCCCATCATTTATAACCCTTGAAAATTTTATGGGATGTGGAATGGGTGTTTGTTATGGATGTGTAATTAAGGTAAAAGAACAAAATGGCTGGGAGTATAAAAGAGTATGCAAAGATGGCGCTATTTTTAGAGGAGAGGAAGTAATATGGCAGTAAATTTAAATACAGAACTTGGAAAATTAAAATTAAATTCACCAATAATTATGGCAAGTGGAACATTTGGATATGGGACTGAAAAATTTCAATTTATTGATTATAAAAAAATAGGTGCCATTACAACAAAAACAATAACTTATGAAAAATGGGAAGGGAACCCACAACCAAGAATTTCTGAAATACCATCTGGAATGATTAACAATATCGGACTTCAAAATCCTGGTATAAAATATTTTTGTGAAAAAATATATCCTTCTCTTGAAAAATTAAAAAAAGAGGAAGTGAAAATTTTTGTCAGTATAACTGATAGAACTCTTGATAATATTATAAAAATAGTTGAAAAATTAAATTATTTAAAAATTGATGCAATAGAGTTGAATTTTTCCTGCCCAAATTTTGAAAAAAATAATTTGATGATTTCTCAAATTCCTGATAAAACATTTTCAGTTGTGAAAGAAACAAAAAAAGTGAGTAAATTTCCTGTTATAACAAAACTTTCTCCAAATGTAACAGATATTGTAGAAATTGCAATTGCTGCTTCAGAAGGTGGAAGTGATATTTTATGCATGGTAAATACAGTTAAGGGAATTTTTTTTGACTGGGGAAGGAAAAAAATAATTGAAGGGGGAATTTCAGGACAATGTATAAAAGGTATTGGGTTAAGATGTGTTTATGATGTTTATAAAAGAGTAAAAATTCCTATAATTGGACTTGGGGGGATTGTTTGTGGGAAAGATGCCTTAGAATATATTTTAATAGGGGCTGATGCATTTGGAATTGGTAGTGGTTTTTTTTCAAATCCAGGAATTGTTAATGATGTTTTTAATTATCTTTCTTCTTATCTTACAAAAAAGGGAATTAAAAATATAAAGCAAATAGTAGGTATTCTGAATGAAAAAGGAAAATAAAAAAGAAAAGAATTATTTTTTAAGTATTTTAACAATTTTATTATGTCTATTTATTTTTTTAAGGGTGTGGTATGACGGAATAAGTGAACCATTTATAAATACCCTCCTTGTTTTTTATATTTTCTTTTTAACCCTAATAAGTTATTTATACAGAAAAGAAAAAACAGAGAATTTACCTTTGATGTACTTGCCTTTTTTCCTTTTTGTTCTATTTTCTTTTATTTCTTCAGGTATTTCTCAAATTAAAGGTAGTGGTATTACTTATAATACAAATATTTTATCTTTTTTTTGTTTGATGATTCTTATTAGTAAAATTGAGAAGCAACAAGTAAAATATCTAATTTATACTTTATTTTTTGCCTGTTTTGTTCTCGGTATTTACGGGATTTATCAATATTACTGGGGATTTGAAATAACAAGACAATATATTCTTTCTAACAAAGAAGTTTTAGCCAATTTACCTCCAACATTTCTTGCCCGACTTGAAAGCAACAGAATTTTCTCAAGGTTTGTCTACCCCAATGTTTATGCTTCTTTTTTATTGACGGTTCTTCCTCTTTCATTTTTTACTACTTTTGAAAAAAATTTTTATATAAAATTTTTTTCCTGGGCCACTTTTTTTATTGCTTTTTATAATCTTTTACTCACTGGTTCAATAGGGGGTATTCTTATTTTTATTTTTGTTTTTCACCTTATTTTTCTGTTTTTAATCCTACCAGAAAGAAAATTTTTTAAAATCACCCCCTTTTTAATTCTTTTTGAAATAATATTTGTTATTTTTATTTACAAAGCAGGGAAATTACCTCATATTCATTCTTTTGTTGATAGATTAAATTACTGGAAAAGTAGTATAAATATATTTAAAGAAAGTCCTATTTTAGGAGTTGGACCTGAAAATTTTGCCTTTTTCTTTACAAAATATAAATTACCGCAAAGTATGGAAGCAAAACATGCTCATAGTTTATTTTTTGAAACACTTGTTGAAAACGGTATTATTGGGACTATATTCCTTTTTTCTTTTGTATTTTCGGTACTTTATAATATTTTCATCAAAAAAGAGAAGCAAAAGGATTTTTTTCTATATGGAATTGGATTTTCTTTTCTTTCTTTGTTAATTCACAACATTATTGATTTTGACTTTGTTGACCCATCTTCATCTTTTCTTTTTTTCATTTTAGCAGGGATTTCCATAGTACTTCTGAACGGAAATTATAGAAAAGTAAAATTGACACTTTTCCCTTTTTATTTTACTATTATTTTGGTGTGTTGTTCTATTACATTTACAAGATATAACTTATGTATTGGAAATTTAGAAGCAAGTAAAAACATTGATAATTATAATTTAAAACTTTATTTTTTAGAAAGAGCAGAAAAATTTTATCCTTTTTATAATGTTTATTTATATAAAGGGAAAGTGTTTTGCCAGATGGGAACAGAAAATAGAGATGAAGAATTATTAAAGAAAGGTGAAAATTTACTTAAATACTCTATTTATTTAAACCCTTATTTAGTTAATGCTTATAGAGAACTATCTTTTTTATATCAACAAGAAGGTAGAATAAAAGAAAGTGAAAAAATGTATTTGAAACTTATTGAACTTTATCCCAATAAAAAACAGTTTAACCTTGAAGTGAGTATTTTTTACAAAAGTTTAAAAAATGAAGAGAAATTCAAATATTTTTTTGAAAAAAGCAAATACCTTTTTCCTGTTTCAGTGGAGGAAGGTATTATTTGTAACAATTACGAAAAATGGATAGAATTGCAGAAGTAGAAATAAGAAAATGCGATAAACTTTTATATTTTAAAGTAAGTAAGGATGTGCAAGTTGAAAAGGGGGATTTTGTTATTGTTGAGTTTACCCAGGGAACTATTGACTGGGGAAGAATTTATAGCTTTGTTGAAACAAAAGGGTTTTTCCCACATACAATATCTGGGAAGGTTTTAAGAAAAATTACAGATAGTGACCGCATAATTATTGAGGAAAATAATGCAAAGAAAAAAGATGTTTTTGATATATTCAATAAAAAAATAAAACAATATCATTTGAATATGAAATTGGTAGATGTTGAATATTCATTTGATAGGACAAGAATAACTTTTTATTACTGGGCAGATGGCAGAATTGATTTTAGAAATTTAGTAAAAGACCTCGCAAAAATTTTTAATTGTAGAATTGAAATGAAACAGATTGGGTTAAGGGATGAAGCAAAAATAAAAGGTGGTTATGGAATATGTGGACAACCACTTTGCTGCTATGCTTTCTTAAAAAAATTTGATACTATTACAATGAGATTTGTAAAAACACAAAAATTACCTCTTGATATGCATAAAATAACGGGAATTTGTGGTAGATTGCTTTGTTGTTTAAGATATGAAGATGAATTTTATAAAAAAGAAAAAGTGGGAAAAAAATGAAATTTTATATAACAACTCCTCTTTATTATGTAAATGCTAAACCACATATAGGACATACTTATACAACTGTTGCCGCTGATTGTCTTGCAAGATTTTATAGAATGAGTGGATATGATGTTTTTTTCCTCACAGGGACTGATGAACATGGGCAAAAAATATAAATAGCGGCACAAAACGAAGGATTTTTACCAGAAGAACTTGCAGATAAAATCTCACAAATATACAAAAAAACATGGGAAAAATTAAATATTTCATATACAAAGTTCATAAGAACAACTGAAAAACAACATCAGGAAGTTGTAAAAAATGTATTTAATAAACTTTATGAAAAAGGGGATATTTATAAAGGACAATATCAGGGATATTACTGTATTCATTGTGAAAGTTATGTAATACCTGAAGAAAAAGAAAATCCAGTATGTCCTGATTGTAAAAGAAATGTTGAAAAAATTTCAGAAACATCTTATTTTTTCAAATTATCTGCCTATTCTGAAAAACTTTTAAGAGTTATTGAAGAAAGTGAATTTATAAAACCAGATTTCAGAAAAAAAGAAATTACCAATTTTATAAAAGAGGGGTTATATGACCTATGCCTTACAAGAAAAAATGTGAAATGGGGTATTCCCTGCCCAATTGATGAAAATTATACAATTTATGTTTGGTTTGATGCTCTTTTGAATTATTTAAGCGGAGTTGGTTATTTATATGATAACAACACATTTGAAAAATATTGGCCAGTTGATGTTCAACTTATAGGGAAGGATATAATGAGATTTCATAATATTATCTGGCCTGCAATTTTAATGTCTTTACAACTTCCTTTACCAAAAACAATTTTTGCTCATGGATGGTGGACTATGTCAAAAGAAAAAATTTCAAAATCAAAAGGAAATGTTATATCTCCTGACGATTTTATAAATGAGTATGGAGTAGACCCATTTCGTTATTTTATTATGAGAGAGATACCTTTTGGACTTGATGGAGAATATTCAGCAATTACTTTCAAAAAAAGATATAATAGTGACCTTGTAAATGACTTTGGGAATTTACTTAACAGAACTCTTAACCTTATTGAGAAAAACTTTAATGGAATTATTCCAGATTCCTCATCTGAAGAAGAAATTACAAATTTAACAGATGAGGTTTTTGAAAATTATAGTAAAAAGATGAAAGAAATATCTTTTTCAGAAGGCATAGAAGAAATATGGAAACTAATAAATTACCTTAATAAATATTTAGATATAAAAGCACCATGGAGACAAACATGTGAAAAACCAGAAAAAGTTATTTACTCTGTTGTTGAAGGGATAAAAAATGTATCATTGATGCTTTCTCCCATTATACCTGAAACAATAAAAAGGGTATTTCAAATGATTGGAATAGAAAATAAAATAAACAAAGAAAATTTTTCTTCAATAAAAGAAAGGATACCATGTGGAATAAAAACAGGGAAAAGAGAAGTACTTTATATAAGGAAGAAATGAAACCAATTTATAAAAGAATTTTAGTTAAACTTTCTGGGGAAGCACTTTTAGGTAAAAAGAAATCTGGAATAAGTTCAGATGCACTAGTTTCAATATCAGATGAAATTAAAGAAGTTAAAAATATGGGATGTGAAATTGGTGTTGTAGTTGGAGGAGGAAATATTTATAGAGGCAGTCAACGAGATAAAGAAGTAATAGAGCCAGTTACTGCTGATTATATGGGTATGCTTGCCACAGTTATAAATGGACTTGCTCTTCAAAATTGTTTAGAAAATAAAGAAGGATTGGAGACAAGAGTTTTAAGTGCTTTTGAAATGAGGGAATTCTGTGAACCATATATAAGAAGAAGAGCAATAAGACATCTTGAAAAAGGAAGAATAGTAATTTTTGTAGGGGGGACTGGAAATCCTTATTTTACAACTGATACTTCTGCTGCCCTTAAAGCAATTGAAATAAAAGCAGATGTCATATTGAAAGCAACAAAAGTTGATGGTGTTTATACTTCTGACCCTCTTAAAGAACCTTCTGCTAAAAAATTTGATAAATTAACTTATATGGACATATTACAAAATCAACTTAAAATTATGGATAGTACTGCTATTTCTTTATGCATGGAAAATCATATACCCATTGTTGTGTTTAATCTTTTCAAAAAGGGTAATTTAAAAAGGGTTGTTTGTGGACAGGGAAAAAGAACAATTATAACTGATTAAGTTAAAACATAAAGTAAAATCCCAAATATTTCCCCCTTTTATAAAGGGGAAAGGAATAATTAGAGACACAAAAGCCCAGAGGAAGAAAAAATAAAATGAACAATACCCCCCTCACCCCTTCCCTCTCCCCTGAGGGGAGAGGCTCGCCCGAGGAGCCAGGAGTGAGGAGTAATAAGTAGATAACAAAAATTTTGGCAGTACCCCCCATAAATAAGGAGGTATTTGATGAAAAATCAGATTGTAAAAGAAGTTGATAGTAAAATGAAAGAAGTTGTAAATTTCTTTACAAAAGAAATAGGACTTTTAAGAGTTGGAAGGGCTTCTGTTTCTTTATTGGAAGGAATTATTGTAGAGTATTATGGTTCTAAAATGCCAATAAATCAGTTATCAACAATAACAATTCCTCAACCACAACTCCTTATAATTCAACCATGGGATAAAAACATAGTTGGTGATATGGTAAAAGCAATTCAGTCAAGTAATATTGGACTTAATCCAATATCTGATGGTAATGTCATAAGGGTCCCTGTACCTCCTTTAAGTGAAGAAAGCAGAAAAGAAATTGTTAAAAACCTTTATAAAATGGCTGAAGAGGCAAAAGTAGAAATAAGAGAAATTAGAAGACAGGCAAACATTCAGTTAAAAGAAAAACAAAAAAACGGTGAAATTTCAGAAGATGATATGTATAATGGTTTTGATGAAATTCAAAAAATGACAGATAAATATATTGAAGAGATTGATAAAAAAACAAAAGATAAAGAAAAAGAAATAATGGAATTATGAAAAATATTGTAATAGCAATAGATGGTCCAGCAGGAGCAGGAAAAAGTACAGTTGCAAAATTAGTTGCAAGGAAACTTGGTTTTCTTTATATAGATACAGGAGCAATGTATAGATGCCTGACATTAAAAGCAATGGAAAACAATATAAACTGGAATGATAAAGAGAAACTCATAGAAATGGCAAAAAATACAAATATTGAATTTATTTCTAATGACAATTACAAAGTTATAATGGATGGTAGAGATGTAAGTGAAGCAATAAGAGATGAAGAAGTAAGTAAAAACACAAAACATATTGCATCTATTTTAGAAATAAGAGAAATTTTATGGGAAAAACAGAGAAATTATAGAGAAAAATTTAACATTGTCATGGAAGGAAGAGACATAGGAAGTAAGGTTTTTCCAGATGCACAGATAAAAATTTATTTAGACGCCTCAATTGATGAAAGAGCAAAAAGAAGGTATTTACAACTTAAACAAATGGGAATTGAGGAAGAAATAGAAAAAATAAAAAAAGATGTTGAACAAAGAGATGAAGTAGATAGAAAAAGGGAAATAGCCCCTCTTATGAAAGTTCCTGAGGCAATTTATATTGATACAACAGGTCTTACAATCCAGCAGGTAGTTGATACAATATGTGACCTTGTTCAGCCGTTATACTTGGGAAGATAATTTTAATTTTGTATTATTTTCTCCACCATTTATAAGATAAAGCAAAGGCAAAGGTCTGTCCACTCCTTCAATAAACTCTGGTCTTGCTTGCCATGGACACACAGAAAGAACATTTGTAAAATCCATCCAATATTCTAATCTTGAAACTTTTAAATCCCATATCATATGAAAATGATTTGCTGGTGCATATTGTTTGTATTCAAGCATTGAAGCATACTTTGGGACAACAAATGTATGTGGCCAAGTATAATTGGATGTTTTACAAACTTCTTCTGCAAGTTTTTCAGGTAATTGTCCTGTTTCTGCCTCATCCCATATAAGAGAAAATATATTGTTAATTGATGAATAAGCAAGTCGCCCGGCAATTCCTTTTATACCACCAGGGGAAACAAATTTTACTGAATTTCCACCACCAGGGAAAGAAAATTCCTCAGCAATAGGAAAAGTAATTCTTTTCATAATTTCTTCCATTTTCTCACCTTGTTTTCCTGCCCAGTTAAATGAAGCACTTCCTGAATTAGTCCCATCAACAAAGCCCTTTTTGAACCACATTTCATCTGTCTTTATATTTATACCAATTTTTTCTGCAAGTTGTTTTATTTCCCATGGTTCCCAGACTTTTCTGAAATCCATAAATAAAGGCGGCTCTCCTCCTGTTAAATAAGTAAAAAATAACATCGTAAGTAATCCCTGAACATCTGCTTCCGTTGCATAAGGAATTACTCTTTTCTTCCCTGTATGGTCAAATGTTGAATTAAAAAGTGCCTCCATAACATCTGCAACAGGAAGAGGAATACCTCTTAAATCAGAACCCCAT
>ENA-UOYA01002281-UOYA01002281.1-activated-sludge-metagenome-genome-assembly--contig:-NODE-2281-length-18741-cov-6.284919_pt1 | contig 18741 bp, 17 predicted proteins | sample MGYA00238163_ERZ764804 | MGnify/ENA primary metagenome ERZ764804 (study PRJEB28919, sample SAMN05720223) | activated sludge metagenome | isolation source: Anaerobic digester | place: Hong Kong... | reverse complement strand
TACACTCATCCATACCTGATGCACCTCCCCCACCGGCACCTCCATTCAGTCCGGTTGCTGCTGCTCCAGGTGAACCATTATTGGCCGTTCCCGTAACTGCCGCTCCTCCGCCTCCTCCGGCCGCTCCTCCGCCTCCGCTTCCGCCATTGCCTCCTGCACCCCCCGGATTACCGGAACTAAACGTACATGTTCCTCCATCACAAGATCCACCACCACCGTTTAAACCTGCAGCTCCGGCAATACCGGCATTTCCAGGGACACCCGATTGGCCTGCAGAAGCATTACCTCCTAAAATCTGACATCTTACGAAGTTATAATTGCTGGAATTTGTAATATGAAATACATAATTGCTATAGCCATATACATCTCCCCCTGAAATGGCCGGGCAGTTGGCATTCTGAAAAGTAAGATCTTGAAAACGAACATAGCTTGCATTGTTCAAGTATACTGCCACTAATCGTTTATTTGTGCCAGACCCTTCCATGTTTAAAGTAGATCGGGTAATGGTTGTTGCACCTGCCAAACTCGATTTTTGCCAGTTTGAAGCAGGATCAAAGCCACCTTCAATGGTTGTGTTACTACCAATATTAGTAATTGGATAATCTATGGTATAATTTCCAATGCCTAATTTTACATGTGCATTGTTACATTGTGCTAATGCTAATGCACCGGCTAAACTTGCCGGGTTAGCCTTTGTTCCATTCCCAGTGCCACTCACTGTACCATAAATAACCGTACAACTTTGTGATGGTGGTGGATTATTCAATATTACTTGTACAGTTGCAGGATTACTAGGACAATTATTGGCATCATATGCTGTTACAGAATACGTTGTTGTTGCACCTGGTGCTACTTGAGGGTTCTGACAAGTTGGACAAGGCATCCCTGTTGTTGGCGACCACTGATACGTTACACCAGTTGAACTACTCGCATTAAGTTGAGTGGAATCGGTAGGTGAACAAATCGTAATAACCGGAGGATATGCACTAATTGTTGGCATTGGATTTCTCGTTACCAACACATCGTCTGTACGCTGACAACCACTTGGATAGTTTGCAGTTACAGTATACAATGTAGTAACAGAAGGGTTTACGGGCCACGTAGCTCCACTATGTGTATTTGTACCATCAGACCAAGTATAAGTTGCTCCTGAACCTGCTGTAGCAGTAAGTGTGGTAGTTTGACCCGGACAAAGCTTAACGTCTGGTCCTGCGTTTACTACAGGATCAGAAGAAGGATTGACAATTACAGTATACGGATAAGTATTGGTGCCATAAATCTGGCAATGGTTATCTTTTACTTGAACAGTGAAAGTATAAGTTCCTACATCACTCTGGGTTGGTGCCCAACAAAAAGTACCCACCGGACGACTTCCACTGGTTGTTGTAAAAGTTGCACCGGGAATAGCATTATTGGAAATCATGGTCACCACATCGGCAGCATCACCATCGGCTGAATTGATAGTGAAACAAGAATTCGAACAAGCCGTCATAGTAAAAGTATTGCTGGCTGTACCGTTCACTCCACTTGCTGTAGGTAAATTGTTTGAACAGTTTACGACTATAAATTGCATATCACGAACTACTGTTCCAATCTTCACACCATTTCTATATTCGTCTACCTGCACCTTTACCACCGAAACCTGTGTACTGCTAGGTGTAAAACTTAATTGACCGTTTGAGGAGTTTAAATTAAAAGCACCGGTGGTAGCCAACGGACTTGTGGCACTATATCCCCCTTTGTAACTTACATACGTCCCTACACCGTTTTCACAAGGCACAAGCGTAAAAACGAGAGAATCGCCATCGGAGTCGGTGGCACCGTGATTATAATTTGACAATTGATTGGCACAATAAAAAGGAACCGGGTCATTGAGGAATTGCGGGGAATTATCACATGAAGCTAGGGTGTTATTCAGTGTTGCTTCTACCAAAATATTTTCGTTGGAAGGATTGGTGAGTGAAGTAATAGCAGCATTTCTACAACATTCAGTTACCGTCATTACCCAATCGCTACCACAACCTGCTGGTAGATTTAGAATACCCTGGTATGTATATTTCTGGACCCCGTATTGGTTTGACCCATTACATTGCGATTGTACACTTGGACAAAGTGGAGTGATATCGATAGGTTGTCCTAGTTGCGTTAAGTTGATGGAACTGGATACCCCACATTGCGCGGACGAATAGTTAAGGGTATAGGAACCGCTTGGTGAGATACCGTTACAATCTCGATACAACTTAAGTGTAACGAGGTACCTATTAGGACCTAAACATTCATAAGTCAAATCCATTCCCATCACGTGACTGGCTTTGGACGAAATGGGAATCAAAAACATCAATAGCAGTGAAAAGTAAATTGCTTTTTTCATGGTTAGTTTTATGTTATTTAGTCATTCTAGTATCTTCTTGTACGTCTAGTAGTTCCTCCAAATCCAAGAACACCAAGCAAACCTCTTGTTACTTCTCGAATAATAATTTTCCCGGCAGAACTGTTGGCAACATCACTTATGAATCCACCAGCCTTTTCTATGACTGATTTATCATTAGTTGGGTTGCCTGTTACTTCCTGACTTTCATCATTATTTTCAGTTTGTTCTTGTGGTGTTAATTTTTGTGTGAGCATTTCATAGGCGCTTTCGCGATCAATTTCTTCGTTATATTTCGCTACTAACTTCGAGTTTTCTACAATTTCATTAATTTCTGAAGGGGTTAAAACATCCATTCTAGATGCAGGTGGGCACATCAAAGTAGCGGCTAAAGGAGAAGGAATGCCTTTCTCATTCAACACTGAAATAAAGGCTTCTCCAATACCAAGACTAGTCAGTGAATTCTCCGTATCATAAAATTCTGTTTCAGGATAATTCTCGGCAGCTAATTTAATGGACTTACGATCTTTGGCAGTAAATGCACGAAGAGCGTGTTGCACTTTCATTCCTAATTGTGCCAAAACTGAATCTGGAATATCGGCCGGGTTTTGCGTACAAAAGAAAACACCAACACCTTTAGAACGAATCAGTTTAATGATAGTTTCAATTTGATTCAGCAGAGCTTTAGAGGCTTCATCGAAAATTAAATGCGCTTCATCAATAAAAATAACCAGTTTAGGCGCATCTGTATCTCCTTCTTCCGGAAATGTGGCATAGATTTCAGCCAACAAACAAAGCATGAATGTCGAGAATAGTTTCGGACGATCTTGAATGTCGGTTAATCGTAAAATAGAAATTAATCCTTCGCCTTTATCATTCATTCGAACTAAATCATCTACTTCAAATGATTTTTCGCCAAAGAATGTATCTGCGCCTTGCTGCTCGAGCTCAATAATTTTTCGAAGAATTGTAGAAGCTGTTGTTGATGCAACTTTACCGTACTCTTTTTCGAACTCATCCTCTCCTTCTGCAATTGAATAATTCAACACTTTTTTGAAGTCTTTTAAATCCAAAAGTGGCATTTGATTATCGTCACAATACTTGAAAATAATGGCTACAACACCTTCCTGAACATCGTTCAATTCAAGTATTTTTGAAAACAAAACTGGACCAAACTCCGATACAGTTGCCCGTAACTTCGCACCTTTTTCTTTCGATAAGGTAAGAAATTCAACCGGATTTCCGTGAACGGCAAAATCAACACCTATTTTTGCCACACGGTCATTTATTTTGTCATTCAATGTACCCGTCTGCGCAATTCCACTTAAATCACCTTTAATGTCCATCAATAAAACAGAAACCCCTTTCGCTGAAAGGTTTTCTGAAATCATTTGTAATGTTTTAGTTTTTCCTGTTCCTGTAGCACCTGCTATTAACCCGTGACGGTTAAACGTTTTAAGTGGAGCTTTCACTTGAAGCCCTTCTATCGCTTCACCATCTAACATAGCAGCTCCCATTACAATGGCATCTCCACTGAAGGTATATCCTTGCTCAATTATCTCTTTAAATTTTTCTTTGTTTGCCATATCCTGTTTAAATCTTATTTTGACCTTGAAAAATAACACAAAACATGCATACATTGAAGTTTAATACCCATTTATTCTGAACAATTTCATAACATCGCTGTGGAGAATTCCACTTTCGTATAAACACTATTTAGAACCATAATAAATAATATTTTATACAGATTCGTTTTACGCTTAACAACAATACATTAGACATAATATTTTCAAAACAAGAAACTATGAAAAAAGTATATCTCATTTACATTCTATTCGCTACAATGTTTTTTTCATGTAATGAAAGACCAGATTCTCCAAAGCATTCAAAAAATACACTCTCCACATATTTCGACTTACAAGAAGAGGGCATTAAATCAGGAGGAGTGAAAATGATTCCTATTAAAACTTCAGTTGGAACATTTAAGGTTTGGACCAAACGATTTGGAAACAATCCAAGAATAAAAATTTTAATTCTGCATGGCGGACCTGCATTAACCCATGAATATTTAGAATCGTTTGAAAGTTATTTCCCGGGAGAAGGTTTTGAGTTTTATGAATACGATCAGTTGGGCAGTTATTATAGCGACCAACCCAAAGATAGTGTATTATGGACTTTAGACCGATTCACCGATGAAGTAGAGCAAGTTCGAAAAGCATTAGGACTAACAAAAGATAATTTCTTTTTGCTAGGTCAATCGTGGGGAGGAATTTTAGCCATGGAATATGCCTTAAAATATCAACAAAACGTAAAAGGACTTATCATTTCTAACATGATGGCTAGTTACCCTAAATATGGAGCTTACAATGAAAAGCTAAGACAAGAGTTACGTAAATCACTCGTTGACTCTTTAGTTGCTTTTGAACAAAAGGGAGATTTCCATAATCCGGTTTATCAGCAACTAGTGACTACTGAGTTCTATTGTAAACACATCTGCAGAATGCCTGAAGCCCAATGGCCGGAGCCTATTCAGCGAAGTTTCAAAAACATCAACCAACCGGTTTACGAGCTTATTCAAGGTCCAAGTGAGTTTGTACCCGGAGGTCTACTGAAAAATTGGGATAGAGAACATGACCTCAAAAACATCACTGTTCCTACATTGATGATTGGGGCACATTACGACTCCATGGATCCGGAATACATGAAGTTAATGAGCACTTTAGTGCCGAATGGTGAATATCTTTATTGTCCTGATGGCAGTCATTTGTGCATGTGGGACGATCAACAACACTATTTTCCTGGAGTGATTAACTTCATTAATAAAGTTGATCAGTCAAAAAAATAATGATTAAACGTTAAATCGGAAATGCATTACATCGCCATCTTGTACGATGTACTCTTTTCCTTCGAGGCGTAATCTACCGGCCTCACGACATGCAGCTTCCGTTTTGTATTTGATATAATCTTCGTAACCAATAACCTCAGCACGAATGAATCCGCGCTCAAAATCAGAGTGAATAACACCGGCAGCTTGAGGCGCTTTCATGCCCTTAGTGATAGTCCAAGCTCTAACCTCTTGCACTCCTGCGGTGAAATAGGTATACAAATCTAACAAACTGTAAGCCGCTCTTGTAAGTTTATTCAAACCCGATTCTGTTAAGCCCATATCCGCTAAAAAAACGGCTCTATCTTCTTCACTTTCTAATTGTGCAATATCGGCTTCAATAGCTGCAGAGATAATAATCACTTGAGCGTTTTCTGAAGCTACAGCCGTCTTCAATTGCTCCACATAAGCATTTCCGGTAGTTACAGATTTTTCATCTACATTACAAGCATAGATTACGGGCTTCATAGTCAATAACTGAATATCTTCCACAAAACGCTTATCGTCATCGCTTACAGGAGCCGTTCGAGCCGACATACCTGTTTCCAAGTGCTTTTTATACACTTCCAATACATCTATCGATTTCAGAATTTCTTTATCGTTAGATTTAATCAACTTCTGGCTTCTTTGCAATTTTTTAATCACTGAATCTAAATCCTTCAGTTGAAGCTCCGTGTCTATGATTTCTTTATCACGAACCGGATTCACCGAACCATCCACATGAATTACGTTAGGATCATCGAAACAACGTACTACGTGAACAATGGCATCCACTTCTCTTATATTCCCCAAAAACTGATTGCCTAATCCCTCTCCTTTACTAGCGCCCTTCACTAATCCAGCAATATCAACAAACTCAATTGTTGTAGGTAAAATCCGTTCAGGGATAACCAATTCTGCCAATTTATTCAATCGATCATCCGGAACAGTAACAATACCAACGTTCGGATCGATAGTGCAAAACGGAAAATTAGCCGCTTGTGCCTTCCCCGAACTGATGGCGTTAAACAAAGTAGATTTCCCAACATTTGGCAATCCAACGATACCACACTGTAAACTCATAGTAAAATTTTAGCGGTGCAAAAGAAACTAATTCAGCCATTAAAACAAAGAAGCCGCAACTTTCGTTACAGCTTCCTTGAATTGTTTGGGGTCAACTTAGAATCGTAAAGGAACTTGGAAATAGATTTCAGGTTTCTTTGAAATATTCTTTTCAATGATGATTACCTTCTTAGCATCAGGCAGAACTTTCTCGTTTTTGTTTTTTTCAATCACTGTAATTTCATCATTTTCAGGAACGCGGCTGTTTAATAACTTTAAAGAATAAACAGGGATATTTGTATTTTGAATATCTACAACATCGTTCGTTTTTGAAGTAACAACTTTTTCCTCTTGGGCTAAAATTGGCACAACCAACTCTTCTTGTTTAACCAATGGTAAAGCATCTTCATGTTTTGGAAGTTCGATTTTAAGCGCTTGCTTTTTAACCGGAAGAACTTTAGCCGGACTTGAAACAGCTAACTGTGTCGTTTCAACTTCTGCTTTAACTTCATTTTTCACCGGTGAGGAAGGAGTTACAATTGTTTCTACCTTGGAAGCCACAACTTCTTGTTTATCAGTATTTTGCAGATACAAAACAGAACCAACACCAAAAGCAATGGCAACTATTGCTGCTATCTTTAATGCAGATTTGTAAAACGGCATTTTAGTTTCTGCAATAACCGGAGAATTCCCTACCACTGGCTCTTCATGATTTAGTTGCTCAGATATCTGATGCCAAAACCCTGCCGGAGGAGTAATCTCGTGTTCTGCGAGTTGATCCTTGAAAAAGTTGTCGAATTTTTCCATGTCTTTCATTTTATTCTGCAATTTGAGTTTGTACAATCGGAGCTTTGATGCCCATTAATGTTTCTACCTTTTTTTGTAATAAATAGCGTGCTCTGGCTAGTTGCGATTTTGAAGTACCTTCAGTTACGTTTAATAACTCGGCAATCTCTTTGTGCGAATAGCCTTCTATCACATATAAGTTGAAAATGGTTCTGTAGCCGGTAGATAAACTCTGAATCATTTCCATCAAATCTTCTTTCATTAATTTTTGGAGTGCATTTTCATCGTGATATTCTACTTTTACCGTTTCAGTATCTTGCACTACATACATATTTGCTTTCTTTCTCACGAACTCTAAACATGTATTTACAAATATTCTTCTAATCCAACCTTCAAAAGAACCTTCTCCTCTAAACTTTTCGATGTTCTTAAATATTTTCACAAAACCCTCTTGTAATAAATCTTGTGCAGAATTCGACTCGGCAGCGTAGCGCATACACACCGTGAACATTTTTGATGCAAATCGCTGATAAAGGAGCTCCTGATACTTTCGATCTCCGGCTCTACATCCTGCAATAATTTGCTCGTCTGAATATGTAGTTTGTTTTGCTTGCATAACGCTCCAATTTATTTACTCAGTAACGTAGATCTTGTTTCATTTATTGTCTTTTAAATATTCCAAGAATTGATTAAAAGCTTTCTTTCTGTGACTAAATTTGTTCTTCTCTGCCAAAGTCATTTCTGCAAATGTTCGCACTTCACCATCAGGAATAAAAATCGGGTCGTACCCAAATCCATCATTCCCTTTTACTTCAGTGGCTATGCTTCCATTACAAATGCCTTCAAACTGTTTGAACTCGTTTCCGTCAAAGAACGAAATGACCGTTTTAAACCTAGCTTTACGTTCGGTTATTGCGTTCATTTCTTTTAAGACGAGCGAAATATTGTCTTGGTTGCATGCCTGTTCACCTGCATAACGCGCTGTGCGAACACCGGGTCTTCCATTTAGCGCAACTACCTCTAAACCAGTATCTTCTGAAAAACAAATCCGATTATAATTTTCTGCAATAAACTGTGCTTTTAACAAAGAATTGCCTTCTATGGTATCTGCTGTTTCCGGAATATCGCCACTAAAACCAATGTCGTTTAGTCCCAATAAGCTAAACCCTTCCGGTAAAAGCGATTGAATTTCCTTGACCTTATTGACATTAGACGTTGCAAAAAGTAGTTGCATGCTGAAACTTGTTGAATTGAAAACTATAAAAAATTATTCAGATAAGATTTTATTCCCTCGTAAAAACTCTTCCACGCCCATGCGCTTCTTGCCTTCCAACTGCAATTCAAGGCAATCGACAGCTCCTTCTTTGCAATAAAATCGCAAATAGGTTTTGCCATCAGTCTCAACAGTTCCGGGCAATTTTGAAGCAGTGGTATTCGCTTTTTGTGATGAAAATATTTTTAATCCTTTTCCGTTCAATGTGGTGAATGCAGCCGGATATGGACTAAGCCCACGAATCAAATTATACACCGTTTCAGCCGATTGGTTCCAATCAATCAAACAATGCTCTTTGAAGATTTTTGGGGCATGCTTAATTTCTGTGATATGCGCCTGAGGTTCTTGTGGAAAATTTCCATCTGCCATGGCATTTACAGTTTTCAATAACACCGGAGCACCAATATCCATAAGCTTTTTGTAGACTATGCCTACATTGTCTTTTTCGTCTATCGTTATCTTTTCTCGGAAAATAATATTGCCGGTATCGATCTCATGTTGTAAACGAAATGTAGACACCCCTGTTTCTTTTTCACCATTTATAACGGCCCAATTGATAGGCGCTGCTCCTCTGTAGTTTGGTAATAATGAAGCATGCAGGTTAATGGTTCCTAAAGGTGGCATATTCCAAACCACAACAGGCAACATACGAAAGGCCACAACCACAAATAAATCTGCTTGTAAAGCACGTAATTCCTCTAAGAAAACTTCGTTCTTTAACTTCTCTGGTTGAAGGATGTGTAATCCTTTTTCAACAGCATATTTTTTTACATCCGATTGTTGAAACTGCATTCCTCTGCCTGCCGGCTTATCGGGGGCAGTAATTACACCAACTACTTGATGTTGGGAATGAACCAATGTATCCAACATGGGCACGGCAAACTCGGGAGTCCCCATAAACACAATGCGTAACGACTTACTCATAGATCAAATATTTTTGTCGGATGATTTTAAATGCCTCTATATCTTGTTGCCAAGTCTGGCGAATTTCAGCTTCCGATTTTCCGTCTACTATCATCTTACGAACGGCATCAGTACCGATTAGTTTATCAAAGAAATTATTGGCTAAAAAGAATTTCGATTTATCGCGGAAGCCCTTATACATCTTTATAACAAAGAACAAGTTCACTCCTACTGTTTTGTTTTTACGCAAATCAAAACCAAAACATTTTTTGTTTAAAAGAAACGGCTCCTTCGCTCCATCTTTAGGTTTTGGAATAAAACTATAAAGCGCGGAAAGTGAGTCGTAATAAGGGCTTCCGACTACCTGAAAAGGGAAATTGGTGCCACGACCAACACTCACATTCGTACCTTCGAAATAACACAGCGATGGATATAGTGTAATGGCCTGACTGTTCGGTAGATTTGGCGAGGGCTTCACTGGCAATGCATATTTTGTTCTATGGTTGTAGTTCGAACATTTTACCACAGTCATTTTCAAACTATCGGCATTGGCAATCCATTGCTCCCCTTTCACCATTAAACCATATTCGCCTATGGTCATTCCATATAACACCGGAATAGGATCAACGCCCACAAAGGATTCGAAGCCTTTTTGAAGTACTGGCCCATCAACATACATACCATTAGGATTGGGTCGATCTAAGACAATCAATTCCACATGATTTTTTGCACATGCTTCCATCACATAATGCAATGTTGAAATAAACGTATAAAACCTGCAACCCACATCTTGTATGTCAAATACTAAAACATCCATTCCCTTTAAATCAGCATCGCTTGGGGCATGCTTAGCACCATACAATGATATGATAGGTAATTTTGTTTTAGTGTCAACACTATTATCGATATGCGCTCCGGCATCTGCTGTACCTCTAAATCCATGCTCAGGAGCGAAGATTGATTGAATAGCAATATTCAGTTTTATTAGGGTATCAACTAAATGAGTTTTCCCAATCACTGATGTTTGGTTAACCACCAAACCCACTTTCTTATTGCGAAGCTTAGGGATATATTCCCATGTTCGCTCCGCTCCTACAATTGGCTTTTGAGCGATACAATTTAAGGTAATAGCAAAAATTAAAAACAGAAAAAATAGTCGTTGGCTCATCATTTTGTTTTATAAAACAATACTTTCGCCAAAGTAACGACAGCACATTGGATTTTGAATTTTTTATAGTAAAAAAGATTGCCTTCAGCGGAAAAAAGAGCTTTTCGGCTTTTATTATCCGTATTGCTATGGTGGCTGTTGTGCTGAGTGTGAGTACAATGATAGTTGCGGTATCCTTTGTGAATGGCTTTCAAACCGAGATTCGCAACAAAGTATTTTCGTTTTGGGGCCATATCCATATTCTTCCCTACAGCCTAAGTAGAACCTACAATGAAGAAGGCACTTACCGTTATCAATCCTTTGTAGAAAAACTCCGAAAAGATCCTACCGTAGCCCATATCCAACCCATGGTGGTTAAAGGTGGCTTAATTAAAACGAAAGACGCCTTTGATAAGATTGTTTTGCGAGGAATTAATGATGAATTCAACTGGAAGGTATTCAATACCTATTTGGTGAAAGGCAAAGCTATTGGTGGAGATAGTGCTGCACGTTCAAAGCAAATTATAATATCCACCACAACTGCAAAACGATTAAAAATTGATTTAAACGATAAAGCAGTAATTTACTTTCCTTCGAACACTAATACCACAGCCAGGGCATTTCGTGTGTCGGGTATTTATGAAACAGGCATTGAAGAGTTCGACAAAGATTTTGCGATAACCGATATGGGCATTCTCCAAGATATTAATCACTGGGGAAAAGACACAGTTACCGGATTTGAAGTATTTCTAACCGAAAAAAATCTATTCAAAAGCAGAGCAAAATCCTATGCCTTGCTATTTGGCAATAGTGTGATTCCGGAAGAAACATACAACCAATGGCTTATCGACCCAATAGATGATATATCGAAACAAATGAGTTACGACATTGACAACTTATCGTTGGAGGCTATATCCATAAAGGATTTGAACCCAGGACTGTTTGATTGGTTAAATCTGCAAACTATGAACGAATTGATTATTCTGATTCTTATGATATTGGTTGCAGGTATAAATATGATTACCACACTACTAATCTTAGTGATGGAACGCACCACTATGATTGGTATATTGAAAGCTATTGGGGCCAATGATTTCTCGATACGAAAATTATTTTTGTTTTATGGATTGACTATACTCATCATTGGCGTATTATTGGGCGACTTTATAGGTATTGGATTATGTTTGCTACAACAACAGTTTCATCTTATTCAACTTCCACAAGAATCATACTATCTTAAATATGCGCCAATTGTATTAGATTGGAAAGCTATTTTTGCCATTAATACTGGAACTATCTTATTGATTTTAAGTGCATTATTACTACCAACACACTTAGCAAAACGCATCACCCCGATAAAAGCTATTCGCTTTAATTAATTTTTTTTATTCCAATGCAACCTTTTCGCAACCCTTCTGCGTCTATGTTATAGGTTTGTTTTTAAAGGGTTACTGGGTTCGGGAAGTCTGAAATGCTATTTTCAGACTTCCTTTTTTATTTTTACCCAAAATCCAATAATGAAAAAGCTACTTTTTGCACTTGCTATTCTTTCTTTTGCCGTTTTTCAATCGGGCTGTAAGAAATCGAAATGCACTAACGTGAGCTGCTATAATGGTGGCACTTGCGATGAAAATACAGGTCAATGTAAATGTACAGCCAATTTCACAGGAGCAAGCTGTTCTGAAGTGAATGGTGATACCGTTGCCTATCTCATCATGAAGTTCCATTTCGACTCAACAATGACACGTTTAGATAACTTCGGTAATCCAACCACAATGCCTTCCGGTCATGCCGGCCAACATCCGAATTTTAAAGGTTTGAGTCAGCATTATATTGAATTAGCGCAAAGCGCCTATACACAACTCGGAACTGGAGTTATTCTATATCATGCACCGGAAACTACTATTGGAGGTGCCAATGCTATTGATTTTGAACAAAACACAATTGTAAAAAACGATTCTATTTTCTTTAAAATCCCTTTAAAGTCAGTTACTCCAGGCACTTATGAATATGTAAGAGTATCTTTAGCCTATCAAAATTATGAGGTTAAATTCTTGTTGGATACATCCATTAATGTTGGAGGAACCAACTACCCAATTAAACAAGAATTTCCTTGCAACGTGGCTAGTTTTGTTGGGTTTAATACCTATATCAAAAACTACACCATGCACAACCAATCGGTAACAGTGAACGGCAATCGTCTTCAAGGCTATTGGGGCGCTGAATCATACGGAACTATTTACGGTTATCCATTTGATCAGGTAAATACAGGGCAAACACCGGCTGGCTTAACCACTGTGGTAAATCCGCTTTTCAGCACCTCTCCAATTCCAGCAGGTTCTTGCGTAGCAACTGCTAAGTTCGAACCCGGAAAGTTGGTGGTAACAGGAAATGAAACGAAAAGTGTTGTAGTGAATGTTTCTGTTTCTACGAATAAGAGTTTTGAATGGAATGATGTTGTACCCGATGGAAAGTGGGAACCGGCTAAAGGCGAAAATGTTGTAGATATGGGGATTCGAGGAATTAAACCGGTAATTCAGTAAATTTAAATTGAAGACAAAAAAAATGGCGATCTTTTCAGACCGCCATTTTTTTTGGTATAGCAAAAATTATTTGCAACCAGCAGCTTTTAAAGCAGCTTTATAAGTATCCCAGCTAATTCCTGTTCCAGCGTCATTATAGTCGCTTTTGCAGATTTTAGTACCAGCTGATCCAGCAACGCCAGAACAATCTACGCACTCTTTACAAGAACCAAGACCGAAAACGGCTACTACAGCCACTGCGAATAACATTTTTTTCATGTTTTTTGTTTTTTGGGAGTTAATTAATACCCAATAATAGTAACAGTTTTCTAAACCGCAAATTTTTTTCAATCTTTTTTTAGCACAAAATTACAGTTTTCCTTGCTCCATTAATGTCTTTGCCTTTAACACAGTGGCTATACTCAAAGCATCTTTTATTTCCCCTTTCATCACCATTTTAAACAATTCTTCAAACGGAAGTTTTCGGATGACTAATTGCTCTGTTTCTTCCGGCTCAGCATCAGTAAAGCTTATCCCCTTTGCGATATAGCTGTATGAGACTTCGTCTGTTTTTGAATTAGATAATTGCATTTCTAAAATAAGATGAAAATGTTCTGCAATAAGCCCTGCCTCTTCATGTAGTTCTCTCCTAGCAGTTTCTAAGGGTGATGTACCAACCGGACAGCCACCTTCAATTACCTCCCATTCAAAAGTATCAAACGGAAAACGATACTGACCAACAATCCACGTATTATTGTTCTCATCCAAAGGAAGTATTGCCACTGCATAATCTTTAATATGCACTACGCCATAAATACCGTCTTTCCTCGCAGGATTAAGCACTTTATTCTCTTCCACACGCATCCATGGATTTTCATATTTCACTTCTTTAGACAAGACAGTCCAAGGGTTTCTTACTTCCATTTCCATAAAATTTGAGCAATAATAATTAAAGCTTAGAACAAATGGGGCAGTTCTCCACCACATGTCCTCGGGCGGGACAATATTCTCTTCCAAAGAATATTATTTGCAAGTGAAGTTTATTCCAACTCGATTCAGGGAAAAGACGTTTTGCATCTTTCTCCGTTTGTTCTACATTTTTCCCATTCGTAAGTTTCCAACGTGTCATTAACCGATGAATATGTGTATCTACAGGAAATGCAGGAAAACCAAAAGCTTGAGACATCACTACTGATGCTGTTTTGTGACCAACACCAGGTAAAGCTTCTAAATCTTCAAATGTGTTGGGTACTTTTCCTTTGTGCTTATCTAAAATGATTTGCGACAGGTTAAAAATCGCTTTCGATTTCATGGGCGATAAACCACAGGGTTTAATAATATCGCGTATTTCATCGATAGAAAGCTTAACCATTTTTTGGGGGGTATTGGCCTTCTTAAACAAGATAGGCGTGATAAGATTCACGCGCTTATCGGTGCATTGTGCCGAGAGCAATACAGCAATCAGCAACGTATAAGCATCGCTGTGATCTAATGGGATTGGTGTTTTCGGATACAGTGACTCAAGTTTATCGGCAATAAACTGAACGCGTTCTTTTTTGTTCATGAAGTGAAAACTACAAAAACAGATTAAAACTCTTCAATCGTTTCTTTTATAATAGCTACACACTCGTCTAATTGAGTTTTAGTGATAATTAAAGGTGGCGCTAAACGAATAATATAGTGATGTGTTGGTTTTGCTAGCAAGCCTTTTTCCGCTAAACGCAAGCAGAAATTCCAGCCCAATTCTTCATCTTCTGTATCTAGAACAATTGCATTTAATAAGCCTTTTCCACGAACTTGTTTAATGAGTGGATGGTTGATTTTTTCTAATTCTTTTCGAAAGTACTTTCCAAGGTAGTATGCATTATCTACTAAATTTTCGTCTTTAATCACTTGCAATGCCGACATGGCAACTTTACAAGCTAAAGGATTGCCCCCGTAAGTTGATCCATGTTCACCGGGTTTAATGGTCATCATAATTTCATCATCAGCCAACACTGCGGATACCGGTAAAACTCCACCGGAAAGGGCTTTCCCAAGAATAACTATATCCGGACGAACATCTTCATGATCACAACACAACATCTTTCCTGTTCGTGCCAAACCGGTTTGTACCTCATCGGCAATAAACAATACGTTTGCCTCTTTGCACAAATGAGCACATTTCATCAAATAGCCTTCATCAGGCACATTCACGCCTGCCTCACCTTGAATAGGTTCTACAATAAAGCCTGCAACATTTTTATTTTCTAATGCTTTAGATAAAGCCGAAACATCATTGTATGGAACTCGAATAATTCCGCCTAAATGCGGACCAAATCCTGCATAGCTACTCGGATCGTTCGATGCAGAGATAGCGGCAATAGTTCTTCCGTGAAAGTTACCATCAGCAAAAATCAAAACAGCCTTTCCTTCTTCCACTCCTTTGACTTGATAAGCCCACCGTCTGGCTAATTTCATTGCGGTTTCAACGGCCTCAACACCAGTATTCATAGGCAATACCTTATCGTAGCCAAAATACTCCGAAATATATTTTTCATATTCCCCTAAAACCGAATTATAGAAAGCTCGAGATGTAAGCGTAAGTTTATCGGCTTGTTTTTTAAGTGTATCGATGATTAAAGGATGACAATGCCCTTGGTTAACGGCAGAATAGGCAGATAAAAAATCGAAATAAACCTTTCCGTCTACGTCCCAAACGTGCACCCCTCTCCCCCTTTCCAATACAACCGGAAGTGGGTGATAGTTATGAGCACCATATTGCTCTTCTAATTCCATTAAATAGGCCGAACGGGAAATTGCTGTTTCAGTAATCATTACTAGTCATTTTAGTGAGGTAAAACAAATCATTTTTATGATGAACAAGAAATGTAGATTTTTTTCTATACAGCAACAGTTTAAAATTTAGATGCAGGAAACGAGAAAAGGTTGCATTAATGTTTTTCTTTTTTGATTTTCTCGTAGGCTTCTCGGATTTGGAGCACTTTTGCTTCTAATTTTTTACGCTCTGCTTCCGTTAAATGCTGATTTTTATCGGGATGAAACTGTAGAATAAGTTTTCTATAGTGGGTTCGAATCATTTCAATCGTATCCGTTTCCTTCACCCCTAAAACAGTATAATGGGATGTATCCGATTTTAATCGGTCAGCTTCAATTTTAAGGAAAGTAACATCATTTACATTCATCCAACAGCCTAACACAAAAATACATTTGCGCTCTTTCTCCGACACAGATTTATCACATTCGGCTAAGTCAAACAAAAAATGCATAATTTGATGTATAGTGTTGGTTGTACATACACGGTGTAAATCAATACAGGCCTTCTTTGCATCGTATTTTTTTTGCAAAAAATGATGAAGAATATTTGTCTTTTCGTCTAGATTTTCTTCTCCAAATTGAGTCTTCCAGAAATTACGAATGAAATCCAATTCTTTGAACGTTACCCCCTTTTCAGCGCGAATCACTTCAGCCGCCAACAGCAATACATTCACTTCAAAGTCGGATGTACTGAGTGTTGATTTTGATTGTGCATCATTTTGTTCCAATAGCTTTCCAGCACCATAGCCCATCAAGGCTCCGGCCGGTGAACCTGTCACCATAAAACCTATTCCGGCCCCAAACCATTTTTCGTAAAACATAGATTACGTTTTGTTTGTTGAAGTTGGCTTAAGAATAGCTCTAAAAAAGAAAATCAAACCGAAAACAATAAACGGCACGCTGAGTAGCTGTGTTTTGCTGATGTAACCCAACCACAGCTCCCCTTCCGGTTCTTTGAAAAACTCCAAAAGGAACCTTATGGAGAACAAAACCGCAAAGAAAAAGGAAATATACAAGCCTGGATATTGACGGCCATAGCGTTTATATATCATTAAAATCAGTACCGACAGTACCGAATAACAGATACTTTCATACAGCACTACAGGATGACGTGGAAAAGCATCAACACGTTCAAAAATGAATGCCCATGGTACATCGGTTACTTTACCATAGAGCTCACTATTGAATAAATTGCCTAATCGAATTAAAGCTGCTGGAATAAAAATAACCAAAGCCGTTCCGTCTAAAAGCCAAACCCAATGGTATTGAGGATATTTTCGGAGAAACAAAAAAAGACCAACTAATCCCCCAACAACTCCCCCATGGCTAGCCAATCCTCCATTCCACACTTTTACAATTTCAATTGGATGTTGAGAGAAAAAATCCCACTGATAGAAAAAGACCTGACCTAATCGAGCGCCAACAATTGCTCCGATAAATACATACTGAACAATAAGTATCAAATGATTTTCATCTAAATGCTCTTTGCGAAGTATCCATCGTCCGTAGTAAAAGCAGGCTATAATGGATAAAGACCACATCATACCGTACCACTGCACGGTAAATAAATCGAACGGCAAAGGAATATTTGGATTTACATTCCAGTGAATAAACAGCATCGAAAGCATGAATGCGAATCTATAAAAAAGAGTAAGATGATGGAATAGTTAGTTTACTTAAAGCTTCAGTATTAAGAAAAAATGTATTTTCAAGCATGAAAAAAAGTAATACCTATATACTTATATTATTTACTGTCCTGTTTTCGTGTAAAGCATGGGCTGTAGACCCCCATCAAGATTCTACAACCGCAAAAGCAATAAGCATTATGACGTGGAATGTAAAATTGTTGCCACGCGGTGCTGTTTTTTTGCATCATCATCCGGTTGTTAGAGCAAAATTAATTCCTGCAAAATTGATGGAAGAAAACGCAGATGTCATAATTTTTCAAGAAGCTTATGATGGACTTTCCATTCGAATAATCAAAAGGAAAATTAAGACAGCTTATCCTTTCTGTATGGGCACAAAAAACAGAAAAGCTATTTCTTATAAGCGAGCAGGTGGAATTATCATGTTCAGTAAATACCCAATGAAAGAACTGGAAAGTATTAAATACAGCCAATGTAAAGGTTATATCGACTGCAGTGCTAGTAAGGGTGCAATGATTGTCGAAGTAGATCATCCGGCATGTAAAATACAGGTATTGGGAACGCACATTCAGGCAGGCGGAACAAAGGAAATTAAGGAAAGTCAATATAACGAGTCGGGTTTCTTACTTAAAAAATATGAAATGGAAGGTGTTCCACAATTTGCTTGTGGCGATTTTAATACCAAGCGAATTGATACTGTGTTATACCCAAAATTGATTAACGCTCTTCACTGTGAAGACGGAGAAATATGTACTCCATTAAAATATACTAGTGATCATATGTTGAATGATATGGACTATTACGACCCTGAAAAACGCCATTTAATCGATTATGTATTTGTAAGACGAAATGGAGTGAAACCTATATCAACATTAAGAATTGTAAAACAGATACAACAGCAATGGGATAAAAAACATAAAGATTTGTCGGATCATTTTCCGGTGATTTTGAAAATGACACTTTAATTTGTTTTTGCCAAGTAAAACTGATTTATTTGCCATTGTATGTACAACAATAAGAAAGTCGTAATAGTTCTTCCTGCCTATAATGCAGCTCAAACATTAGCACAAACCTATGCTGAAATCCCAATGGATGTTGTGGATGAAGTTGTATTGGTAGATGATGCCAGTAAAGATAATACATCTGAACTGGCCAAAGAACTGGGAATAAAACATGTTATTCGCCACGACCAAAACAAAGGCTATGGCGGTAATCAGAAAACCTGTTACAACAAAGCACTATCGCTAAATGCCGATATTGTAGTAATGCTACATCCCGATTATCAATACACACCTAAGTTACTTTTGGCTATGATTAGCATTATCGGAAACGAAGTATATCCGGTAGTATTTGG
>ENA-UOYA01002278-UOYA01002278.1-activated-sludge-metagenome-genome-assembly--contig:-NODE-2278-length-18782-cov-4.582528_pt1 | contig 18782 bp, 14 predicted proteins | sample MGYA00238163_ERZ764804 | MGnify/ENA primary metagenome ERZ764804 (study PRJEB28919, sample SAMN05720223) | activated sludge metagenome | isolation source: Anaerobic digester | place: Hong Kong... | reverse complement strand
GGCGGCGTGGTGCCCGAGCTGGCCAGCCGCGACCACATCCGCCGCGTGCTGCCGCTGGCGCGCCAGGCGCTGGCGCAGGCCGGCAAGGGCCTGGCCGACGTCGATCTGGTGGCCTTCACACGCGGCCCGGGCCTGGCGGGCGCGCTGCTGGTGGGCGCGGGTGTGGCCTGCGCTTTGGGCGCGGCCCTGGGGCGGCCGGTGCTGGGCGTGCACCACCTGGAGGGGCATTTGCTCTCGCCCTTCCTGAGCGCCGATCCGCCCGAGTTTCCCTTCGTGGCGCTGCTGGTCAGCGGCGGGCATACGCAGTTGATGCGCGTGGACGGGGTGGGGCGCTATCACATCCTGGGCGAAACGATTGACGACGCGGCCGGCGAGGCCTTCGACAAGTCGGCCAAGCTGCTGGGCCTGGGCTACCCCGGTGGGCCGGCGCTGGCGCGCCTGGCCGACTTTGGCGACGCCACGGCCTATGCGCTGCCGCGCCCGCTGCTCCACAGCGGTGATCTCAATTTTTCGTTTGCGGGCCTGAAGACGGCCGTGCTCACGCAGGCGCGCAAGATCGAGGGCCTGCCCTGCGAACAGCCGCGCGCCGACCTGGCGGCCAGCACGCAGGCGGCCATCGTGGAGGTGCTGGTCAAGAAGTCGCTCAAGGCGCTGGACGCCACGGGCCTTTCGCGCCTGGTGGTGGCCGGCGGCGTGGGCGCCAACCAGCAGCTGCGCGCCGACCTGGGCCGCGCCTGCGCCCGGCGCGGCGCGCGGGTGCACTATCCGGAGCTGCATCTGTGCACCGACAACGGCGCCATGATTGCGCTGGCCGCGGCCCTGCGCGTGCAGGCCGGCGTGTCGCAGCCGGCGCGCGACTACGCCTTCGACGTGCGCCCGCGCTGGCCGCTGGATCAAGTCGCTTGATGGCGCGCGCTACGATAGCGGCCTTTTGCCGGTCTTGCTGTTCCATGACCCTGTCGTTTCGCCCCGTGCATGCGGGCCTTGCCTGGTTCCTGCCGCTGGTCCTGTCGGCCTGCACCACCCTCAATTCGCCGCCGATGCCGCTGGTGGGCTACCAGCCCGAGACGTTTGACGCCTCGACCCATGCGCGCCACTACGCCGCACCGTTCGATCGCACCTGCGAGGCGGCGCGCCGCGCGCTGCTGAGCCAGGGCTATGTGGTGACGGCCGCCACCGCGCAGGAAGTGACCGCGCGCAAATACTTCCAGCCCGACGCGCAGCACCACGTGCAGATGGAGTTTCGCGTGGTGTGCGCACCCGAAGGGCAGGGCAGGCTCGCCAGCGTGGCCTTTGCCAGCGCGCTGAAGGAGCAATACCTGGTGCGCAAGGCCAAGGAATCGGCCTCGCTGGGTGTGGGTGGCCTGGGCTCGCTGTCGCTGCCGGTGGAAGGCGGCATGGATTCGATGGTCAAGGTGGCCAGCGAAACCGTCGCCAGCGCGCAGGTGTACGAGCGCCTGTTCAGCCTCATGCGCGAATACCTGGACAGCATGAGCCTGCTGTCGCCGGCGCCGGCCTCGTCTGGCGCGGGCGCCACGTCCGGGCGGCCGGTCGGCGCGGCGCCCGATTTCGTTTCTTGAGGATTTCCATGACACAAACCATTTCGCGGCGCGCCGTGCTGGGCGTCGCATTGGCAGGTCTGGGCGGCGCCGGCGCACCTGTGCGGGCCCAGTCCGGCCCCATCCGTCTGGCGCTGATCGAGTCGCTCAGCGGCAGCTTTGCCAACACCGGCGAGGCCGTGGCGCGCAATCTGGTGTGGGCCATCGAGCGCGTGAACGCGCGCGGCGGCGTGAAGACGGCCACGGGCCCGCGCCCGCTGGTGCTGGAACGCTTCGACAACAAGGGCCAGACGGAGGAGTCGCTGGCCATGTTGCGCGCGGCCATCGACAAGGGCTGCCGCATCGTCCTGCAGGGCAACTCGTCGGCCGTGGCGGCCGTGCTGATCGACGCCATCAACAAGCACAACGAGCGCGAGCCCGAGCGGCGCGTGGTGTTCCTCAACTACTCGGCCGTTGATCCCATCCTGACCAACGAGCTGTGCAGCTTCTGGCACTTTCGCTTCGACGCCCACGCCGACATGCGCATGGCCGCGCTGATGAGCGTGATCCGCGAAGACCGGGCGCTGAAAGGCATTTACCTGATCGGGCAGGACTACAGCTTTGGCCAGGCCGTGCTGCGCGAGGCCCGGCGCCAGTTGGGCCAGCAGCGCCCGGACGTGGCCATCGTCGGCGACGAGCTGCACGCCGTGGGCCGTGTGAAGGACTTTCTGCCCTATGCCGCCAAGATCAAGGCCAGCGGTGCGCAGGCCGTGCTGACGGGCAACTGGGGCAACGACTTGACCCTGCTGGTGAAGGCGGCGCGCGAGGTGGGCTTCGACGGGCGCTTCTACACCTTCTATGGCAACGCACTGGGTGCGCCGGCGGCCATTGGCGATGCCGGCGTGGGCAAGGTGGTGGCCGTGGCCGACTGGCTGCCCAACGTGGACACGCCCGAGAGCGCGGCGTTTTACAAGGCGTTTCGCCAGCGCTACCCGGACCCGCAGAGCGACTACGTGCACCTGCGCATGCAGCTGATGATCGCGGCGCTGGCCCAGGCCATCGAGCGCGCCGGCCGCACCGAGGCCGCGGCCCTGGCGCGCGCGCTGGAGCGCGCCGACGTCACCCTGGCCGGCCGGCGCGGCCGCATGCGCGCGGAGGACCACCAGTTCCAGCAGCCCCTGGTGGTGGGCGTGATGGAGCGCCAAGGCGCGCCCGGCGTGCCCTTCGACGTCGAGGGCTCGGGCTACGGCTTCAAGGTCGTGCGCGAGATCAGCGCCGAGCAGGCGGCGATGCCGAGCACCTGCAAGATGGTCAGGGCGTAGGCAAGGCCCAACAGCCGGACGCAGAGGACGCAAAGGATTCGCAAAGGACGCAGAAAATACCAATTCAAAATTATTGAATTGATAGCGCCTCGGTATTGTCACGCAAGGGTAAAACCGAATTGGGCTAAATTTCTTCTTCTTTTGCGTCCTTTGCGTAATCTTTGCGCCCTCTGCGTCCGGTTGTTCGTCTTTGCTCAACCCGTCGCCTGCCCCTCGATCAGCAGTTGCAGGCGCCGCTGGCCCTGCCATTCATTGATTTCCAGCCGAAACGCCAGCCGCGCGCGTGCCGGCAGCGGCTCGGCGTGGCCGAACCACATGCCGTCCACCGGCTCGCCCTGGTGGCGCAGCTTGAGCGCCAGGTGTTTTTCGCCCACCAGGCGCTGGCTCAGTACCACCAGCTCCTCGCTGAACACGGGCGCGGCAAAGCCCTGGCCCCATACGGCTTGCTGCAGCGCGTCGGCCACGTCCAGGCGGCGGTACTCGGCCGGCAGCGCGCCGTCGGTGGGCAGGCGCTGGGTCAGGGTGGCGGCGTCCAGCCATTCGGCGGCCACCTGCTGCAGGGCCTGCTCGAAGGTCTCAAACTGGTCCTCGGCGATGGTGCAGCCCGCCGCCATCGCGTGGCCGCCAAAGCGCAGCAGCACGCCGGGGTGGCGCTTGGCGATCAGGTCCAGCGCGTCGCGCAGGTGAAAGCCGGCAATCGAGCGGCCCGAGCCCTTGAGCTCGTGTTCCTTGCCCGGCGCGCCGCTGGCGGCAAAGACGAAGGTCGGGCGGTGCCAGCGGTCCTTCAGGCGCGCGGCCACGATGCCGACCACGCCTTCGTGAAAGTCCGGGTCGTAGACTGCCAGGGCGGGCGGCGGACTTTCGCTTGGGTCCAGCAGCCCCCCGGCGATCTGCATGGCCTGCTCGCGCATGCCGCCCTCGATCTCGCGGCGCTCGCGGTTGATGGCGTCGAGCTGGCGAGCCAGTTCGCCCGCGCGTGCGGCGTCGTCGGTGGTGAGCAGCTCGATGCCCAGCGTCATGTCGGCCAGGCGGCCGGCGGCGTTGATGCGCGGGCCCAGGGCAAAGCCGAAGTCGAAGGTGCCGGCCTTGCGCGCGTCGCGCCCGGCTGCCGTGATGAGGGCCTGCACGCCCGCCGGCATCTGCCCGGCGCGGATGCGTTGCAGGCCCTGCGCCACCAGGCGGCGGTTGTTGGCGTCCAGCGGCACCACGTCGGCCACCGTGCCCAGGGCGACCAGGGGCAACAAGGTGTCGAGCTTCGGTTGGGTGGCGTTGTCGAACACGCCGCGCGTGCGCAGCTCGGCGCGCAGGCCCAGCAGCACATAGAACATCACGCCCACGCCGGCCAGCGCCTTGCTCTCGAACGTGCACTCGGGCTGGTTGGGGTTGACGATGACGTCGGCGCCTGGAAGCTCGGCACCCGGCAAATGGTGGTCGGTCACCAGCACCTTCAGGCCCAGTTCGCGCGCGCGCGCCACGCCCTCGACGCTGGCGATGCCGTTGTCCACCGTGATGAGTACCTTGGCGCCGGTGGCGGCCACGCGCTCGGCGATCGGCGGCGTGAGGCCATAGCCGTCGACCACGCGGTTGGGCACCAGGTAGCCCACGTTTTGGGCACCCAGCGCGCGCAGGCCCCGCAGGCCCACGGCGCAGGCGGTGGCGCCGTCGCAGTCGTAGTCGGCCACGATGCACAGGCGCTCGTCGGCAGCGATGGCGTCGGCCAGCAGCGTGGCGGCCTCGGCTGCGCCCTTCAGGCCTGCAGGCGGCAGCAGGCGGGCCAGTGTGGGATCGAGCTCGTCAGCACTGCACACGCCGCGGGCGGCGTACAGGCGCGCCAGCAGCGGGTGCACGCCGGCTTGCTCCAGTGCCCAGGCGCTGCGGGGAGGGATGTCGCGTACTTCAAATTTCATAGCTGGGTGCGCAGATCGGACAAGCGCAGAGGCCGTATTTTGCTTGCAAGACGCTGGGTCAGGCCGTGCACGCTGACCAGCGTGATGGCGCGGCGCGCGCCGCACAGCGTCAGCTGCCCCGGGGCGCCGGCTTGTTGCGCCGCCAGCAACGGCGCCAGCGCCTCGCGGTCGATCGCCTGCCAGGCGCGCTGGTACGCGTCGGTGCTGGCGGGGGGCGCTTGCAGGCGGGTGTCGGTGCGCACGGCGCGGTTGGGTGGTGTGGCGGTGTCGAGCGTGCCGGCCCCTTCGATCCACACGGCGTTGACGGGGTAGCGTCGCGCGGCTTCGCGGGCGTCGTTGACGGGCTGCGTGTACAGCAGCATCTGCAGCTCGCTTTGCAGGCGGCGCAGGTGCGCGCCTTGCGCGGCGTCGCTGGCCTGTGTCAGCGCGTCGGGCGTGAGCGGGCGCTGCAGCGCGCGCGCCATCGAGGCGCAGGCCAGGCCGCGCAGCCGCTCGCCCTGGGCCAGCCAGCGGTCGGGTGCGGCATAGCGCAGGACCAATCCGTCCTCGGCCAGCAGCGGCTGCAGCGCGGCCAGCAATGCGCGCGATTCCGCCTCGGTCAGCGCCAGCTCGTGCGGATCAAGCAGGCTGACCTGGTCCATGCCCACCTGCCAGTGGCAGGGCCGAAACCAGGCGCAGGGCGTGCCCACGGTGCCGGTCTCGAAGGCGGCCCAGGGGATATGGCCGGGCGCGCCGGGCAGGCCGTGGGCGCGCGCCAGCGCCAGCTCGAACGGCGTGGCCGGGCTGTCCTCATCCGCTTCGATCGTGTGCTGCAGCCGCATGCGCCCCAGCAGCGCTTGCAGCTGGGGCAGCGCGGGCCAGGGCGGCGGCGGAGCGTCGGGGGGCAGGGCTGCGTCGGCGATCAGCAGGTGCAGCGGCTCGACAGGGGCAGGCATCGGGCGATTGTCCGTGATGCCACAATGCCGGGCTGCCTCGCGCCACGCAACCAAGCCCTCGCCTGATGTCCCTGTCTGATCGTCTGTCCTTTGAAACCCTGCTGGGCTGGCGCTACACCCGCGCCGGGCGCGCGGCGCGGCGCAATGGCTTCATCTCCTTCATCTCGGGCGCGTCCATGCTGGGCATCGCGCTGGGCGTGGCGGCGCTGATCGTGGTGCTGAGCGTGATGAACGGCTTTCGCAAGGACGTCACCGACCGCATGCTCAGCATCATCTCCGACGTGGAGGTGTTCTCGCCCGATGACGGCGCGCTGCTGGACCCGGCGCGCACGCTGGCCGAGGTGCGGCAAAACCCGCAGGTGGTCGGCGCCGCGCCCTATGTGGGCGGCCAGGGCCTGCTGGCGCGCGGCGAGGCCATGCAGGGCGTGATGGTGCGCGGCATCGACCCGCAACTGGAGCCGCAGGTGACCGGGGTGGCCGCGCAGCTCAAGGACACGCTGCTGCCACAGCTCAAGCCCGGCAGTTTCGGCATCCTGCTGGGCAACGACCTGGCGCGCAAGCTGGGCGTGATGACCGGCGACACGGTCACGCTGATTGCGCCCAGCGGGCAGGTCACCCCCGCCGGCGTGGTGCCGCGCCTGAAGCAGATGACGGTGCTGGGCACCTTCAGCAGCGGCCACTACGAATACGACTCGGCCCTGGCCATGCTCAACATCGAGGACGCCGAGCGCATCTTTCGGCTCGATGGGCCCACCGGCATCCGCCTGAAGCTGCGCGACAAGGACCAGGCGCGGGCGGTGGCCGACCAACTGGCGCAGACGCTCAGCGGCAACCTGCTGATCCTGGACTGGACGCGCCAGAACCGCAGCTGGTTCGCCGCCGTGCAGCTGGAAAAACGCATGATGTTCATCATCCTCACGCTGATCGTGGCGGTGGCCGCCTTCAACCTGGTCAGCACCCTGGTGATGACGGTGCAGGACAAGCGCGCCGACATCGCCATCCTGCGCACGCTGGGGGCCAGCCCGGCCAGCATCATGAAAATCTTTGTCGTGCAGGGCGCGCTGGTGGGCGTGATCGGCACGCTGGCGGGCCTGGCGCTGGGCCTTTTGATCGCCTTCAACATCGACGTCATCGTGCCGTTTCTGGAGCGGCTGTTTCACGCCAGCTTTTTGCCCAAGGACATCTACCTGATCAGCAAGATGCCCAGCGACCCGCAGTCGGGCGACATCGTGCCGATTGCGGTGATCTCGCTGCTGCTGTCTTTTGTGGCGACGATTTACCCCAGCTGGCGCGCCAGTCGCGTCAACCCTGCCGAGGCGCTCCGCTATGAATAGTGGGCCCCCACGCTCCCCTGCTTCGCATGGTGCGCTGCCCCCCGCGGGGGCCGCGTTCGGCCTTGGGAGCGGCCCGGCGGCCGAACCAGCGATTCAAGGACGCACTGCTTGCGATTCACCAGCGGGTGCTGGCGCCGTTTTGGAAGCCGAAAACCTGAGCAAACGCTTTCAGGAAGGCCCGCTCGATGTGAACGTGCTGCAAGGCGTCGACCTGCGCGTGCAGGCCGGCGAGACGCTGGCCATCGTCGGCCAGTCGGGCTCGGGCAAGAGCACGCTCTTGCACCTGCTGGGCGGGCTGGACGCGCCCAGCGGCGGGCGCGTGCAGCTGATGGGGCAGGACTTGTCGGGCCTGTCGCCTGCGCAGCAGGGCGCGTTGCGCAACCGGCATCTGGGTTTCGTCTATCAGTTTCATCATTTGCTGCCCGAGTTCAGCGCGCTCGAGAACGTGGCCATGCCGCTGTGGATTCGCCGCCAGCCGCGCGCCCAGGCGGCCGACGCGGCCGCGCGCGTGCTGGGCCTGGTCGGCCTGCAAAACCGCATGCAGCACCGCCCGGCCGAGCTGTCGGGCGGCGAGCGCCAGCGCGTGGCCATCGCCCGCGCGCTGGTCACGCAACCGGCCTGCGTGCTGGCCGACGAGCCCACCGGCAACCTCGACCGCGGCACGGCCGACGCGGTGTTCGAGCTGATGCTGCAAGGCGCCGCACAGCAGGGCACGGCCTTCGTGCTGGTCACGCACGACGAGCATCTGGCCGCGCGCTGCGGGCGCACGCTGCGCCTGGCGGCGGGGCGGCTGGCGTGACGGCCGGCGCCGGGGCGCTGGGCCACCCGGTTGTCTCGGCCCTGCTGCCGGTGGTGCTGCTGATCGCCATCGGCTTTGTCGCCGGACGCATGAGGCTGATCCGCGGCGAGGCTGTGCGCGACCTGTCCAACCTGGTGTTTCTGGTGCTGGTGCAGGCGCTGCTGTTTCGCACCATGGCCACGACGCAGCTGGCGCAGCTGGACCTGCGTTCGGTGGCGCTGTACTACGTGGTGGCCGGGGTGCTGTTCTTTGCGCTGCTGCTGGCGCGGGGCCTCACCAGTCGATCGGCGGTGCTGGCGCTGGCGGCGATCTTCAGCAACACCCTGATGATCGGCGTGCCGCTGGTGCAGCTGGCGTATGGACAAGAGGCGCTGGCCCTGCTGTTCACGCTGATCTCCATGCACGCGCTGATCCTGCTGACGCTGGCCACCGTGGTGCTGGAGCTGCTGGTGGCGCGCGAGCAGTCGCAGGCCGGCCAGGGCCCGCGCCGCCACATCGCCGCCACCGTGGCGCAGGCCGTGAAGAACGCCATCCTGCACCCCGTGCCGCTGCCCATCATCGCGGGCTTTCTGTATTCGCTGACCGGCTGGGGCCTGCACCCGGTGGTGGAGCGCCCGCTCAAACTGCTGGGTGACGCCTTCGGCCCCGTGGCCCTGGTGCTGGTGGGCGTGACGCTGGCGCGCACGGTGATCGGCCCGCACCTGCGCGGCGCGCTGGGGCTGTCGGCGCTCAAGGTCATCCTGCACCCCGCGCTGATGGCCGCCGCCGGCTGGCTGCTGGGCCTGCACGGCCTGCCGCTGGCGGTGATGGTGGTGGCCGCCGCGCTGCCGGTGGGTGCCAACGTGTTCCTGTTCTCGCAGCGCTATCACACCGAGGAAGATCTGGTGACGGCCACCGTGGCCGTGTCCACGGTGATGGCGGTGGGGACGATCTCGGTGGTGATGGCGCTGCTGCGAGTCTGAACCGCTGGCCGGCGTTCGGCGTTGGGGCGCGGACAGAGGCCGGGCCTGGTTCTGTTGCCGGATTTTTCGCAATGACGCGGCGCCGCCGCGCATCCATGCAAGGCGCGGGTGGCTCGCGCCGGGCCGCGGCGCCATGGACAAAATTTCATATTGCGGCCCCCTTGGCCGGGTGCCACCATCCGGCGTGCCGGCACCGTGCCGGCACGCACGAAAGGAGTTTGCCATGGACAAGAACGCCTGGGTGGTCACGCCCAAAGCGGTTGCCGCGTTGGTTCAGGGATGGCAAAACATGCCGGGCCCGGATGGCCCGGACTTCGATCCGCACGGACCGCTGGGCCCCATCGCCCACGCCGTCTATCAGCGCTTGACCGACCGGCTCGGGGCAGTGGCGCTGAACCCGCAACCGCTGCCGCCGCACGAGCTGGCGCGCATGGTGGCCCAGCAGTTCGTGGGCGAAATGGTGCAACTGAAAGACCTGGCCAGCGTGTTGCCGGGCGACAGTGGCGCGGCGGTCGGCAAGCAGATCACGGCCCGCATCCAGGCCTTCGACGACTACTGCGGCACCGGTGCCTTCGCGCAGTTCCTGGCCGATTTGCTGCGCAAGATCGGCCCGCACGGCGGTGGGGGTGACCCGCCGCCACGCCCCAATGAACGGTTTGGCGCCATCGCACGGCTGGCCGTGGGCGCCGAACTGCACGCGGCCGCCGGGCTGGTCGAAGGCCTGGGCGCGGCCGGCGACAAGCTCATGCAGCAGGGGCTGAAGCAGCTGGGCTGAGGCGTCCAGCCCCCAGGGGGTGCGCGCCCCGATGGAGTGTGCCGCTCTGCCCATACGACGGGCTCGGTGGCCGCTGCCACGGCGCTGCGCTGGTCAAACGGTCGAATGACGCATGGCCCAGCGGCGATGGAAGCGGCGCTTCGCCAACTCGACCACGCCCAGGTAGAGCACCACCAAGACTGGCAGCAACGCGAAGAACGCAGGTGGCAGTGGCGTGAAGCCGAGCACGGACGCGATGGGCGTGAAGGGCAGCGCGATGGCCAGCGCCACCACGCCCAGCGAGGTCAGCGCCAGCCAGCGGTTGGACCGGCTGGCCAGCGGGTTGCCGCGGGTGCGGATGATGAAAATGACCAGCACCTGCGTCGCCAGCGACTCGACGAACCAGCCGGTGTGAAACTCGGCGGGGCTGGCGTGCAGCACGCCCAGCAGGATGAAGAAGGTGAGGAAATCGAACACCGAGCTGATTGGGCCGATGCGCAGCATGAAGTCGCGGATGAATCCCATGTCCCAGCGCTGCGGGCGCGCCAGATCGGCCTCGTCGACGTTGTCCAGCGGCAGCGGCAGTTCGGACAGGTCGTAGAGAAAGTTGTTGATCAGGATCTGCAACGGCAGCATCGGCAGGAAGGGCAGCACCAGCGTGGCCAGCGCCATGCTGAACATGTTGCCGAAGTTGGAGCTGGTGGCCATCATGATGTACTTCATCACGTTGCCGAAGGTGCGCCGGCCCTCGCGGATGCCGGCGTGCAGCACGCCCAGGTCGTTTTCCAGCAGGATCAGCGCGGCGGCCTGCCGGGCCACATCGACCGCGCCGTGCACCGAGATGCCGACATCCGCGGTGTGCAGCGAGGGCGCGTCGTTGATGCCGTCGCCCAGGTAGCCGACCACATGGCCGCGCGCCTTCAGCGCCAGCAGCACGCGGTTCTTTTGCTGTGGGTTGACGCGGCAAAACAGATTGACCTCTTCCACCCGTGCGCGCAGGGCGTCGTCGTTCATTGCCGCGATCTCCGTTCCGGTGAGCATGCCGGTGATTGCGATGCCCAGCTCGGTGCAGACGTGGCGCGTGACCAGCGGGTTGTCGCCGCTGACGATTTTCACCGCCACGCCGCTGGCGGCCAGCGCGTGCAGCGCCGCCCGGGCGCTGGCCTTGGGTGGGTCGAGGAAGGCGGCAAAGCCGGCAAGCACCAGATCGGCCTCGTCGCCCACCACGGCGTCGACCAGCGTGCGTGGCGCGCGCTTGCTGGCGACGGCGAGCACGCGAAACCCGTCTTGACCCAGGGCGTCGAACAGGGCCTGCACCCGCGCCCGCGCCGCAGAATCGAATGGCTGCACGTCAAGGTCAGCGTGTTCTTTCGCGGGTTCGGCGCCGCTTTCATAGTGGGTGCACAGGCCCAACACGTCCTCCGGTGCGCCCTTGACGATCAGCAGGCGCTCGTCGCCGCGCTCGGCCAGCACCGACACGCGACGACGCTCGAAGTCGAACGGCACCTCGTCGATCTTGGTCCAGGCGCTCACGTCCAGGTGCTCGTGCGCCAGGATGGCGTCGTCCATCGGGCTCTTCAAGCCGCTTTCGAAGAAGCTGTTCAGGTAGGCCAGCTTCAGCACGCGCTCGCTCTCGCGGCCCTGGGCGTCGACGTGGCGCTCGAGCCGGATGCATGCCTCGGTCAGCGTGCCGGTCTTGTCGGTGCACAGCACGTCCATCGCCCCCATGTCCTGGATGGCCGACAGGCGCTTGACAATCACCCGCGCCTTGGCCATGCGCAGTGCGCCGCGCGCCAGCGTGACCGACACCACCATCGGCAGCAACTCCGGCGTCAGCCCCACGGCCAGCGCGACCGCGAACAGGAAGGACTCCAGCAGCGGTCGGTGCAAGGCCAAGTTGACCCCCAGCGTGAACAGCACCAGCAACAGCGTCAAACGCATGATCAGCAGGCCGAACTGGCGCGTGCCGATCTCGAACCCGGTCAGCGGGGGAGGCCGCTCGAGATCGCGGGCAATTTGGCCGACAGCCGTACGCGCGCCGGTGCGCCGGATCAGCGCACGCGCCGAACCGCTGACCACCGAGCAACCCATGAACAGCGCGCCCGCGGCGTCGGTGTCCCACGCGCCCTGCTCGGGCAGCGGCAGGCGCATCGCGTGGCGCTCCACCGGGTAGGGTTCGCCGGTCAGCAGCGCCTGATTGACAAAAAAATCCTGCGCCTGCAGCACCTGTGCGTCGGCCGGGATCAAGTCGCCCGCCGACAGCAGCACCACGTCCCCGGGCACCAGCTCGGTGGTCGGCCGCCGCACCGGCTGGCCGTCGCGCAATACGAGTGCCGTGACGGCGACCTGCTGCGCCAGCCGTTGCGCTGCCAGCCCGGCCCGGTACTCCTGCGCGTAGTCGAGCAGCACCGAGACCGCAACGACCACGCCGATGATCGTTGCGCTGGCCCTGTCCCCCGTCAGGGCCGATACCACGCAGGCTGCCAGCAGGACAAGCACCAACGGATTGAGAAAGCGCGCCAGCAATTGCCCCAGCATGGCCTGGGGCCGGGGGTTGAGCTGGTTGGGGCCCAGGCGGGTCAGTGCCGCCGCAGCCTCGGCGCTGCACAGGCCTTGGGGTGCTGCGACCCCGTCGCTGGACTCATCGGCGCTCATGGCGCCGCATTTTGTACGACCGGGATCGTCGGGCCAGCATCATCTTGCAAATTGCTTGCGCGGCGTCACGAAGCATGGCGTTTCGGCGATCACTCCGGTGCGGCCCTGGCGCGGATTCCGAGGCGCGGGTGAGCGGCCAAGCGCCGGATTCAGGTTCAGTCTTCCTTCATTTGCGCGGCCTTCACGATGGGGGCCAGGCGCTTTTGCTCCTCGCTCAGGAACTTGGCGAAATCCGCGCGCGTGCCGCCCAGCGGGTCGATGCCCTGCGGGATCAGGCGCGCGCGCAGCTCGGGCGATTTCAGCGCGGCGTTGATGGCGGCGTTCATCTTGTCCAGGATGTCGTCGGGCGTGCCCTTGGGCGCGAACACGCCCGTCCAGTGGCCGATGAAGACGTTGCCAAAGCCCTGCTCCTGGGCGGTGGGCACGTCGGGCATGGCGGCGATGCGGCGGTTCCAGGTAGAGGCCAGCGCGCGCAGCTTGCCGCCCTTGATCTGCGGCAGCGTGACCACGCTGGACTCGGAGGTGGCGTCCACCTGCTTGCCGATGACGGCCACCACGCCTTCGCTGCCGCTCTTGTAAGGCACGATCTGCAGCCGGGCGCCCGCGCCCACCTTGAGCATCTCGGCCACGAAGTGCGGCGTGCTGCCGGTGCCGGCGGTGGAAAAGTTCAGGCCCTGGCCTTGCTTGGACGCGGCCACCAGGGCCTTCAAGTCCTTGTAGGGCGAATCGGCCGCCACCACGATGACCGAGGGGCTGACGGCGGCCAGCACCACCGGCACCAGGGCGTCGGCAGGATAGGGCATCCTGGCCTTGATCAACGGGTTGGTGATGATGCCGCCGGCCGGCGCCAGAAAGGTGTAGCCGTCGGGCGCGCTCTTGGCCACCACGTCGGAGCCCACTACCGAGCCGGCGCCGGCCTTGTTCTCGATGATGATGGGTTGGCCCAGCTGCCGCGCCGTGGCCTCCGCCACCGCACGCGCCACCAGGTCGTTGGCGCCGCCGGGGCCAAACGGCACCACCATGCGGATCGTTTTGGTGGGCCAGTCGGCGGCGTTGGCAATGCAGGGCAGGGCGGCGGTGAGCAACAAGCAGGCGTGGCGGCGCGTAAAGGGCATGAAATCCTCGCTTTCAGGTCAGAAAATCGTGACGAACCGGCGCGCGGCGCGCCCGTCACACCGGCATTGTGCGTTCGCTGATGCACGCCGCGGTCGCGCTGGCCGCATGAAAATCGCTGGCCATGGCGAATGCATCCCGGGAGCTGGGTAGTGGCTCGGGACAAGCCGCCGGCGCGGGCGATGCGCGCTGCAATTTCCGCACCCTTCGTTTGGCGATCCACATCACTTATGCCCCTGTTTCTTCGATCTCGGCAAACGGCCCCAAGGGCCGAAAGCGAATCCACGCACCGGGCGGGATCTGCGCCGCCAGGTCCAGATGGTGCAGCGCCACGCAGGCGATGACCGGGTAGCCGCCCGTCAGCGGGTGGTCGGCCAGAAACAGCACCGGCTGGCCGCTGGCGGGCACCTGGATGGCGCCGGTCACCGTGCCTTCGCTGGGCAGCTCCTGCGTTTGGGCGCGCGCCAGCGGCTGCTCGCCCAGCAGGCGCATGCCCACGCGATCCTGCTGCGGCGTGACGCGCCAGGGCTGGGCCGAGAGCAGGGCGACGGCCTCGGGGGTGAACCAGTCGGTGCGCGGGCCCAGCACCACGTCCAGCGTGACGGTGTCGCCGGCGCGCGGCAGCGGGGGCGGGTTGCGGTCGGGCGCGCCGACCGCGCTGCCCGCCGGGGCGGCGCCGATCGGCAGGCGCTGGCCGGCCGCGAGCGCGGGCGGGCCGATCTTGGCCAGCGTGTCGCGGCTGGCGCTGCCCAGCACCGGCGCCACGAGCAGGCCGCCGCGCACCGCGACGTAGCTGCGCAGCCCGGTCATGGGTTGCCCCAGGCTGAGCGCGTCTCCGTCGGTCAGGATCAGCGCGGCGTTGCGCGGCACCGGCGCGGCGCGGCCGCCCGCGCGGGTCAGCTCCAGCGGCCCGCCGGCCCCCGTGACGGCCACCACGGCGGCGCCCTGGCAGACCAGTTGCAGGCCGCCCAGCAGCGCCTCCAGCACCGGCAGGCCGGGCGCGTTGCCGACCAGGCGGTTGGCGTGGCGCATGGCGCCCTGGTCCAGCGCGCCGGCGGCGGATACGCCCTGCGCGGCCTGGCCCGGCCGGCCCGCGTCCTGCACCAGCGTTTGCAGGCCGGGGGCGCGCACCATCAGGGCGGGGCCGATGGCGGCCGCGGCGGGCGGGTGATCTGGATGATTTTGGCCTTGAGCGGGCGCGGAGCAAGCGCGAGCAGCTATCGATCTGGAAGTGACGTCGACAAAGCGCACGCGCATGCCCGGCTGCAGCAGCGCGGGCGGCTCGCGCGCCAGGTCCCACATCTTCAGCGCGGTCGTGCCCAGCAGTTGCCAGCCGCCGGGCGTTTCGTCGGGATAGACGGCGGCAAAGCGGCCGGCCAGCGCGACCGAGCCGGCGGGCACCCGGGTGCGTGGCGTGGCGCGGCGCGGCACGTCCAGTCCCGGGTGGCCGCCGGCGAGGTATGCAAAGCCGGGGGCAAAGCCGCAGAAGGCCACGCTGTAGTCCTGCGCGGTGTGGCGCGCGATCAGCTCGGCGACCGTGATGCCCAGCAGCGCGGCGAGCTCGGCCAGGTCGGCGCCGTCGTAGCGCACCGGGATCTCGATGCGCGCGCCGGGGGTGTCGGTACGGCGCCCGGTCTTCAGCGCCTCGATGGCCGCGCGCAGGGCTGGGGCGCTGATCTGGCGCGGATCGAAGCGCACGAGCAGGGTGCGCGCGGCCGGCACGCACTCGGTCAGCCCGGGCGGGGGCGCAGCCTGCAGCGCGGCCAGCAGATCGAGCGTGTGGGCCAGGTCGGCCAGCTCGACCAGCAGCGCATCCGTCCCGGCGGGCAGGTAGCGCCGCGTCATGCAAGGGCGGCGCAGAAGGGGCGAATGGCCACGCCCGCGTCCTGCAGCCGCTCGCGCACGGCGCGCGCCATGGCGACGGCGCCGGGGCTGTCGCCATGCACGCAGATCGAGTCGGCGCGGACCGCGACGGGGCTGCCGTCCACGGCGGGCACGGTGCCTTCGCGCACCAGTTGCAGCATGCGCGCGGCCACGACTTGCGCATCGTGCAGCACGGCGCCCGGCTCGCGGCGCGACACCAGCGTGCCCTGCGGGGTGTAGCCGCGGTCGGCAAAGGCTTCTTCGATGACGGTCAGGCCAGCCTCGCGCGCCCAGCCGGCCAGCGGCGAGCCGGCCAGCACCACCAGGGCCAAATCACCATCCAGGGCTTGCACGGCCTCGATCACGGCATTGGCCTGGGCCCGGTCGTGCGCGATGGTGTTGTACAGCGCGCCGTGCGGCTTGACGTAGCGCACGGTGGTGCCGGCGGCGCGCGCCAGGCCTTGCAGCGCGCCGATCTGGTAGATCACGTCGCCCACCAGCTCGGCGTGCGGCACGTCCATGGGTCGGCGGCCAAAGCCCACCAGGTCGCGGTAGGCGACGTGCGCGCCCACCACCACGCCGCGCTCGGCCGCCGCGCGCAGCGTTTTGAGCAGCCCCACCGGATCGCCCGCATGAAAGCCGCAGGCCACGTTGGCGCTGCTGACCAGATCGAGCATGGCGGCGTCGTCGCCCATGGTCCAGGCGCCCAGGCTTTCGCCCAGGTCGCTGTTCAGATCGATGTGGGGCATGGGTGCAATACTATGAATTGAATAGCTGGCCGCGCTTGTTGCGCGGGCGCCAGAGCCTGATTGTGCTTGAAGTCGGTTACAACAGGCGCCCAAACCACCACAGCGACAAGCCGCCCGCCAGCAGCGTCAGCGCCGCACCGGCGAGGGCGAACAGTGCGCTCACCTCGGTCTCCTTCTTCTCCAGCGTCAGGCGGCTGGACAGGCTTTGGTAGACCTTTTTCAAATCGTGCGCAGTGCCGGCGTAGAAGTATTCGGCAGCGGTTTTCTGCGCGATGGTCTTGAGCGTTTCCTCGTCCAGGCGCACGCGCATCGACCAGCCCTCGAAGCCGATGATCTCGCCATCCACCGTGCCGATGCCCACGGTGTAGACCTTCACGCCGCGGTCGGCAGCCATCTTGGCGGCGTCCAGCGGATCGACGCCGGTGGTGCGCTGGCCATCGGTCAGCATGATGACGGCGCCGGTGGTGTATGAGCCGGGCGGCACGGGCACGAACTCATCCTGCTTGGGCGGAATCTGGTCGAGCGAGCGGCCCACGCCGCTGCGCACGCGATCCAGGCTGAGCTGCTGCAGCTCGATGCCGGCCTTGGGAAACAGCGTGGCCAGCGAGATCACGATGGCGTTGCCGGTGGCGGTGGCGCGCTGCAGCTGAAAGCGGTCGATGGCCGAGATCAGGTCCTCGCGATTGAGCGTGGGCCCCTGCGCCACCTGCGCCGACCCCGCAAAGGCCACGATGCCCACCTTGATGTCGCGCGGCAGCTCGCGCAGGAAGGCCTTGGCGGCCTCCTGCGCGGCCACCAGGCGGTTGGGTTCCACGTCGGTCGCGCGCATGCTGGCCGACACGTCCATGGCCAGGATGATGGTCTGCTGGTTGGAGGGCAGCGCCACCACGGCCACCGGCCGGGCGCTGGCCACGATCAGCGCCGCCAGCGCCAGCAGCAGCAGCAGCGGCGGCACGTGGCGCCGCCAGCCAGCGCCCTTGCCCAGCGCCTGCTGCACGATGGACAGGCTGGCGTAGCGCACGGCCAGCTTCTTGCGCCGGCGCAGCACCCACGCATACAGCAGCACCAGCAGCGGCAGCAGCAGCAGCAGCCACAGGAACTGCGGCCACAGAAAGCTGGGCTGCGGGATCGCCGCGGGCCACTTGAGGGAACTGATCCAATCGAGGTTCATGAACACACCGGATACGGGTTCATTTTGACGCGTTCAGGCACTCTTGCGAAGATGCGAGGGCACGCCGCCGCCGCTGGCGGCGCGCAGGCGCTGACGGCGCAGCTCGATGAAGCGCACGATGGCGTTCAGCAACTCACCTTCGGTCGACAACTCGAGCGCATCGACGCCCGCGCGGGTCAGGGCAGCGCGCAACTGGTCGTCGCGCTGGGCGGCCAGTTGGGCAAAGCGGTGGCGAAAGCCGCGGTCGTGCGTATCCACCCACAGCTCCTGCCCGGTTTCGGCGTCGCGCAAGGGGATCAGGCCCAGGTCGGGCAGCTCGCGCTCCAGCGGGTCCAGCAGGCGCACGGCCAGCACCTCGTGGCGCTGGGCCAGTTGCGCCAGGGGCTTTTCCCAGCCGGGCTCGCTGATGAAGTCGGACACCACGAAGATCGTCGAGCGGCGGCGGATGAAGGTGGCGCCAGCCTGCAGCAAATCCGTCAGCCGGGTGCTGGTGGGCGCGGCCGCTGCCGACGCCTGCGGGCGGTTTTGCATGGCGTGCAGCAGTTGCAGCACGTGCGTGCGGCCGGCGCGCGCGGGGATCATGCGCTCGACGCCCTTGCCATAGAGCAGGGCGCCCACGCGGTTGCCGTGGCGCGTGAGCAGGCGCGCCAGCACGGCAACGAACTCGGCCGACACCTGGCGCTTGCGACGCGCACCCGAGCCGAAATCCACCGACGCGCTCAGGTCCAGCAAGAACCAAGCGGCCATCTCGCGGTCTTCGGTGAACACGCGCACGTGCGGTGTGGCCAGGCGCGCCGTCACGTTCCAGTCGATGTGGCGCACGTCGTCGTGCAACTGGTATTCGCGCAGGTCGGCCAAGTCCAGCCCGCTGCCGCGCATCAGCGTGCGGTAGTGGCCCTGCAGCGCGCCGTCCAGGCGGCGCAGCACCGTCCACTCTAGGCGGCGCAGCAGGGCGTCGGCATCCGCCGGGGCCTCGCTGGCGATCGCCGGGGCCGCGCGCGGGTTGGGCACCGCGTGCGGCAGGGGGGGCTGGCGGCGGCGCAGGAAACCCATCACGCGGCGAGCTTTTCGTGTTGCAGGGGGCGCGGTGGCGCCGGCACCTTGGCCATGATGCGGGTCACGACCTGGTCGGCCGAGAGTCCGTCGGACAGCGCCTGATACGACAGCACCAGCCGGTGACGCAGCACGTCGGGTGCCAGGTCGCTCAGGTCTTCGGGCAGGGCGTAGCCGCGCCCGCGCATCAGCGCCAGCGCGCGCGCGCCCTCGATCAGGCCGATGGTGGCGCGCGGGCTGGCGCCGTAGGTGAGCATGGGCGCGAGTTCATCGAGGCCCGCATCGGCCGGCGCGCGCGTGGCCGACACCAGACGCACCGCGTATTGCACCAGCGACGGATCGACGTACACCTGCCGACATTCGGCTTGCAGTTGTGCCAGTTGATCCATGCTGGCGACGGGCTGAACGTCGATGCGCGGGCCGGTCACGCGCTGGGCGATGACGAACTCCTCCGCGTCGCTGGGGTAGTCCACCAGCACTTTCATCAAAAAGCGGTCCACCTGCGCCTCGGGCAGGGGGTAGGTGCCCTCGGTTTCGATCGGGTTCTGCGTCGCCATGACGAGGAACGGCTCGGGCACGAAATGGGTCTGCCCGGCAATCGTCACCTGGCGCTCCTGCATCACCTCC
>ENA-UOYA01002276-UOYA01002276.1-activated-sludge-metagenome-genome-assembly--contig:-NODE-2276-length-18786-cov-8.241365_pt1 | contig 18786 bp, 12 predicted proteins | sample MGYA00238163_ERZ764804 | MGnify/ENA primary metagenome ERZ764804 (study PRJEB28919, sample SAMN05720223) | activated sludge metagenome | isolation source: Anaerobic digester | place: Hong Kong... | reverse complement strand
TTTGAAGTTAACTTTTCCTCTCTAGATTTTCGTCCACTCAAAGGTAGTAACTCCATTGTTCGGTACGAAGAATAAACTAAATCACGCCCAATGCTTTTCCAACCTTTTCAAAGGCCGCCAACGCTTTGTCTAAGTGAATTTGTTGGTGAGCCGCAGAGAGTTGTACGCGGATGCGAGCTTCCCCTTTCGGTACCACCGGAAAGAAAAAGCCAATCACATAAATATCTTCTTTCAACAACTCAGTAGCAAAAGTTTGTGCCAGTTTTGCATCGTGTAACATCACCGGAACAATAGCCGATTCGCCATCCTTAAACGGCAAACCCGTTTTGCGTAAGCCGGTTTTGAAATAGTTCACGTTCCACTCTAATTTGTCACGTAAATCGGTGGTTTCGTTGAGCATATCAAACACAGCAATGGATGCCCCAACAATAGACGGTGCCAGTGAATTAGAAAACAAATACGGACGAGAACGTTGCCGTAATAGCTCGATAATTTCTTTTTTTCCGGTAGTGAAACCACCCATAGCTCCGCCTAAAGCTTTGCCGAGGGTTCCGGTGATAATATCTACACGGCCCATAGCATTTCTTAATTCTATTGAGCCTCGTCCTGTTTTGCCAATGAATCCGGTAGCGTGACATTCATCTACCATCACCAATGCGTTGTATTTATCGGCTAAGTCGCAAATTTTATCGATTTGAGCCACATAGCCATCCATTGAAAAAACACCATCGGTCACTATAATGCGATGCTTTTGTGCCTGTGCTTTTTTGAGTTGTTCTTCTAAATCATTCATATCGTTGTTGGCATAACGATAGCGAACCGATTTCGTTAATCGAACACCATCAATAATAGAGGCATGGTTTAATGCATCAGAAATAATGGCATCATTTTCGTCAAATAAAGGTTCAAACACACCTCCATTGGCATCAAATGCTGCTGCATAAAGTATAGTGTCTTCCGTTTGATGGAAGTCGGCAATTTTTTGTTCCAATGTTTTATGAATGTCTTGTGTGCCGCAAATAAAACGAACACTCGACATCCCAAAACCATGTGTATCGATGGCGTTTTTCGCTGCTTCAATCACCTTCGGATGCGATGATAAACCCAAGTAGTTGTTTGCACAAAAATTCAATACTGTTTTACCGCTATCCAGCTTGATCTCTGCATCCTGTGGCGAAACAATAATGCGTTCCGATTTATATAAACCGTTTTCCTTTATGCTTTCCAGTTCTGCGCTTAGTTTTTCTTTCAAGGTATACATGGTTCTAATTTTCGGCAAGATAATGGATTTTTCAGGCTTCAAAATTGAATCGGTGTTTTGCTATGCAAAGCGCAACAGAATCGCTACTTTTGCGCCATATATCAAATTGATTATTAGCATGAAACCTTTCAGAACACTGCTTTATTATAAGTATGCTCGTATCCCGAATGCGGAAGAATTTTGTCGCGAGCATCAAGCATTTTGTGAGCGTATTGGTATAGTAGGAAGAATCATTGTAGCTGAAGAAGGGATTAATGGTACTATTTCCGGCACCATTGTACAATGCCAAAAATATATGGATAAACTGAATGCCGATCCAATTTTGGATGGTATTGATTTTAAAATCGATGAGGTGGATGAGCCTTCTTTTATGGCTTTACATGTTCGGTTTAAGCCCGAAATTGTGCATTCTGGATTGCGCGATGCTTCCTTAGTTGATCCAACCGTAAAAACTGGAATTCATTTGGAGCCTAAAGACTTCGCTGCCATGAAAGATGAAGAAAACGTGGTAGTGTTAGATGTTCGCTCGAAGTACGAACACGAGTTAGGGCATTTTAAAAATGCGATGCGATTGGATATCGATAATTTTAGAGAGTTTCCGGAGCAGTTAGAAGCCATTCGAAATTTGAAGGATAAAAAAATTCTGACGTATTGCACCGGAGGTATAAAGTGCGAAAAGGCAAGCGCCTTCTTGCTTTCACAGGGTTTTGAAAATGTGTATCAGCTTCATGGAGGTATCGTAAAATACGGAAAAGAGGCTCAAGGCAAAGATTTTGAAGGCAATTGTTATGTGTTCGATAAACGTGTATCCGTTCCGGTAAATTCCGTGAACCCTAATGTAGTTTCCACTTGCAAAGTGTGTGGAACGCTTTCTACACATATGGTAAACTGCGCCAATGCCGATTGCAACGAGCACTTTGTATTGTGCGAAAAATGTGGTTGGGAAATGGATGGATGTTGCTCTTCAGCATGCAAAGCTTCTCCGGCCAAACGTGTGTATGATGGAACAGGCTACTATTCTCGCTTTTAATCAAGTCTCAAAGAAATGTTAACCCCGCATACACTTTATTGCAATTTCCGAGCATTTATCGTTTTTATTTTAGTTTAGCATATTGTAAAATTAGTTATGAAGAAATTTGTTGCCATAATCCTTGTTGTAATTTCATTTTCTGCATTCGCGCAGGTAGATACTGCGAAGGCGGGCTTTTCCAAACGCTACACTAAATTCAGCAAAGACAGAATTGCAATAGATTTGAACGGAACAAACTGGATTCATAAAATCCCGGGTTTGAATATCAAGTGGTACTCAAGAGGTATTAACATATACTTTAACTACGATTTTCAAATCAAAAAATCGTTCTTCAGTATTGCTCCGGGTATTGGGGTAAGTTGCTCAAATATTTATCATCGTTCTGAAATGACGGATTCTACCGGCCCGGGCATTCAATTTAAGCCATTAACGAATCCCGATAATTACAAAGTGAATAAGCTGTCGCTCACCTATATCGATATTCCTATCGAGTTTCGTTTCAGAACTAAACCGGATAGATTAGACAATTCGTGGAAATTTGTTGCCGGATTTAAGGCAGGTATTCGTGTAGATGGGCATACCAAAACATCAACCAAAACACCTAAAGAAATTGTCAAGTTGAAGCCGTTTCCTGATTTGAATTTGTTTCATGCAGGCCCTTTTATTCGTATAGGTTATTCTAGTTTCAATCTTACCGCTTACTATGGAATATTAGGCGTATTCAAGAATAATAGAGGTCCGCAAGCAAACGAGTTTTCTGTTGGAATTTCGTTTAACGGATTGTAATAATAGTCAGCGTTTTTGCTGATGGTATAACCGAACAGCTCAATTGAACGCATTGGAACATTTACCCTTATTTATTTTTCTGTCATTATTGGCAGAGATACTTGGCACCATCGGAGGTTTCGGTTCTTCGCTCTTTTTTGTGCCTATTGCCAGTTACTTTATCGATTTGCATTCTGTATTGGGGATTACGGCAATGTTTCATGTGATGAGTAATATCACCAAATTGTTTTTCTTTCGTAAAGGGTTTGATAAAAAACTGATTATATCCATTGGAATTCCTGCCGTTATTTTTGTGGTATTAGGAGCCTATCTTGGAAAATATATTCAAACCGGCATCCTTGAAATTCTATTAGCCATATTTCTTATTGGTGTGAGTTTAACTTTTCTGATTTTTAAAGAGATTGTGCTTAAGCCAACCCTGTTCAATGCTATTGGAGGAGGAGCTCTTTCAGGTTTTATTGCCGGGTTAATTGGGACAGGTGGAGCTATTCGAGGTATTACCTTGGCTGCATTTAATCTAACGCGCGACTCATTTATCGCAACATCAGCACTCATTGATTTAGGGATTGATTCTAGTCGGGGTGTAGTGTATTATTTAAACGGTTATGTTCACAAAGATGATTTGTATTTATTGCCTATGCTTTTGATGGCAAGTATTCTAGGGACTTATATCGGGAAAAAAATATTAGAACGAATGAGCGAAAAGCAGTTCAAGCAAACCGTTTTAGTATTAGTCTTGATTACCGGAATAATATCGTTAGGGAAAGTCATTTTTCCTTCGATAAAAGCATATCTTGATAATTGAAAAAATTCGCATGAAAACACTGCTTTATCCAATTACATGGCTGCTTAAGGTATTGGTGCGTGGCTATCAACTCATTATTTCACCTAACTTTCCGCAACAATGCCGATACACACCAAGTTGCAGCCAATATATGATAGAGGCATTAGAAAAACACGGACCGATCAAAGGGTTGTATTTGGGGATAAAACGTATTTTAAGCTGTCATCCATGGGGCGGAAGCGGTTACGATCCAGTACCATAAATTTAGAAATAAATGTAATTTTGAGGTAAACCCTCATTATGAAATATACATTCACTATTGCCCTGAGTATTCTCCTGTTTTTCTCCTTTACTAAGGTATCTGCACAAAAGGAAGACACACTAACCCCAACGCAACGCACTGCAGTTTTATATCTCGATACTGCAAAATTATTGCGTTCGCAAAATAACCTGAAAGTTGCCTTTCGTTATATTCAAAAGTCGGCCGTGTTAAACAATGCCGAAGCATTGGTATACCTTGCAAATGCGTATCAATTTGGGGAAGGTGTCGATACAAATATTGCCGAAGCTGTAAAGTGTTATAAACAAGCAGCTGCATTAGAAAATCCAATTGGATTGTATTACCTAGGGTATATGCATTTGTATGGCTTTGGTGTGGCTCAAAACTACGAAGCCGCTAAACGATACCTAGAACAGGCTGCCTTACAGAATAATGCAAGTTCTTTTTACTATTTAGGTGTGCTTTACGAGTTTGGTTATGGAGTATCCCAAAACGATAGCACAGCTATTCAGTATTATCAAAAAGGGGTGGCGCTAAGTAATGTAGAATCTTACTTCAATCTTGCCTATCACTACGAGTTAGGAAAAGGGATAAAGCAAGACTATCAGAAAGCAATGGAATTGTATGCCTTTGCAGCGGGAAAAAATTATGGCCCGGCCCAAGCATCACTAGGGTTTCTATACACGAATGGAAAAGCAGTTCCTAAGGATTATGCAAAAGCGAACGAATGGTATCGCAAAGCAATTGCAAATGGAAATGCTAGAGCTTATTGTAATTTGGGGTATGCTTATGAGAAAGGGGAAGGTGTGCCTAAAGATGAAAAAAAGGCGTTTGAACTTTATTATAAAGCCGCCCAAAATGGAGATGATGTAGGACAGTGCAACGTAGGCGCTTGTTATCACTATGCTGTTGGGGTTGAACGCGATTATACAGAGGCCTTTAATTGGTACCAAATTTCTGCACAACAGAATAATCCTCGAGCCTTAAGGAAATTAGCAAGATTATATTCCGATGGCTTAGGTGTAGTCCAAAACGACTCAATGGCCTTCAGTTATTATAGTAAAGCGGCTGATTTAAATGATGATGAAGCGCAAAACTCACTAGGTTTTTATTATGAAAAAGGAAAATTCGTTAAAGCCGATACAATTGAAGCACTTAGGTGGTTTAAAAAATCTGCACTTCAAGGAAATATAGACGCGATGAATAACTATGCTTGGTATTGTTTAGTCAAAAAAATAAATCTTGAAGAAGCATTGCTGATGATTGCTGAGGCAATACGATTAGATCCGAACGATAGAGAAAAGCTGGACACTTATGCAGCCTTTCTATTCATGAACGGTAACTATATCGATGCTGAAAAGAATCAACGAAAGGCAATGGATCTTGGGGCAGGAAAACGGGCCGGTTATAACGAACGTTATGGCAATATCCTGTTTAAACTTGGTCGCGAAAAAGAAGCCTTAAAATATTGGCAACGCGAACTAAAGTTTCCGGAGCATAGCCAATTGGTAGAAGAAAAAGTGGCTCAGAAACGTTATATTGAATAACCTGCCCGAGCCACATAAGCAATTAGATAGCAATGTTTATGCTATAGTTTTAATGCCTAATTCCACCAATTGTTTTACGTCTACAACAGCAGGAGCATCCATCATCAAATCCTTTCCACTGCTAGCTTTCGGGAAGGCCATGGCATCGCGGATAGTTTCGCCTCCCGTCATTAACATTACCCATCTATCTAAACCAAAAGCACAGCCACCGTGGGGTGGTGCACCATAACGGAAAGCATTTAGCATAAAGCCGAATTTAGCGTCAACTTCTTCAGGTGTTAAGCCTAGTTTAGCGAATACACGGTCTTGTAAATCTTTTTGGTGAATACGAATAGATCCCGAAAGAATTTCATTGCCATTCATCACTAGGTCATATGTTTGGGCACGAACACGTGTTGGGTCGCTATCAAAGTATTGCAAATCTTCTGGATGCGGTGAGCAAAAAGGGTGGTGAACGAAAATGATTTCACCGGTTTCTTCATCTTTTTCGAACAAGGGGAAGTCAATTACCCAAAGCACCGACCATGCATCTTTATCGAACCAATTTTCTTTCTTCGCTAAATCCAAACGCAAGTCGCCAAGCGATTTACGCACTTTTGAAATTTTATCGGCCGCAATCAAAATTAAATCGCCTTTTTCAGCATTAAACTGTTTTCCGATTTCACGCAATTGTTCTTCACTGAAAAATTTATCTATACTCGATTTCACGGTGCCGTCTTCAGCAAAACGGATGTTTACAATTCCGCCCAAACCACGATGTGTTGCTTTCACGAATTCTGTAATTTCATCCAATTGTTTTCGTGTGTAGTTGGCGCATTTTTTGGCATTAATTCCCGCAACCAATCCACCATTTTCAATAGCGTTGTTGAAGACCACAAAATCTGTTTTTGGTAATACAGCATTGAGTTCCACGATTTTACAATCGAAACGCAAATCCGGTTTGTCACTTCCGTAATATTTCATGGCATCCGCAAAAGTGATTCTTGGAAAATCAGCGAGTTCAATACCTTTAGCTTGTTTGAAAACATGTTTAGTCATGCCTTCAAAGTTTTGGAAAATATCTTCTTGCTCCACAAAACTCATTTCACAGTCGAGTTGTGTAAATTCAGGTTGACGATCGCCTCTGAAATCCTCGTCACGGTAGCATTTTACCACTTGGTAGTAGCGATCCATACCAGCCACCATCAACAACTGTTTCAAGATTTGTGGCGATTGGGGCAAAGCGTAAAAGGATCCATGTTGCAAACGCGATGGCACTAAAAAGTCGCGAGCACCCTCCGGTGTAGACTTGATTAGATTAGGTGTTTCAATCTCAATGAATCCTTGACCGTCCAAATATTCACGCATCGCTTTAATCATTTTGGCGCGTGTAATCAATGTGTCTTTCAAATGAGGTCTGCGAATATCTAAATAACGATATTTCAAACGTAATTCTTCGCTTCCATCCGTATTATTTTCGATAGTGAAAGGAGGTGTTTCAGATTCGTTTAGAATAACAAAGCTGTGAACATCGATTTCTATTTCACCCGTTGGAATATTTGCGTTTTTGGCGGAACGTTCACGTACACTTCCCTTCACTTGAATCACAAACTCTCGACCCAATTTGGTGGCGCTGTCGCACAAATCTTTATTCGAATTTTGATCGAAAGAAAGCTGAGTAATGCCATATCGGTCGCGTAAATCGATAAATACCAAGTGACCAATATTGCGCACCCGCTGCACCCAGCCGGCTAAAGTTACCTCTTCTCCTTTGTGGTTGAGGCGTAATTCACCACAATTTTTTGTACGAAACATGCGTTTATAGTTTTTGAGGGCGTAAAAATACTTTTATTGGCAAAACTTAATCTGCTTTTTTTGAATAAAATAAAAATGAGGAGGTTTACAACCAAAGTGCTATATTTAGCACTCTTTTAGGCATAATTAAATTTGAATTAAATAAAACATGAATTTTTTGACTAAACGTTTACACCTATTCACCACCTTATTGTTGCTTATTCCGTCTTTTCTTTTTGCTACACACAACATGGGTAAAGACTTGGAGTACAAGTGTCTTGGGGTCGTAGGTGGTAATTTGCAATACGAAGTAACTTTACGATACTATAGAAATTGTTGGGATAACTCTATAAATGGACAAGCTGCATCTGCTCCGGGCTCAATGACATTGAATATCAGAAACCAATGTACCGGAACCACAAGTACGGCTACATTAAACATGGATAACACAGGTACATGTCCAAACAAATCAGGCTGTCAAGTAACAGCATTGTGTGCTTCTCAAATAAGCCAAAGCGGTTGTGGTTGGGCAGGTGCCGGAAATCCGCCTTATCCGGGTGTAGAGTTATATATCTATAAAGCGGTTATTCTGGTTCCAATTGGTTGTGCTAATATTTTATTAGGTGTTACAGACTGTTGCAGAAACGGTTCTATCTCCAATCTACCTTCACCCGGATCGTTGGATGGAAGTATTCAAGCGTCAATCAACACTACCATTGACCCACAAACCGGTCAGCCTTATTGCAACACATCTGTGGCCTTCACCACATTACCTGTAACCTTTGTATGCGTTAACAATCCGGTGAATTTTAATCACGGTGCAGTAGATGTGGATGGCGATTCTCTTGTATATACACAGGTTAATCCACTACAAGGGGGTACTTTACCATACACAAATATTAATTACAGTGCAGGTTGGTCTGTTACCAATCCGGTGAAAACATCTCCGCCAAACTCTTTTGGTTTCAACACCCAAACCGGTCAGTTAACTTTCACTCCTGCTAGTACTGAGCAAGATGTATTGGCGATGCGTGTCGATGAATATAGAAATGGAGTATTGATTGGTTCAACCATGCGTGACATTCAGTTGGTGGTTATCAATTGTCTAGTTTCAATTCCAAAACAAGATACTATTAGTAATGTACAGAATGGTAATGCTACCGGTGGCTATACTGTGCAAGCTTGTCCGGGTACACAAGTGGAAATGAAAATTTTAACTACTGACGTAGCGAATAAAAATTTGAACTTAACCAGTAATATTTCTTCAACACCTTCAGCAATCCCTGGTGCTATATTCGATACTTTGCGCGTTGGAACGGCTCCTTGGGATACTGTTTATGCTAGAGTTCGTTGGACACCTACCATTGCTGATACCGGTTGTCATTACTTTAATATCATTACCAAAAATGACGACTGCCCTATCAATGGGGCATCAACTAAGGTGTACCAAATTTGTGTACTTAACAAAGTAACCGTTTCTCCCCATTTTGCAGTTTATTGCGGTACTCCAATCCAGCTCAAAGCAACAGGGGGCTCGAACTTTTCATGGACTCCTCCAGCTGGATTAAGTGCAACGAACACCTATTCTCCTTTAGCGGCTCCACTTGTAGATACAAAGTATACATTCTCCAGTGACTGCGGTTCAGATACTGCACTCATCTTATCGCGTCCACCATTTACAATGGATGCAGGTGTGGGAGGTTCTATTTGTAGAAATGGGCAAATACAGTTGAACGCCTCAGTAGACAATACCTATTCTCCATACAAGATTAAGTGGGTGTCTTCATCCGGTCTTTTAAACCCTATTACAGGACTTCCTTCTGATAGTATTTTAAATCCTATTGCGAGTCCACCAACAACTCAAACCTATACCGTTTATTTCACAGCATCTAACGGGTGTGTTCGAACAGATACAGTTACTGTAAATGTTGCCGGAGTTGCACCTGCAATCGTTGCAAAATCTGATGTAAACTACATCTGTCCGGGCAATCCTGTAACACTTACCATTGTAGCTAATCCATCTATTTGCGGTATCCCGCTAGCATTATGTAACGGAAAGAACGTGCCGGCCACAGTCACTAACAGCCCTACAATTCAAGGCGGAGCAGGTTCAGCATATCCTTCACCTTATGGAAATTTCTTTAAAAGTGCTCGCCATCAATATTTAATTAAGGCAAGTGAGTTGGTTTCACTAATCGGTTCGGGAGGGCAAATAAAAAGTGTTGGATTAAAAATTGCCACATTAAACAGCAATTCTACCTTACAAGGATTTACCATTCAAATGGGTTGTACAAGTCAAGATAGTTTGACCGGATACAACAATAATTTGATAACCGTTTTCAATCCTAAAAACGTTACACCTCAACTGGGTTGGAACACACATGCACTTGACCAATTCTATGATTGGGATGGTGTGTCGAATTTGATTATCGATATCTGTTTTTCTAATCCTGCCGGAAGTGCTATTAACAATAAAATGGAGATTAATGCCACTTCCTATCGATCGCAGTGGTACACTTGGAGTAATGCGGGTAGTCAGTGCGGCATTACAGGTTCACAACCTTCAACTCCGGTTTTTGCAACATTCTTTCAGCGTCCTTCATTCCAATTTAATGTGTGTGTTGCCGATTTAGCAACTGCAAATATTAATTGGACACCAAGTTCAGGACCTAATGCGCCTAACCCGTTAAACAACGACACTACATTAGCGCATCCGATTAGCACAACACAATATATAGCTAATGTAATAGATCCGAACGGCTGCGTGGGTAGCGATTTTGTTACCGTGCTTGTAGACACGAGTTTGAAGTTAGATGTTACTCCTGATACGTTTATTTGTTCGTTAGTGCCTATACAGTTGCATGCAAATATGACCGGAAGTCCACTGCCTGGTCAACAGTTTACCTATACTTGGACGGCTTCTGTTGGTGCTGCTCCACCTTCAGGATTAGGCGCTGGATTTGCCAATCCGATTGTGAATCCCACACAACCTACTCTATATAAATGTGTGGTTACAGGTGGTTCTTGTGTGAAAGCCGATAGCGTAAATGTTATTGTTGGAAGCGGATTGCCAGTATCATTAAAGCTGGATTCCATCACCTGTTTCAACGCCTCTAACGGTAAAGTTAAAGTGGTACTTAGTGGTGGTGTTCCACCAATGACGTACAATTGGAGTCCAAATCTCTCCACCACCGATTCAATTGTTAATGCCGGACCAAATACCTATAGTGTAACAGTTACCGATAGTAAAGGTTGTGCCGGTTCAGCCACAGCTACCTTAACACAACCATCGGCACTTACATTGGTATTAGACTCTGTAAATATTAAATGCAATGCAGCCGGTAACGGACAGGTAAATGCTACTGTATCAGGAGGCATAACGCCATATACTTATACATGGAACCCTGCAAATGCAAACGTCCCGTCCATTTCAGGATTGACACCGGGTCTTTATAGGCTAACGGTAACAGATAATAATGGTTGCTCGGTTACAGGGCAGCGTAATATCACTCAACCTACTGCACTCGCAACAAGCATGACGAGCAGTAACGCCACCTCATTCGGAGGAACTGACGGAAAAGCTAAAGTAACAGCTACTGGCGGAAAAGCGCCTTACACCTATTTGTGGAGCGATGGTACTACGAAAGATTCTATTGTGAATAAACCTAAAGGAACGTACTATGTTACCGTTTGTGATGCGAATTTGTGTTGCAAATCTGACAGCGTGTTTATCTCCGATCCTCCTCCAATTATTTTGACATTTACACACTCCAATAATTTATGTTCTAACGATTCTAATGCCATTGCAACCGTTTCGGCAGTGGGTGGAATATTACCTTATACCTTCACATGGAATAATGGTGTTGTTAACGACACCATTACCGGTCTCAAAGCCGGTACTTATACCGTTACCGTTGCTGATAGTGCCGGTATAACGGTATCTGGAAATGTTGTAATTGCCGAGCCTACGCCAATTAGCATTACTATAGATAGTGTATCTATCTTGTGTAGAGGAGGAAACAATGGCTCCCTACAAGCAATTGTAAGCGGAGGTATACCGGGTTATTTCTATGCTTGGACCGGAGGAACTACTGCCAATCCTAAAACAGGGCTAACATCCGGAACGTATGTAGTAACTGTAACTGATGCGAACAATTGTACGACTAGCGTTTCGGCTAATTTATCGCAACCCGATTCGCTGATTGCCACAATTACATCAACTGTTCCTACATCTTGTTTTGGTGCAAGCGATGGTCAGGCTACAGTTCAAGCCACAGGAGGTACACCCAATTACACGTATGCATGGAGTACTGGCTCATCAATATCATCTTCAGCCACAGATTTACCTGCTGGAAATTGGACAGTAACAGTTACAGATGCCAATAATTGTACAACGACAACCAATCTCACAGTTACGGAGCCCGCTCAAATTCAACTTACAGTTACTCCTATAAGCGCAAGTTGTCAAGTTAGTAGCGATGGAGGCGCTCAAGCTAATATTGTTGGAGGAACACCAAATTACATCTACGAATGGGATGGCACTGTTGGCGTTAATCCAACGAGTGGATTGTTAGCAGGAAGCCATAGTGTAACTGTTACCGATGCTAACGGTTGTTCAGTAAGCACAAACTATATTATCGATACCGTTTATGTTTTACATGCTTCAGCAACACCTACTAATGCAAGCTGCGCAACAAGTAACGATGGATCGGCTTTGGTAACCGCCAACGGAACACCAGGCTACACCTATCTTTGGGATGGATCGGCAGGTTCGAATCCACAAACAGGTTTAAGTACAGGAACGCATACCGTTTCTGTAACAGATTCAAAAGGATGTGCAACAGCTACTTCCTTTGTTGTTGATACTGACTATGTTTTACACCCAATTGCTACTCCAACAAACGCAAGTTGTGCAACAAGTAATGATGGATCTGCCGTGATCACTGCTAATGGAACACCGGGTTATACTTATTCTTGGGATGGAACGGTAGGTTCAAACCCACAAGCAGGTTTAAGTGCAGGTTTGCATAGCGTATCTGTAACCGATTCGAAAGGTTGTGTTGCAACAACAACATTTACAGTAGATACCAACTATGTATTACATGCAACAGTGACTCCAACTAACGCTAGTTGTGCAACAAGTGGTGATGGTTCGGCTTTTGTAGTAACCAACGGAACTCCGGGTAATACATATGTTTGGGATGGTAATGTTGGCCCAAATCCGATAACTAATCTTGCTACAGGAACGCACGATGTTGTTGTAACTGATAGTAAAAATTGTGTTACTAACACATCTTTCGTGATTGATACAAATTATGTTCTACATGCTTCTTTGTCACAAACAGATGCAACTTGTTTTGGTGCTGCAGACGGAGTAGTAACAGCCACACCATTAAATGGATTAGCTGCCTACAATTATGTTTGGTCAACAGCATTAGGCAATTCGAATACAACAACATCCGCAGCAGGATTAGTAACAGTAACAGTAACTGATGCTAAAAATTGTGCTACAACGGTCTCTATTCAGGTGAATGAGCCAACACCGGTTGTAGTGTCTACAGGGGGGGTAGATCCAAATTGTCCGGGTAAATCTGATGGTTATGCTTGGGCTTCAGCCAGTGGCGGAACAGGCGCATTTAATTATTTGTGGAGTACTTCTTCTACAAAAGACTCTGTGTTTTTCATACCCGCAGGCACCTATACGGTAACAGCAACTGATGCCAATGCTTGTACAGGATTAGGTTCTGTAACCATAGTAAATCCAATTTCAGTAGTAGTAGCAGTTACACAAACCGATATTACTTGTGCAAATGCAGATGATGGGAAAGCGGTAGTGATAGCTACCGGTGGTACACAACCATACTCTTATGTTTGGAGCGATAGCTACAATGGCGATATAAGAAATAACATAGCCACTGGTACATATCAAATAACTGTGGCTGATGCTAAGGGTTGCGATACAGTTTTGAATTTAGTTTATGCTAACCCAACACCAATCGAAATTTTATTGGCGAAAACAGATTCGATTTCTTGTCCGCAATACAAAGACGGAAAAATTTATTTAGAAGTACAAGGTGGAACTCCGGGAACAACGCAACCGTATACATATTCTATTGACGGAATATCATATCAAAACAGTTCAATATTTGATAGTCTTGCGAACGGAACATATACTGTATATATTAAGGATGCCAACGGATGTGTGAAAGACACCACTTTGGTTGTAGAAGCACCTCAAGAGTTGGTTTTCCTTTTAGAACCAATGGATTCAATAGGTTTAGGTAAATCAGTTACTATATCTCCAATCATCAGTAATTATCCTTCCGGACAAATTAATGGATATTCTTGGTCACCATCTGATGGTTTGAGCTGCAGCGATTGCGCTAATCCTGTCGCTTCGCCTTATTTTGAAACACAATACACCTTAACAATTTATTATTGGGCGAATTGTGTTGCTAAAGGAACAGTAACTGTAAAAGTGGGCGAAGAACCTGATTTTTATATACCTAATGCGTTCTCTCCAAACGGTGATGGCAAAAATGATTTGTTAGAAGTGTATGGAAGCGGACTTAAAACTGTAGGACTTACCATTTTTAACCGTTGGGGTGAAAAAGTTTTTGACTCCGATAATCAATGGGTGTCTTGGGATGGTACCTACAAGGGTGTTCTGCTCAATCCGGGATTATATACTTACAATGCAGAATTGGAATATTTGAACGGAAGAAAAAAACATAAATTTGGAAGTATTACATTAATTCGATAAAAAAATATAACTTTATTACCTAACTACCGTATATCAAAACTAAGTAACTTAACCATGAAACGAATTTTATATACCTTAACTGCGCTCTCGTTGTTTTCAATGGGTGCTGTAGCTCAAAGTTCAGGAGGCGCTGCAGATCCGCATTTCTCTCAATTTTACGGAGCACCGTTAACGCTTAATCCTGCCATGACAGGTGCATTTGATTGTAATTATCGAATTACTGCTATTTATCGAACACAATGGGGTTCTGTATTGAAAGAAGATGCGGTTCCAATGTTCAGTACACCGGCTATTGGATTAGACTTTAGAACGAACAAGGGCTTTACACCTAGTGGTGCTTTTGGTTTTGGTTTGAGCGGTTTGAGCGATCGTGCAGGGCAATCGAAATTTATGACTAATCGTGTGGGTTTATCATTAGCCTATCACCAAGCATTGGATAGAAGAAGCGAGCATTTTGTGAGTGTTGGTTTTCAATCTGAAATTTGGCAACGTTCTATCAGTTATGATGGATTACAATTTCCTTTACAAAACAACAATGGCTCTTTTGACGGTTCATTGCCTAATGGCGAATACTTAGTGAATAATAATTTCTTGTCGTGGGATATCTCTGCAGGATTATTGTATACCGGTCGTTTTGGTAGAAGTGGTCGTTCTAGTGGATATATTGGTGCAGCAGCCCATCACTTAACGCGTCCAACAGAATCTTTCTTGGGCGATAAAAGTGTTCGTGTACCAATGAAATTCACATTCCACGGAGGTTTCCGTTTCAAAATTAAAGGTCGTTTTGATGCACAACCTAAATTCATATACATGAATCAGGGCGTGAGTCACGAGTTGAACATAGGTAACGATTTCAGATTTATTTTTGAAGAGCGTGAGCCGGAAGGCAATAACTTCCGTTTCGGAGCTATGTTCAGAATGGTAGGTGGCGATAACAAAGCGGCTTGGAAAGATAAAGTGTTGAATCCGGAAGCTGTTATTTTAAATGCAGCTATTGAATTCTCTAAGATTACAGTTGGTGTAGCTTACGATATTAACGTATCGCAATTGGTGAATGCTTCTAAAACCTTTGGTGCATTTGAAATTCACGCGGGTTATATTGGTTGCTTCCCAAGAACAAGACCACAGACTATTTTCTGTCCTAAGTTCTAAAACAACAAACATATTCAACAAAAAAGGCTACCAATGGGTAGCCTTTTTTGTTGACACTCATCTTTTATTTTGTTGATGACTTTGCTTTTGTTTCTGTTCTCGATAGTATTCGTTTAATAGAGTTTTTAAGGAAAGAGTGGTCGTTGAAAACCCTTGCAAACATTAGGCTTCCTTCAATTTCTGCTACAGACCGTTCTGCTAATTCATTCGCAATTTCTTCGCTGTATTTATCTAAATATATTGTTTTCACAGCATGGAAAAAATCGGTAAAAAACTGCTTCACCAAATCGGCAAATTCAGGAATCATTAAAGCAGTTTCAACACCCACGTTGCCCATCAATGAACCGGTTTCATCATCCATGAATATTTTCTCGGCACTTTCAAAAAGCAATTCTAAACGTTTCGTTGGCGATTTCTTTTTGTCGTAAGCATGAAAAAATACAGTGTCTTTGAAATATTGATGAACAGTAACAATTACCTTTTTCATCAATTCTTCTTTGCTCGGGAAATAGTGATAGAGACTACCTTTCTGCAATCCACATGCCGAAGCAATATCACTCATCGAAGTGTGATAATAACTTTGCTTTCTGAATAATTTCAGGGATTGCAAGATGATGAAGCTTTCGTCTACTTTTTGTTTCGGCACTATTCTATAGTTTTATCGGATAATCCGATTTGCGCCTCAAAAATACCGTTCTAACATGATTTACCAAACGTTTGGTAGAAAAGAACTAGGATTAGCCTCTAGCTACTAGCTTTTAGCTACTTGAAGAAGATTGAAAAGTCGTTCGTTAGCTAGCCTTCTTTTCTAATAGCTAGCGGCTAGAAGCTAACAGCTTCCTCCAAAAAATGCGCCATTCAGTCAGTTCAGAATTCGGAACAAAAATTTTGTGTAGGTTTGGCAGATATTAAGGACTCATAAAGTTTTGGAATAAATTTTGAGTTATACATTATTGTTATTTATTTGACAAACAAATTTTAGTATGAATATCAAAGAAGCGAAAGATTTTAAGAATTATGCAGTGAAGCATCATGGAATGAGCAGCATGCATGTAGAAAAATATATGGATGCAGTTGGACAAAGCGGTATTCATAATTTGACTCGAACGGTAATTGAAGAGCGACCTATGCCATTTAGAGAGGTAGATGTTTTCTCTCGATTGATGATGGATAGAATTATCTTTTTAGGTTCAGATGTGAATGATTATATCGCGAGTATTATTCAAGCGCAATTGTTGTTTTTGGAATCGTCTGACAACAGAAGCGATGTGCAGATTTATATCAACTCTCCGGGTGGTGAAGTCTATTCCGGTTTAGGCATTTATGATACCATGCAATATGTGAATATGGATGTTGCGACAATCTGTACAGGTATGGCAGCATCAATGGCTGCGGTGTTATTGTGTGCAGGGCAAAAAGGAAAACGTACTGCATTGCGTCATGCACGAGTAATGATACATCAACCTCTTGGCGGTATTGGGGGTAAAACCAGCGATATCATGATTTCGTTGCAAGAGATGCGTAAAATCAAAGAAGAATTGTACGTGATTTTAGAGCAACATTCCGGTCAACCAATGGACAAAATTGTGCGTGATGCAGATCGCGATTATTGGATGCGTGCACAAGAAGCCAAAGAATATGGTATGATTGACGAAGTTTTGGTGAGAAATAAAGGTAATAAAGAAGCGTAAGGTTCGTTTGTACAACAAAAACTAACTGTTTACGTAATCAAAGAAGATGGCACAGAAGAAAGAAACAGAACAATCCTGCTCGTTTTGCGGTCGCAAAAAGAAAGAGGTACAGTTGTTAATTACAGGCATTGATGGTCAGATATGCGATCAGTGTGTTACACAGGCGCGTCATATCATCGAGGAAGAACTGAACGACAAATCGAAAAACTTTAGTTATGTATTGCCGAAAGGCGTGAAACCTAAAGATATATCGTCTTTCTTGGATCAATATGTAATTGGACAAGAGGATGCGAAAAAATATTTATCAGTGGCGGTTTATAACCACTACAAGCGCTTGAATCAGCGCATTGATGATGAAGTGGAGATTGAAAAATCGAATATTTTGGTGGTTGGACAAACCGGTACCGGAAAAACCTTGTTGGCGAAAACCATTGCTAAATATTTGAACGTTCCTTTTACCATTGTTGATGCAACAGTGTTTACTGAGGCGGGTTATGTGGGCGAAGATGTAGAAAGTATCTTGTCGAGATTATTACAATCTTGTGATTACAATGTGGAAGCTGCCGAGCGCGGTATCATTTATGTAGATGAAGTGGACAAAATTGCCCGAAAAAGCGATAATCCATCCATAACTAGAGATGTGTCAGGCGAAGGTGTACAACAAGGCTTATTGAAGCTATTAGAGGGTACAGATGTACTCGTTCCACCTCAAGGCGGAAGAAAGCATCCGGATGCGAAAATGGTGAAGCTCAATACTTCGAATATTCTTTTCATTTGTGGAGGGGCGTTTGAAGGTATTGATAAGATGATTGCTTCGCGCTTGAATCAAGCGAAGATCGGTTTCAAGAAAGGGCGTGACAAAGAAAAAATGGATAACGAGAATTTCTTGCAGTATGTTTCTCCGGCTGATATTCGTTCATTCGGATTAATTCCGGAATTGATTGGTCGTTTGCCGGTATTGGTCCATTTAGATCCATTGAGCAAAGAAGCGTTGATGGCGATTTTGGAAGAGCCCAAAAATGCATTGTTGAAACAGTATCAGAAACTGTTCAAGTTGGAAGGCATTAAATTGGATTTCGCGAAAGACGCCAAAGAGTTCATGGTGGAAAAAGCGATGGAATATAATCTAGGCGCACGTGGTTTGCGTTCGATTTGCGAAGCGGTGATGACAGATGCGATGTACGAATTGCCTTCGGAGGAAGGGATAGAGCGCTTTACCATTAACCGCGACTATTGCGAAGAAAAATTCAATCGTTTAAACGTAAATAAATTGATGGTGGCTTAAGTTCAATTAAACCTTTAGGTTTTTTTTGAGTCTTATGTTCAAAATGTTCTTTTTTTATTGGGGCTGACAGGTATTGACGGGAGGTCATGTCGGTAAACTTGCATGCAGTGGGTGTACATAGCACTTTAATCCATGTACAACAAACAATAACTGGCGAAGAATCTTTCGCTATGGCTGCTTAATCTAAGAGATTAACCACCATTTTCTCCTCGCTTGAGGCTACTTACACAGCGAGCTAGAAATCAAAAACTAGTGGCTTATTTGAAAGGTGCATCATTCACATCTTTTGAAGACATTTTCGAATGCACGGAATAGTGTGGTGGGTTTCTTAACGCGCATTATTCTCGGCAATTAATAAGGAACTAAGCATGTAGTAGGTCTATCTTCATCTTGTCCGGACGCGGGTTCAAATCCCGCCAGCTCCACTTGGTATT
>ENA-UOYA01002274-UOYA01002274.1-activated-sludge-metagenome-genome-assembly--contig:-NODE-2274-length-18800-cov-5.155615_pt1 | contig 18800 bp, 15 predicted proteins | sample MGYA00238163_ERZ764804 | MGnify/ENA primary metagenome ERZ764804 (study PRJEB28919, sample SAMN05720223) | activated sludge metagenome | isolation source: Anaerobic digester | place: Hong Kong... | reverse complement strand
CGGGTCAGGGGCGAGCGCAGGTCATGGGCGATGGCGTCGCCGGCGTGACGGTGCCCGGCCATCGAGCGCTCCAGCCGGTCGAGCATCTCGTTCAGGCCTTCGGAGAGTTCGTCGAACTCGTCCCGCGCGCCCCGCACCGGCGCGCGGGCCTGCAGATCGCCGTTGCGCACGGCCGCGACGACGTCGTTCAGTTCGCCCATGCTGCGGCTGACATTGCGCGAGACGATCACCCCGCCCGCCAGGCCCAGCACGATGACGAGGCCGCCGGCGCCCCAGAGCGCGCGGACGATCTTGACCACATAGGCCTCGTCTTCGCCGACGTCGGCGCCCACGAACAGGATTTCGCCGCCCTTCAGCCGCTCCTGCAGGCCGCGGGCCGGGTGCTTGATCTCATGGCCCTGGACGTCGAAGTCGGTCACCTGGAAGCTGGCCCAGGTCGGCGCGCCGCCGAATTCGTCCAGCGGGCTCTCCTCGATCGAGCCGGAGATCCGCTTTCCGTCCGCCGACATCAGAAGGTAGAGGAACGGCCGTTCGGACGCGGCGCGCTCGATCAGCGACTGGTTGAGGGCGTCGACCCCGGCCCGGCTGTAAGCGCCCTTCAGAGAACTCATCTCACGGGTGATGTCGCGGTCGGTGCGGCGCGTCGCCTCCCCCGCCGTGGCGATGTAGATATAGGCGAGGAACGCGCTGGCCGCCGCCGCGAACAGGGCGAGAAACAACAGCGTCAGCCGGAACGGCGTGGTCCGGAAGATGCGCGGCAGGCGCATGGCGGGGGCCTAGGGCCTCACGCGTCCAGCCGGTAGCCGGCCCCGCGGATAGTCTGCAGCATCGGCCGATCGAAGCCCTTGTCGATCTTCGAACGAAGCCGCGAGACGTGCACGTCGATCACGTTGGTCTGCGGATCGAAGTGGTACTCCCAGACCTTCTCCAGCAGCATGGTGCGGGTCACCGACTGCCCCGCATGGCGCATCATGAATTCCAGAAGCTGGAACTCGCGCGGCTGCAGGTCGATCTCCTTGCCCTGGCGGTGCACGGTGCGGGCGATCAGGTCCATCTCAAGGTCGCCGACCCGCAACAGGGTCTGGACCGAGCCGGTCTCGCGCCGGCGGGCCAGGGCCTCGACCCGGGCGATCAGTTCGGCGAAGGCGTAGGGCTTGACCAGATAGTCGTCGCCCCCGGCCTTCAGCCCCTCGACCCGGTCGTTGATCTCGCCGAGGGCCGACAGGAAGAGGACCGGCGTCTGGTCGCCTTGGCGGCGCAGGGTCTCGACCAGGGTGACGCCGTCCATGCGCGGCATCATGCGGTCGACGATCATTACGTCGAACTGGCCGGAATTGGCGGCCTTCAGCCCTTCTTCGCCGTCCGCCGCGCGGACGCAGTCGTGCCCGCCGTCGGACAGGCCGCGCTCCATCGCGTCGGCGGCTTCGACGTCGTCCTCGACGATCAGGATGCGCATCCGACTCTCCCCCCGGGACAAACCTGTGATCGCAGGCAGCTTAGCCCGCGATCTTGAGAGGCAGGAAGAGGGTCCGTCCGCCGCGGTTCACGCCGACCAGGACGCTGGTGCGTCCCTCGCGCTTGGCGCGGTCCACCGCGCCCGACAGGTCCGCCGCGGAAGCCACGGCCGCGTCGTTGGCCCGGACGATCACGTCGCCGCGGCGCAGGCCGCGCTGAGCCGCGTCGGAATTGGCCTCGACGCCCTCGACGACGACGCCGCGAACGCCCGGATCGATGTTGTGGCGCTGGCGCGCCGCCTCGTCGATCGGGGCCACGGCGAGACCGAGCACCGAAGGCAGCTTGGCGGCCGGCGAGTCCGACTGGCCGGCGCCGGGACGTCCCGGACCGTTGTCGTTGGCGGCCAGTTCCTTTTCGGTGGGCCGCACGCCCGACCGCACGTCGAGCGAACGGCGCTTGCCGTCGCGGATGATGTCGAGACGCAGGGTGTCGCCAGCGCGCGCCTTGGCGACTTCACGCGTCAGCTCGGACGAGGTCTTCACCGGACGGCCGTTGACGGCGACCACGACGTCGCCCGCCTGCAGGCCCGCGCGCTGCGAGGGTCCGCCGGGCACCAGGTCGGCGACGATGGCGCCGCGCTGCTCGGCCATACCGGTCGCCTCGGCCATCTCGGCCGTGAAGTTCTGGATGGTCGCGCCGATATAGCCGCGGGTCACCTTGCCGCCGCTGATCAGTTGCTTGGCGATGGTGTCGGCGACGTCCGCCGGAATGGCGAAGCCAATGCCCACCGAGCCGCCCGAGGGCGAGAAGATCGCGGTGTTCACGCCGATGACCCGGCCGTAGATGTCGAAGGTCGGGCCGCCCGAATTGCCCCGGTTGATGGGCGCGTCGATCTGGATGTAGTCGACAAAGGTCTCGCCGATGTCGCGGCCGTAGGCCGAGATGATCCCGGCCGTCGCCGTGCCGCCCAGGCCGAAGGGGTTGCCGACCGTGATCACCCAGTCGCCGACGCGCGGCTTGGCCGAGTTCTCGAAGTTGACGAACGGGTAGTTGCCGCCCTTGACCTTCAGCACGGCGAGGTCGGTGCCCTCGTCGCGACCGACGATCTCGGCGTCCAGTTCACGCTCGTCCTTGAGCACGACCTTGATGGTGTCGGCGTTCTCGACCACGTGATTGTTGGTGACGATGTAGCCGTCGGCGGAAATGAAGAAGCCCGAGCCCGAAGACTGCTGGGTCGGGGCGCGTGGCTGGCCGCGCGGCGGGGTCTTGTTGCCCTCGCCGCCCTGGCCGCCGTCCTCGTCGTCGTCAGGCTGGCCCGGCAGGGCGAAGGGGAAGCCCTCAAGGCCCGGAATACGGCGAAGTTGGGCGGGATCCACCTTCGAGGTGACGTTGATCGACACCACGGCCGGCGACACCTGGTCGAAGATGTCGGCGAACGACAACGGCGCGCCGGGTGGCGGCGCGAAGACCGGGGCGGTCGACGCCTTGATCAGAGCGGCCCCCTGCTCGGCGCGCGCGGCGGGCAGTTGAAGTCCCGCCCCCGCGAGAGCGGCCGCAGCGACGCCGGCGCCGGCGACGGCGCCAAGGAGATAACCGGTCTTCCTGGAGGTCATTGGCCTTGAATTCCCTGTGGGCGTGTCACTGAACGCCGCCTCGCTGACATAGGTTCGATGCCAAGAAGCGCAACGCCCCTCAAGTTAAGGTTAGGTCACGCTCGGCTCGGCTTGGCGGCCGATCTGAGGCGCAATCGTGTCACGCCTCGTCGCCGCGCGTAAGGTCGTCCAGCCGAGAAGCTTCGACTTCGCTCAGTTCCGCCTCTTCCGGACGGCTGCGAAGCCGCGAAACGAGCAGCAGGACCCCGGCCCCGACGACCCCGAAAGGCGCCAGCCAAAGGACGGCGTTGCCGACCGAGAAGGACGGCTTGAGCAGCACGAACTCGCCATAGCGGGCGGTCAGGAAGTCGCGGACCTCCTGGTCGCTGCGGCCGGCCGCCACCTGCTCGCGCACGATGCGCCTGAGGTCGGCCGCAAGTTCGGCGCTGGAGTCGTCGATCGACTCGTTCTGGCAGACGAGGCAGCGCACATCCTTGAAGATCGCGCGGGCGCGCGCCTCCTGGCCCGGATCGGCCAGTCGTTCCGAGGGATCGGACGCGGCGGCCATGCAGGCCGCGGCGAACGCCGCCACGGCGAGGCGGACAAGGGGACGGGGCAGGATCATGCAGCCTCAGCTTCGCGCCGTTTGCGTCCGACCGCCAGCCGGAGCCGTCGGTCCGACAGCGACACCGCGCCGCCGACGGCCATGATGGCCGGCCCGATGAAGATCAGCAGCGCGAGGGGGTTCCAATAGGCCCGCACGAGCCACGTCGGCGCCCCGTCCGCCCCTTCGCGCCGCTCGCCGAGCACGATGTAGAGGTGGCTCAGGCCCAGCGTGCAGATCGAGACCTCTGACGTGGTCTGCCCGCCGGCCGGATAGAAGCGGCGCTCCGGCGCGGCCACACAGATCGTGCGGCCGTCGCGGGTGGCTCGGATGATGCCGCGCTCGGCGTCGAAGTTGGGGCCGTCGACACCCCCGATCTTCTCGAGCGTCAGGTGATAGGCGCCCACATCGAGGGCCCCGTTCAGACTGATCGCCTCGGCGGCCTCGGCCTTCCACGCCGTCTCGACGCAGGCGCCGATGACGAAGACGCCCAGGCCCAGGTGCGCCAGGGTCATGCCCCAGGCGCCGCGCGGCAGGCCGCTCAGGCGTCGCCAGGTCTCGCCGGCCGAGGCCCGGAAGGCCCGCGTGCGTTCGGCCAGTTCGACCAGCGCGCCCAGGATCAGCCAGGCCCCCAGGCCGAGGCCCGCCGCGCCCCAGGCCTTTCGCGGGCTTATCAGGGCGAAGGCGGCGAGCCCGCAGGCGACCGCGATCAGGGCCGCGATCCACAGGCGCTGTACGATCGCCGCCGCGTCGCCACGCTTCCAGCCGAGCAGCGGGCCCGCCGGCAGCAGGATCAGCAGCGCGGCCATCAGCGGCGTGAACGTCAGGTTGAAATAGGGCGGCCCGACCGAGATCGACTCGCCGGTCGCCGCCTCGCGGATCAGGGGGAACAGCGTGCCGAGCAGCACGGTCACCGCCGCGGCCGCCAGCAGCACGTTGTTGAGCACCAGCGCGCTCTCGCGGCTGACCGGCGTGAACAGCCCGCCCTGGGGCAGGCTGGGCGCGCGCCAGGCGAAGAGGGTGAACCCGGCGCCCGCCGTCACGCCCAGGATGATCAGCAGCAGCACGCCGCGGGTAGGGTCGACGGCGAAGGCGTGCACCGAGGTCAGGACGCCGGATCGCACCAGGAAGGCGCCGAGCATCGAGAAGGTGAAGGCGGCCAGGGCCAGGAACAGGGTCCAGCCGGACAGCGCGCCGCGCTTTTCCGTGACGATGGCCGAGTGCAGCAGGGCCGCGCCGACCAGCCAGGGCATGAAGCTGGCGTTCTCGACCGGGTCCCAGAACCACCAGCCGCCCCAGCCCAGCTCGTAGTAGGCCCAGAACGCGCCGAGCGTGATGCCGATGGTCAGGAAGCTCCAGGCCGCCAGGGTCCAGGGCCGCACCCATCGCGCCCAGGCAGCGTCCGCGCGCCGCTCGATGAGCGCGGCGACCGCCAGCGAGAAGACGACCGAAAAGCCGACATAGCCCGCATAGAGCGCGGGCGGGTGGAAGGCCAGCGCCGGGTCCTGCAACAAAGGGTTCAGCGAGCGCCCCTCGACGGGCGGCGTCGCCAGCCGCGCCAACGGATTGGAGGCGAACACCGTATAGGCGAGGAACACGACGCCCAGCACGCCCTGGACAGCCACCGTCGTGGTCTTCAGGGCCTGCGGCAGGCCCCGGCCCAGCAGCGCCACGGCCGCCCCGAACCCGGTCAGGGCCAGGCACCACAGAAGCATCGAGCCCTCATGGCTGCCCCAGGCGCCGGCCACCTTGTAGAGCAGCGGCTTTTCCGTGTGCGAATTGGCCGCCACGTTGGCGACCGAGAAGTCCGAAGCGACGAAGGCGAAGACCAGGGCGGCGAAGGCCAGACCGACGCCGAGGAACGAGACCAGCGCCGCGCCCTCCCCGGCTGCGGCCAGCATCGACGAGCGGCGATAGCGCGCGATGGCCGATACGCACGCCTGCACCAGCGCGAAGGCGAGCGCCATGGCGAGCGCGAAGGCCCCGGTTTCGACGAACATCAGGAGGTCTTTCCGGCGTCGGTCTTGTAGGCCGGCTTGGCGCCGTCGCCGCGCCACTCGCCTTGCGCCTTGAGAGCCTTCTCGACCTCGCGGGGCATGTAGCGCTCGTCATGTTTGGCGAGCACCTGGCGGGCCTTGAAGACGCCGTCCGCCTGGAACGCACCGGTCGCCACAATGCCCTGGCCCTCGCGGAACAGGTCCGGCAGGTCCCCCTGGTAGACGACCTTGTCGGCCGCCTTCATGTCGGCGACCACGAACTCGACCCGTCCGTCGGGATGCTTGACCACGCTTCCCGGCTTGACCAGCCCGCCGAGTTGCACCGAGCGACCGGGCGGCGGCTTGGCCGCGTCGGCCTGGGAGGGGGTGTAGAAGAACGAAATCGAGTCGCTGAGGCCCCAAAGGGCGAGGCCCGTGGCGATCGCCAGCACGGGCGCGATGGCCGCCACCAGCATAAGGCGGCGGCGGGCCTTGGGGGACTTGGGCAGAAAACTCATGGCTGCACCTTGGAAGCGGTCGCCGAGCCGCCCATGGCGGGGGTCGCGGCGGCGGCGTCGAGTTCTTGGAGGATCTGGGACTGATTTGCGAAGCGCGCCCGGGCCTTGGCCAGGGCGGAGTCACGGGCCGCCGCGTCGCCCAGCACCGCGTAGGACCGCACCAGGCGCACCCAGCCCTCGGCGTCGTCCGGATCGCGTTCGAGCCGCGCCGCCAGACCCGCCACCATGCCGCGCACGGCGGCCAGCTGCCCCTGGTCGAGACCGGGCTGCGGCGCTGCGGCCTTGGGGTGCTCCGCCTCGTCGATCGCCTTGACCAGGGTCTCGCGTCGCTGGTCGTCGGCCGGCAGGCTGGCCAGCAGGGCGCGCCATTCGGCGATCCCGGCGTCGCGTTCGCCGGCCTCGATCCTGGCCCGGGCGATGTGGAAGCGCGCCATCACCGAATTCGGGTCGCGTTTCAGAGTTTGCCTGAGCGCCGACATGGCCTCGGGCGTCACCTGGCCGTCGGCCTGGAGCATGAGGTTCTCGCTGAGCCCTTCCCAGAGTTCGACCCGGTCGGGGGCCAGCTCGATGGCCCGGCGATAGGCCCGGGCCGCCTCGGAAAGATCGCCGGACGCGCTCGCCGACATGGCCAGGTAGGCCAGGGCCTGTGGATCCTTGGGGTTCTTGGCGACGATCGACCTCAGGAGCGCCGTCAGTCGTTGCGGATCGAGCTTCGACGGATCGCTCCGCCGCCATTGTTCCAGGCGCGCGGCGAAGGGCTGGTCGGGCGCGGCTGGCGAGCCGACGGCGAGATAGAGGGCGGCCGCCGCCAGGGGGCCCAGCACGGCGACGGCCAGCACGCCCTTCCGCTCTGTTCCCGGCGCCCAGGCCTCGGCCCGTCCGGCGTCGGCGGCCAGGAGGCGGCGTCCGGCTTCATCCCGCGCGGCCTTGCGTTCGCTCTCGGCGATCAGGCCTCGATCGGCCAGTTCGTCGATTTCCTGAACCTGGCGCCGGAACAGCGCCAATGCGGGATCTTCGCCGGCGCTCGAGGCGACGGCTCGCGCCGCCCGGCGAAGGACGAATGCCGCTGCGGCGGCCGACAAGGCTGCGGCCACGACCCAAAAGGTGATCATGCCGCGCGTTTAGCCGAATCCGTCGCCGCAGGCGAGGTCCGATGCGTCGCAGGTCGGCGCTCAAAATGAGTACGGGATTCCCTAAGGGCAGTGGTCGCCCGGCGACGGGCGCATTATCCAAAGCCCCCGAATTTACAGAACATCCGCGCAGTCTGCGGTGGTTCGAACGAGGCAGGAGCCGCCGCGCCCATGACCGCCCCGAACGACGGGCCGATCGACTCCGCCGCGCTCTCGGACGCGCCGTTGCAGCGCTATGTCATGCGCCTCGGCATGGACTTCTTCCTGCGCCTCGCCGGCGTGTTCGGCGATCTGTTCGACGGCAATCTCCTGACCGGCCTCGTGTTCCTTGCCGTGGCCCAGGCGAGCGTCCAGCATCATAACCAGCCGGTGCGCCGGAACCCCGCCGCCGCCGACGGCGTCTTTCCCGACGACATGCGGCGTTCGGTCAGCGTCCTTGGCGTCGCCCAGTTCCTGGGCATCCCCTACGAGACCGCCCGGCGGCATGTGCACCTGCTTCTGGAAGCGGGCTATGTGGAGCGTCGGGGCGCGCGCGGCGTCGTGGTGCCGGCCGATGTCATGCGCCGTCCCGAGATCGACCGGGCGGTCAGCGCGAACTACGCCTATGTCCGCCAGTTCGTCGCCGGCCTTCAGCGCGGCGCGGGCGAAGTGCTCGAGGCCTGAGGACAGTTCAGGCGGCCATGGCCGCGGCGGCCCGGCGGCGCACGATCTCCCCGGCCTGGCGGTCGCGGATCAGGCTGGCGAACTCGGCCGTCAGGTCCAGGTGCTTCTGGCCCATGATCAGGTCCGGCACCTCGTGGTGGCGCAGCATGTCCAGGAGGTCCTCGACATAGGAGTCGAGCGCCTCGCCCAGCGCTTCCAGCACCTTGCCGCGCATCGAGGCGAAGCCCCCATGGCTGGCGCTGTTGCGGATCTCGTCCACGAAGGTCAGCAGGGTTCGGGCGCGCAGGACGACCTGCTCGTCCGGCGCCTCGGACACCACCGGCAGGTCCTTCAGCCCGCGCGGGTCCCGCGCATGCTGGCGTGGCAGGGCGGCCACCAGCGCCTTTTCAGATTCCCTCAGGCGACGCTCGACGACGGCGGCCAGCGCCTTCTTGTGCGCGCCGAGGCGCTTGCCCCATCCGGTCTCTCGCGCCAGCTCGACGGCCTCGTCGAGCAGGCTGATCTGGTGCGTGATCCGCTCGACGCCCTTGGCCACCGCCCGGGCCTTCTGGGGACCGTCGTGGGAGTCCAGGGCGGCGACCTCGCCCAGCCCCTTGTCGATGTCGTCGAGAATGCGCACGGCGAACGGCGACAGCTCCGAGCCGGCGAGATAGGTCTCGCTCGGCCGGTCCATCACCACCGAGATCAGGCGCAGGATCCGCCACGGCTCGGGCAGATAGGTCGAGAGCATCTCGAAGAACCTCGGCCCTGAGTCTTCGGCCACGGTCACGGCGTCGCGATAGGCCAGGCGCGCGGCCGCGGCCTTGTCGTCCGACGGGCGGTTGATCCAGTCGTGCAGCCGCAGCGCCACGTCCCGCACGATGGGCGCCAGGGCCAGGCAGGCGCAGAGTTCGGCGGCGCCGTCGGGTCGGGCCGCGTCGGCGGCGTCGGCCGCCGCGCGCATAAGTTCGCTGTCACGGGCGCGCAGGCTGCGCATCGCCCGGTCGACCAGCCCGTCGAACGGCTCGGGCGAGCTTTCCTCGGTCGAATAATCCAGCAGGGCGGCGGCGGCGAGTTCGACGTCCTGGGGGTAGCGCGCCTTCAGGCCGCGCCACATCAGCCCCAGCACGACGGCCGGAAACCTCAGGCGGTCGGGATTGCGTCCGTCGCCCACGCAAAGGCCGGCGATCGGGCTGAATACGAAGTTGCGGAGGCGGCGATCCTCGGCCTCGACCTCGACGAGGCGGCGCACGCTCGCCAGGGCCGGATCGTTGCCGACGCCGGCCAGCGCCGATTGCAGACCGCCGACCACGGCGTCGGGGGCCGACTGCACCAGGGTGCGGACGATCTGCAGTTTCTGTTCCGGCAATACCGCCATAGGCGCCTTTCGCGCGCGGCGTCCCGCGCGGAAAACATCATGCGCCGCGCCAGGTTAAGGTTTACCAAACCACGTTAGGTGGTGCGGTCAGGCCGCTGCTCGCGGCAACTCGACGCCGATCTTCAGGCCGCCCAGCCGCGCCTCGCCCAACGCCAGCCGCCCGCCATAGGCCCGCGCCAGCTCGTCGATGATGTTCAGCCCCAGTCCCGAGCCGGGCGCGCTTTCGTCGAGCCGCGCGCCGCGCCGCAGCATCTCCTCGCGCTGGGCGGGGGTGAGGCCGGGCCCGTCGTCCTCGATGTCCAGGGCCAGCCGCTCTTCGGACAGCGGGCGAGCCCGCACCCGCACCTTGCCGCGGCCGAACTTGCAGGCGTTCTCCATGGCGTTGCCGGCGATTTCCATCAGGTCCTGCCGCTCGCCCAGGAAGAACAGGTCCTCCTCGGCGTCCCAGTCGATGGCCACGCCCTTGTCCTGGAAGATCCGCTCCAGGGTCCGGGCCAGTTCGTCCAGCACCTCGGCGACCGAGGTCCGCTCGCCGCGTCCCTGCATGCGCGCCGCCGCCCGCGCCCGGCGCAGGTGGTGGTCGACCTGCAGCCGCATGGCGTCCGCCTGCCGGGCCACCACTTCGGCCAGGGGGCCCGGCTGCTGGGCGGCCTCGGCGGTCATCACCGACAGCGGCGTCTTCAGGGCGTGGGCCAGGTTGCCGACATGGGTGCGCTGCCGTTCGACGACGTCCTGATTGTGCGCCACCAGCGCGTTCAGTTCGTCGGCCAGGGGTTCGAGCTCGGTCGGATAGGTTTTGACCAACCGCTCGGCCTTGCCCCGGCGCACGGCGGCGATCTCCCGGCGCAGGTCGAACAGCGGCGTCAGGCCGACGCGAACCTGGACCACGACCGCGGCGATCATCCCCGCGGCCAGCAGAGCGAAGGCCAGGGCCGTCGCCGTGATGAACCCCCGCACGTCGCGGTCGACGGGGCTCCTGTCCTCGGCGGCCATGAAGATCACCGACGCCTGGCGGCCGGGCAGCTTGGCCTGCGAAGCCATCACCCTGAGCGGTTCCTCCAGCGGCCCGCGCGTATCGTAGACCACCGCCTTGCCCGGCGTCGCCGCCACCTCGCGCACGAGATCGGCGGGCGCCTTCAGGTCGCTGTCCCACAGCGAGCGCGAGCGCACCAGCACGCGCAGGCGTCCGTCCGCCGTCGGCTCGGCGAGTTGCCAGTACTTGCCCGAATAGGCCCGCAGCGCCCGCAGGTCGGTCAGCGCGGGGGCCAGCACCTCCTGCCGCTCGCCGACGGTCGTGCCGGCCAGCAGGTTGTCGATGAGGTCCGAGAGTCCCTGGTCGAAGCGGCGCAGGGCGGCTTGCTGAAACAGCATGGCCAGGACCACCGCCGTCACAACGAGAACGGCCAGGCTCCACCCCGCGGCCAGGATCACCAGCCGCCGGACGAGCGAGGGTCGGCGCAGGGCCTCGAGCTTCACGGACGCGGCTTCAGCGGGCGGGCCCGCCGTCGAGCTCCTCCATCGGCGCCGTCAGGCGATAGCCCAGGCCCCGGGCGGTCTCGATGCGGTCGGCGCCGATCTTCTTGCGCAACCGCCCGACGAACACCTCGATCGTGTTGGAGTCGCGGTCGAAGTCCTGGTCGTACAGGTGCTCGATGAGTTCGGATCGGCTGATCACGCGGCCCTGATGCATCATCAGATAATGCAGCAGCCGGTACTCCAGCGACGTCAGGCGCAGGGGCTCGCCGTTCACCGTCGCCCGCGCGGCCCGCGGGTCCAGCCGCAGCCCCCCGCAGGTCAGGCTGGGGGCGGCGTGCCCGGCCGAGCGGCGAAGGAGGGCGCGCAGACGGGCCAGCAGTTCCTCAGTATGGAACGGCTTCGTGAGATAGTCGTCGGCCCCCGCGTCGAAGCCCGCCACCTTCTCGCTCCAGGCGCCGCGCGCGGTCAGGATCAGCACCGGCGTCGCCACATTGCCCCGCCGCCAGCGCTCCAGGACCGACACGCCGTCCACCTTCGGAAGGCCGAGATCCAGGATCACCGCGTCATAGGGTTCGGTCTCGCCGAGGAACTGGGCTTCCTCGCCGTCGGGGGCGTGGTCCACCGCATAGCCTGCGTCGGACAGGGCGATCTTGAGCTGCCGGGTCAGGTCCGGGTCGTCTTCGACCAGAAGAATGCGCATGTGTCGGTCCCTCCCCGGTCAGCCGCCCTGGCGGCCGATGACGGCGCCGCTCTCGGCGTCCACGACGAAGATCACCACCCGGCCATCGGGCGTCTGCCACTGGACGAAATAGACGGGACGCCCGCCCATCTCGCCCTGGGTCGTGTTCAGATGACGGCCCGGCGTGCGCTGGGCGATCATGCCCAGCACGCGGGCCAGCGGGGCCTGTCGACCCGAGCGCACCGCATCGCGGGCCCGGTCCTGGTCGCTGCGTTCGGCCCCGTAGGCGGGGCGGCCGTAGTCCTGCCAGGGCTGGGCGAGCGCGGCCGTCGGCACGGCGACGGCGAGCGCGGCGGCGGCCGCGGTCCGGATCCCGACATTGCGCAGAAGGCGTCTCATGAGACCGACCCTTAGGCCCGGGTGACTGAACCCAGGCTGAACGTCCGGCTTATGAAGCCCTCACCCCGTCCTGTCACGTCCGGCGACGCGGCGTGTAGGGACGTTTCTCCCGCCAGGTTTCGCAGAAGGCGGTCAGTTCGGGATCCTCGGCGTCCGGCAGGGTGACGACCAGACGGGCGAACAGGTCGCCGCGATGGCCCTTGCCGGTCGGCAGGCCTCGCCCCTTCAGGCGCAGGCGCGAGCCGGAGTTCGAGCCCTTGGGCACGGTCAGGGTGACCGGGCCTTCGGGCGTCGGGGCCTCGACCTTGCCGCCCAGCACCGCATCGGGCGCCGAGACCGGCAGGTCCATGACCAGCACGTCGCCCTCCCGCTTGAAGATCGGGTGCGGGCGCAAGACCAGTTCGATGATGGCGTCGCCCGACCCGGCGCGGCCCGGCGCGCCCTGGCCCTTGAGGCGCAGCATCTGGCCGTCGATCGCCCCCTTCGGAATGGTCACGTCGATCGTGCGCCCGTCCGAGAAGGCGATGCGCTTGCGGCCGCCCTGGACGGCGTCTTCGATGTCGATCTCAAGCTTGGCGCGCACGTCGGAGCCGCGCGACTGGAAGGGTCCGCCCTCGAAGCCGCCGCGGCCGCCGGCCCGCCCCCGCCCCATCATTTCCGACAGGATGTCCGAGAAATCGACGCCCTCGAAATCCGACTGGCTGAAGCCGCCGCGGCCGCCTGGATTGAAGCCCCCGCCGAACGGGCCGCCGGCCCCGCGGAAGGTCTCGCGCCCGTCGGCGTCGATCTCGCCGGCGTCGAACTTCCGCTTCTTGTCCGCGTCGCCCAGGATGTCGAAGGCCGCGCTGATGCGCTTGAAGCGCTCCTCGGCCGCCTTGTCCCCCGGATTGGTGTCGGGGTGGTTCGCCTTGGCGAGCTTGCGGAACGCCTTGCGGATCTCGTCCGCGCTGGCGGATCGGGAGACGCCCAGTTCCTCGTAGGGGTCGCGCGCCAAGGAGGAAGCCTCTGCAAACATGAACCTGAACCTGCGCTCTAGATTGGCCTGACCGGCATGTCACGCAAGGAGGGATGTGGCAATTTTGCCACAGACTTCAAGAGGGGCTAGAGGTCGCCCTTGTCCTCGAGCAGGTCCCAGGCCGTGAAGTCGATGGCGTCCTCGGGATCGTCGAGGGTGGTTTCCGAGATCGTCTGCCCCCGCACGGACACCCCCGCCGCGTGGACGCTCTCCGGATCTTGGGTCACCAGCGGGTGCCAGGACGGCAGGCCCTTGCCCTCGTGGAGCCGCCGGTAGGCGCAGCTCTTCGGCATCCATTCCAGGTCTTCGATATTGTGCGGCGTCAGCTTGATGCAGTCGGGGACGTACTGCTTGCGATTGGCGTAGTCGCTGCAGCGGCAGGCCTCGCCGTCGAACAGGCGGCAGTGGACCCGCGTGGGGATCACCTCGCCGGTGTCTTCGTCCTCGAAGCGGATCAGGCAGCACAGCCCGCAGCCGTCGCAGAGGCTCTCCCACTCCTGCACGGTCATTTGCTCGAGGCGCTTGGCTTCCCAGAAAGGTCTCGTCGCCATGTCCCGGGCGTCCTAAACCCAATCGCGCGCCCGCGCCAACTCCGTCCCAGGACCGCGACCCGAAGTTTGCCGCCCGACGATCCGCCCGCCCCGCCGCCGCGCCCCGCGCCCGCCCGCCCCTTCGGGCGGGCTCGCGAGCGCGCGAGCGCGGCCGCCCCGGCGGCCCGGAGGCGCTGGCGTCCCAAGCTGCGCCCCGCCCTCGGCGCATTGGCCGCCGTGTTCGTCGTGCTGGTCGCCGGTTTCGGGCTCGCCATACACCAGACCTGGCTCGCGGACCTGCCGCCCATGCCGTCCCGCGAGGGCCTTTGGTCGGCGAACCGCGCCCCGGCCATCCGCTTCCTCGACCGGACGGGACGGGTGATCGCCGCGCGCGGGCCCCGCTACGGCGAGCGCGTCCGGCTGGAGGACCTGCCCGAGCATGTGCCCCTCGCCTTCCTGGCCGCCGAGGACAAGCGCTTCTACCGCCACGGGCCGGTGGACATGAAGGCTATGGCCCGGGCGGCGGTGGTGAACTGGCGCACGGGCGAAGTTGTTCAAGGCGGCTCGACCATCACCCAGCAGCTCGCCAAGGGCCTGTTCCTCACGCCCGAGCAGACCTTCCGCCGCAAGGTCCAGGAGGCCGTCTTCGCCTTCCGCCTCGAAGGCATGCTGAGCAAGAACGAGGTCCTCGAGCTCTATCTCAACCGCGTCTACTTCGGCGCCAACGCCTATGGCGTCGACGGGGCGGCTCGGGCCTATTTCGGCAAGCCGGCCGGGGCCCTGACGCTCGGCGAGGCGGCGCTCCTGGCCTCCTTGCCCAAGGCGCCCTCGCGCCTGTCGCCGACGCGCAACCTCGATGCGGCCCTCGCCCGGTCGCGCTGGGTGCTCGGCGAGATGCGCCGCAACGGCTGGATCACCCCGGCCGCCGAGGCCGAGGCCCTGGCCCGCCCGCCCGCGCTGTCGCCGGACGCCCGCCGCGACATGGCCGACTTCGGCTACGCCCTCGACTATGCGACCAGCGAGGTCGTGCGCCTGATCGGGCCGAACGCGCCGGACGTGCAGGTTCGGCTCAGCCTCGACACCGACCTTCAGCGGACCGCGGCCCTGATCGTCCGGCGCGTCCTCGAGGACGAAGGTCGCGGCTCGGGCGCCGGCCAGGCGGCCCTGGTCAGCCTGTGGTCCGACGGCGGGGTCCTGGCGATGGTCGGGGGGACCGACTACGACGAGACGCCCTTCAACCGCGCTGTCCAGGCGCGACGCCAGCCCGGTTCGGCCTTCAAGCCCTTCATCTACGCCGCCGCCCTCGAGAAGGGCGTCCAGCCCACCGACACGCGCGTCGACGGGCCGGTGCGCTTCGGGGCCTGGTCGCCGCGCAACTACGGCGGCGGCTACAGCGGGCCGGTGACCGTCGAGACCGCCCTCGCCCGCTCGATCAACACCGTGGCGGTCAAGCTGGCCCGCGAGGCGGGGCCCGAAGCGATCGGCGCCCTCGTCCGCCGCTTCGGCTTCGCCGGCCTGCCGCCCCGCCCCGACCTGTCCATCGCCCTGGGCGCCTACGAGGTCAGCCCGCTGCAGATGGCCGGCGGCTACCAGGTGTTCCAGGTCGGGGGCGGCCGGGTCCCGCCGTGGATCGTCGCCGAGATCCGCGCCATGGACGGCCGGCCGCTCTATATCCGGCCGCCCACCGCCGCCGCGCCGGCCTACGATCCCGCGCGGGCGGCGATGATGGTCCGGATGCTGAAGAAGGTGCTCGTCTCCGGCACCGGCACCCGCGCCGCCTTCGGCAGGCCCGCGACGGGCAAGACCGGCACCAGCCAGGACTGGCGCGACGCCTGGTTCGCCGGCTTCACCCCGGACATCGTGACCGTGGTCTGGGTCGGCGACGACGGCGATCGGGCCATGAACCGCGTCACCGGCGGCGATCTTCCGGCCGAGATCTGGCGGCGTTTCATGATCGCCGCCCACGCCGCCCTGCCGATCCGCGACTTCGACTGGATCCCGCCACCCGAGCCCGGCGAAGGGCCGGCGGCGGACCCTCGCAACGCCTTCTACGGCGACCTCGCGGCCGAGTTCGCCGCCGTCGCCGCCGGAGCGCCGGACACCGAGCCTTCGTACCCGAGCGAACCCGGCCCGGCGAACTGAGGTTCGCTCGCGCGACGCCGCCCCTATGCGCAGCGGTCGCCAACGGCTATCTCGCCTGCCGCATGAGACCGCCGATCCTCGCCCTCAAGGACGTCCGCCTGGCCGACGGCCCCGTGATGCTGTTCGACGGCGTCGATCTGGGCCTCGAACCGCGCAGCCGCGCCTGCCTTGTCGGGCGCAACGGCGCGGGCAAGTCCACGCTGATGCGGGTGATCGCCGGCGAGATCGAGGCCGACGAGGGCGAACGCGCGGTCACGCCGGGCGTTCGCATCGCCTTCGTGCGCCAGGAGCCCGTCATCGAGGGCGCCACCCTGCGCGATCACGCCGTGGCCGGCGGGGCCCCCGCCCACGAGGCCGATGCGGCCCTCCAGACCTTCGGCCTTGATCCCGACAAGTCCACCCAGGGTCTGTCCGGGGGCGAGATCCGTCGCGCGGCCCTGGCCCGCGCCTTCGCCGAGGCGCCGGACGTCATCCTGCTCGACGAGCCGACAAACCACCTCGACATCCTCGCCATCGAGACCCTGGAGGCCGAGATCGCCGCCAGCGGCGCGGCCATGCTGATCGTCAGCCACGACCGCGCCTTCCTGGAGCGCGTCACCAACCGCTCGTTCTGGCTGGAGCACCGGCGGGTCCGCCGGCTCGACAAGGGCTTCGCGGCCTTCGACGACTGGGCCGAGCGAATCCTGACCGCCGAGGCCGAGGAGGCCCGCCGCCTCGACAAGGCCATCGAGCGCGAACAGCACTGGCTGGCGCGCGGCGTCACCGCCCGTCGCGCACGCAACGAAGGCCGCCGTCGCCGCCTCTTGGACATGCGCGCCGCCAAGGCCGAGCGCCTGCGCGAGGCGCGCGGCTCTCTGTCCATGGGACTTTCGTCGTCCGGCGCCTCCGGCCAGCGGGTCGCCGAGGTCAAGGGCCTCTCGAAGGCCTTCGGCGAGCGGATCATCGTCAGGGACTTCTCCACCCGCATCCTGCGGGGCGATCGGGTCGCCATCGTCGGTCCCAACGGGGCGGGCAAGACGACCCTGGTGAAGCTGCTCTTGGGCGAACTCGCGCCCGACGCGGGCGAGGTCACGCTGGGGACCAATCTGGAGATCGCCTACATCGACCAGGGCCGCGTCGAGCTGAAGCCCGACATGACGCTCAAGGACGTCCTGGCCCCGCTCGGCGGAGACCAGATCGTGGTCCGCGGCCAGCCCAAGCACGTGGCCGCCTACGCCAAGGAGTTCCTGTTCACGGACGCCCAGATCCGCCAGCCGGTCCGGAGTCTGTCGGGCGGCGAGCGCAACCGCCTGCTGCTGGCCCGGGCGCTGGCCTCGCCGGCCAACCTCATGGTCCTGGACGAGCCGACCAACGACCTCGACATGGACACGCTGGACCTGCTCGAGGATCTTCTGGCCGACTACGAGGGCACGCTGATCCTGGTCAGCCACGACCGCGACTTCGTCGATCGCCTGGCCACCTCGACCATCGCCCTCGATGGGCGCGGCAAGGTGGTGGAGACGCCCGGAGGCTGGCGCGACTTCCTCGACCAGAACCCCGGCTTCTTCCGCGCCCCGCAGACCGCCGCGCCCCCCAAGGCCAAGGCCGAGCGGGCGCCGGCCCCCGCCGCCCGTCCGTCCAAGCTGTCCTACAAGGATCAGCGTCGCCTTGCCGAACTGGACGGTCTGATCGCCGCCCTGCCCGGCGACATCGCCAAGCTGGAAGCCGCCCTCGCCGATCCCGCGCTCTACGCCCGCGACCCGGCCGCCTTCGATCGCCTGGGCCGCGATCTCGCCGCGGCGCGCCAGAAACTTGGGGCCTGCGAAGAGGAATGGCTCGAGCTCGAAGAGCGCCGCGAAGCGCTGGAAGCCGGGCGCTGACCGCGCGCGCCGTTCCTGTGGATAACCCCTACGCTTTGATCTGGCAGGGAAATTTCTGGAAAATCCACCGACGATCCCCAGATCGTCCACCGGACTCTAGCGACTCACGCACAACGGCGCGAAGTTCGGCGGTTGCTTCATAGAGGGTTGGGGCGCAACGTCAAGGGGCCAAGAGGAACTGAGGCGGCGGCGGAGCCGGGAAACCGGAGCCAGACGAGCTTCAGGCGGTTTCGGAGCAACGGACGACGGGGCGACCCGAAGGCCGCGGCCGAGAGACACCGGGCGGACGGAAACCGGCGGGGACACCCGCATTCGAAGTCGCACCCGACCTTGCCGGCGCAGATCCCCCAACGGATCTGGATGAGAGGGCGACGCAGCGGGCGACCGCGGCGCCGCCCTCTTGCATTTTGGCCGCAATTGCGTCCGGTTCGCGCATTAACGAAAATCTCTGCAGCTGCGCCCTATCCTGCGGCGATGCAGAGGAAGGCGATGGGTTTCGCGAACAGAACAGGCGGCGCGCGACGCTGGCTGGCCGCCGCAGGCCTCGTTCTCGCTGTCGCGCTCAGCGCCGAGCTCAGCCATTCCCTGACGAACAGCGGCGTCGGCGCCGCGCCGATCTGGACGGCTAACGCCTTCATCGCCCTGGGACTTCTGATCCTGCCCCGCACCTGGGCGCCGGGCGTCGTCCTGTCCGCCTTCGCGGTGCTTGTCGCCGCCACCGCGCACAACGACAGCCTCAAGCCGATGGCGCTGGTCTTCGCGGGCGTGAACGTCATGGAGGCCGTTCTGGTCGCTCATCTGGCCCGCATCGCCTGCGGCCCGACGGTGCGGCTGACCAACCTGCCGCGCGTGGCGCGGCTGCTGGGCTTCGCGGTGCTGCCGGCCGCCGCGGTCAGCGCCCTCACGGCGGGCTTGCTCCAGGCCGGGGCCCTCGGCCGCCCCATCGGACCCTACGCCGTCTCCTGGTTCGCGGCGGACGCCCTGGGCCTGGCGCTGATCCTGCCGCCTTTGCTGCTCACGCGCCGACCGATGCGCGATTTCGAGCGCCCCTGGTGGGAACATCTGTTCATCTACGCCCTGCTGGCTGCGGCCACCTCGGTCGCCTTCCTGTACAAGGCGACGCCGCTCCACTTCATCCTGTTCCCGATCGCGCTCTTCGCCGCGTTCCGGCTCGGCCCGCGCGGCGCCGGCTTCGCCACCCTGCTCCTGACCGCTGTCACCGTCGGCTTCATCACCATTATCGGCGGTCGAGGCGTCAATCCCGGCTGGTCCATGGCCGAGCGCATCCAGGCCGGACAGATTCTGGTCGGCGCCGTCTTCCTCTCTTCCCTGGTCACGGCCATGGCGGTCAGCGACCAGGCCCGCCTCAAGCACGTCCTTGTAATTGGTCGCGAAGCTGACCGAG
>ENA-UOYA01002271-UOYA01002271.1-activated-sludge-metagenome-genome-assembly--contig:-NODE-2271-length-18810-cov-5.878432_pt1 | contig 18810 bp, 15 predicted proteins | sample MGYA00238163_ERZ764804 | MGnify/ENA primary metagenome ERZ764804 (study PRJEB28919, sample SAMN05720223) | activated sludge metagenome | isolation source: Anaerobic digester | place: Hong Kong... | reverse complement strand
TCGGAAAGCCGGTCTCGCCGGCCAGCTCAACATCGAGACCAAGGCCACGGCCTGACGGAAAAGCTCTCAATGGAAAACGGCCGGGCGGTGATCCGCCCGGCCGTCCTGATTCAGAGCTCGATCATGTCGAAGTCGGACTTCGGCGTGCCGCAGAGCGGGCAGATCCAGTCGGCCGGAATGTCCGACCAGCGGGTGCCCGGGGCGAGGCCCTCGTTCGGGTCGCCCGCCTCCTCATCGTAGATGTAGCCGCAGGTGCGGCACTGCCAGGTCTTGTAGGGCTCGTCCGCCATCGCAGGCCGCCTCAGTTCATCTTGAAGCGGATCGGCACGGCCTTCGGTCCGCAGACGAAGTTGGCCACCATGTTGCGCGGCTCGCCGTCCAGTTCGACCGACTGCAGGCGCGGCAGCAGCTCTTCCCACAGGATACGCATCTCCATCCGGCCCAGGTGCTGGCCCAGGCAGACGTGCGCGCCGTAGCCGAAGGCCACGTGCTTGTTGGGAGAACGTTCGACGTCGAACGTGAAGGGGTCCTTGAAGACCGCCTCGTCGCGGTTGCCGGACGGATAGCAGAGCATCATCCAGTCGCCCTTGGCGATCTTCTGCCCGCCGACCTCGGCGTCGGCCGTGGCCGTGCGCATGAAGTGCTTCACCGGCGTGACCCAGCGGATCGACTCTTCGACGAGCCCCGGGATCAAGGCCGGATTGGCCTTCACCTTGGCGAACTGGTCGGGATTGGCGGCCAGGGCCCAAAGCGCGCCGGCGGTGGTCGACGAGGTGGTGTCGTGGCCGGCGGTGGCGGCGATGATGTAGTAGCTCATCGCTTCAAGGTAGCCGAGCGGCTGGCCCTCGATCTGGCCGTTGGCGATCACGCTGGCCAGGTCGTCGCGCGGATTGGCCCGGCGGTCCTCGGTCATGGCGTTGAAGTAGGTCATGAAGTCCATGACCACCGACTGGATGGAGTCGACGCCCACCTCGGTGCCTTGGTCGTTCGATCCCGAACGGTTGAGTTCCGGATCGGCGCTGCCGAACAGTTCCTGGGTCAGCTTCAGCATCCGCGGCTCGTCGGACTCCGGTACGCCGATCACTTCCATGACCACGTGGAGCGGATAGAGGAAGGCCACGTCGCGGGCGAAGTCGCACTTGTCGCCCTGGGCGGCCATGCGGTCGATGAAGCCGCGGGCGATCTCGCGGATGCGGTCTTCCAGCTTGCGCAGGTTCTGCGGCATGAACCAGCCCTGGGTCAGGCGCCGGTAGGCCATGTGGTCGGGGTTGTCCATCTGGACCAGCGAACGCACCAGGTGGGGACTGCCGCCCATCATCTCGCGGACCTTGCGGTCGGCCTCGATGGTGGTCAGCGTCGCGGAGCGGTCGCCGTTATGGAACAGGTCGTTCTGGCGTTCGACCTCGAGAATATCGGCGTGGCGCGTCACCACCCAGAAGGGGTCGAAGCCTTCCGGCTGGGCGACGCCCAGGGGCAGCTCCCGGCGCAGCTGGGCGAAGGCGTCATCGATGCGCTTGCCGTCGGCATAGGCGTAGGGGTCGATGATCGTCCGCGCGATCTCGTCGGAAATTCTCACGGTCTGCTCCCTGAATGACTCTGCAGTCGCCCGGTTCGCTCCGGGTGATCAGGGTTCATATCCGCACAGTTGGTTGTTGTCGAACTACTAAGCGAACCGAATCGCCCGAGGGGCGACGCGCTCAGGGAATCAGCACGCGGGCCAGGGTCTCGACGTGATCCTCGATCACCTGCGCATCGCCCGGATCCACGCCCCACAGGGTGCGCACTTCGGGCGCAAGCGTGAAGAACAGCTGGCTGGACCCCATGATGATGTAGAAGAGGCTCGCGTCGGAGGCGGTCGGCGGGGCCAGGCCGTTGGCCTTGAGGTATTGCACGAACCCCGTGCCGACCACGGCCGAGCGCCGGGAATGCTCCTCGACCATCCAGCGCAGCCGCTCGCTGTCGCGACAGGACTCCTGGACCATCAGGCGCGCATGCTCCGGATGGCGCGCCCAGTAGCGCGCGCGCCGGCGGATAAGTTCGCGGGCGTAGGCCTTGGGCGAGTCGAACGCCAGGTCCGCGGGGTCGGGCGGCGCGATCTCCTCGGCTTCCCGGTTGAACAGGAAGGTGACGGCCGCGCGCCAGAGCAGGTCCTTGCTCTTGAAGTGATACTTGATGAGCGCGTGGTGCACGCCGGCGCGGGCGGCGATCTCGCGGGTCGAGGCGCCGTCAAAGCCCTTGCCGGAGAATTCCTCGAGGGCGGCGTCGAGTATGCTCGCCTGTGTCGCCTCGCGCTGCCTTACCCTCGCGTTCACGCCGTCCCCGCACCTGCGCCCTTATGGTTGTACTTAGGCGGCGCGCCGGGGGCGTGGCAATCGCCTTGCTTGCAGGCGGGACGGAATGTCGCCGGGGCCGCGACGGGGATCAGACCCCGAACACGGCCTTCAGATAGGGATTCAGCATGCGCCCGTCGGGGTCCAGCCGTCGCCGGACCGCCAGGAAGTCGTTCCAGCGCGGATAAAGTTCGGCGAAGTCCGGCGCCTTCAGGCTGTTGAGTTTTCCCCAGTGCGGCCGCCCGCCGTGCCGGCGCAGGATCGGTTCGATCAGGGTGAACAGGAAGGCGTAGTCGTCCTTGTAGTAGGTGTGGATGGCGATCGAGCCGCGGGCCCCGCCCTCGAACGGCGACAGCCAGGCGTCATCGGCCGCGATGCGCCGCAACTCTATGGGGAAAAAGACGTCCGGCCGCTTGGCCTCGATGGTCGCCACCACCTCGCGCAGGGCCGCGAGCTGCTGCTCGGCCGGCAGATGGAACTCCATCTCGTTGAAGCGCACCGGTCGTTCCGTGGACAGCAGCTTCCAGCCTTCGTCCACCGCCTCCTCGGGCTCGACGGAGCCGAGCAGGGCCTTGGCCGCCGCCTTGCGGAGCGGGGTCGAGAAGCGGAGCAGGTTGCGCAGCTGCTTCAGCGCTTCCAGGAAGCCCTGGTCGCTGTCGGGCCCCCGGACGCGCGCCGCCTCGTCGGTCTCGTCATGGGTGATGTTGGCGCACAGGCCCGTGAAGGGCACGGCGTAGAATTCGAAGTTGCGATGCTGCGCCCAGCGCGCCTCGGCCTTGGCCAAGGTCTCCTCGAAGGGCTCGATCCAGACGCGGCGGTGCAGGCGGCGGTTGGGCGAGGTGGCGAGCCGAACCTGGGTCACCACCCCCAGGGCGCCCAGGGAGACCTTGGCCGCCTGGAACACGTCGGCGTTGGTCGCCGCGTCGCACTCCAGGATGTCCCCCGAAGGGGTCGCCAGGCGCAAGGCGCGGACATCGGAATGGATGGCGCCGAGCTTCACCCCCGTCCCGTGGGTGGCGGTGCCCATGGCCCCGCCGAGCGACTGCTTGTTGATGTCCGGCAGGTTCGGCATGGCCCGGCCATGCTTGGCCAGTTCCGGTCCCAGGGCCCCCAGCCGCGTCCCGGTCCAGACCACGGCCTCGTCGCCCTCCCAGGCGGCGATCCCCGCCAGGCTGTCCAGGGACATCAGCGCGCCCGAGGTCGGCACGAGGCCGGTGAAGGAATGTCCCGCGCCGACCACCCTCACCGGGGCGAGCGCGGTCTTCAGGGCCTGGGCGACTTCGTCCTCGCTGCGCGGGGCCAGGCGCTCGGCGGGATAGGCGTGTTCAATCCCCGACCAGTTTCGCCACAGCAGCCGGCCGTCCTTGTCCGTGCTCGGCGGCGCGGCCGGCTCGGGCTTTTCGCGGGTGGCCAGGAAGGCGCCGCCGGCGCCGGCCGCCGCCACGGCGCCGACGCCGGTCAGCAGGGCGGTTCGTCTCGAGATCATGGCTAGTCCTCCCCCTTGCCCGCCAGGAAGCGGATCAGGGCCTTCAGGTCGTCAGGCGTGCAGGCGGCGCATTGCCCGAGGGCGGGCATGCCTTTGTAGCCCTGGACCACGTGATCCAGCAGCGTCGCCTCGCCCTGCTTCCAGCGCGGCGCCCAGGCCTCGGTGTCATGGGTCAGGGGCGCGCCGGACTGCGGATTGGTGTGGCAGGTCTTGCAGGCGCCGGCGTAGAGCTCGGCCAGGCGCGCGTCGCCGGGCGCCAGGACGGCGAGTTCGGCGGCGGTCGGCTTGGCGGCGGGCGGCGTGCACGCCGTGGCCGCAAGCGCCGCGATCGCGACGATCAGGATGCGCTTCAAATCCTTCCCCCCAGGGCGGTGCGCCGCGGGTCGACGCCCCGGCTTTCGGACAGGATAGCGCGATCCTGACGCCGTCGTCAGCTTGCTCGGTCGAGAGGCTCGCCGTCCTGCGCCGCCTCGCCCCCGGCGGCCCCCTGAAGCGTGTCGGCGAGCGTCTCCAGGAACCGCTCGACCTCCAGGGGCTTGGCGACATGAGCGTCGGCGCCCGCCGCGCGCAGCTCCTCGATCTGGTGCGACATGGCGTTCGCCGTCAGGGCGATGACCGGCGTCCGCGGACGCATGTCCGCCGCCTCGCGAGCGCGGATCTCGCGCAGGGCGCTCAGGCCGTCCATGACCGGCATCTGGACGTCCATGAGGATCACGTCCCAGCGGCCTTCGGTCCAGGCCTCCAACGCCAGCAGGCCGTTGTCCACGACGGTCAGCGAAACGCCCATCGGCTCCAGGAGCGTGCGCAGCACCATCTGGTTCACCCGATTGTCCTCGGCCGCCAGGATACGCAGGCCCTCGGTCGTCTCCAGGCCGGCCGACACCTCGGCGCTGGCCGCGCGGGCGTCGCCGATCCGGGCCATCGGGACCTCGACCGTGAAGGTCGACCCTTCGCCGGGGCGGCTCTCCAGACGGATCTCGCCGCCCATCAGGGCGCAGAGGTCACGGCAGATGGCCAGGCCCAGGCCCGTTCCGCCGTGCCGACGGGTCGTGGAGGCGTCGAGCTGGACGAACTTCTCGAACAGGCGGGCGGATTGCTCCGGCTGGACGCCGACGCCGGTATCCGCGACCTCCAGGATCAGGCGGCCGTCGTCGAGGGCGGCCCGAACCTCCACCCCGCCCCGGTCGGTGAACTTCACGGCGTTGGAGACGAGGTTGTTGACCACCTGCCGAAGGCGGGTCGGATCGCCCAGATAGGTCCCATCGGCGCCCGGCGCCAGGGTCGTCGTGAGGCCCACGCCCTTGTTGTCGGCCAAGACGGCGAAGGCGGCGTGGCTGGCCCGCAGCATCTCGCCGAGGTCGAAGGCGATGACCTCCAACTCGAGCTGGCCGGCCTCGATCTTGGCGAGGTCCAGCACGTCGTTGAGCAGGGCGGTGAGGCTCTGGCCCGACTGCAGGATCACGTCGACGCGGTCGCGTTGGATCGGGTCCAGACCGTCGCGGGCCAGGGCCTGGGCCATGCCGAGCACCCCGTTCAGGGGCGTCCGGATTTCGTGGCTCATGGTGGCCAGGAAGGCGCTCTTGGCGCGGTTGGCGGCCTCGGCGGCCTCCTCGGCCCGGCGGGCGGCGGCCAGGGCCTCGCGAAGTTGGCGCTCGGTCCGCTCGCGCCGCAGGGCCGTCTGCAGCACATAGGCGAAGAAGGCGACGACCGCCGCCGCCGCCAGGAGCGTGGTCAGCCAGCTCGCCGGGTCCGCGCGCCAGAACACCGCCGCCAGGCCGACGATCACCACCCCGCCCAGCGCGGCGCCGCCGATACGGCGCGAGATCACCACCTCGCTGACGCTCGACAGCGCGACGGCGCCGAGCATGGCGGCGGCGGCGATGGTGGCCGACTGGTCGCCCTGGGCCGCCAGGGCCAGCGGCAGCGACGCATAGACGACGGTCATGACGAACGTGAAGACGGCGAGGCCCGTCTCGTGCGCCGGGGCGGGCTCGACCAGCTGCGCCAGGCGACGACAGTAGGCCACGCTCGCCCCGATCATGGCGAGGTTCGCGGCGAACCACGCGGCGGCGAAGACCGGCCCGAGCCACGCCGTCGCCGCCAGGGCGGCCATCAGCGTCATCGGCAGGATCACCAGGCGATCGCGGCGTCGGAACTCGACGATGTCGGTCCAGGGTCTGGCGGTAAGCTGAGACTGCACGCGAGCGTAACCTTAGAAGCCGAAGGGAACCGTCGCCCATCGGCCTTAACGGGGACTGAACCGCCGCGCTCAGCCTCCGGCGGTACGGTCGCCGGACGCGTGCAGCAGGAAGGCGAGGATCTCGGCGACGGCGACGTAGAGCGCCTCGGGGATCTCCTCGTCCAGCGCGATGGTCGAGAGCGATTCGGCCAGGGCCGGGTTCTTCTCGATCGGCACGCCGTGCGCCGCGGCGGCGGCGATGATCTTCTCGCCGACGAAGCCGCGCCCCGTGGCGACCACGCGCGGCGCGTGCGGTGAATCGTACTTCAGCGCCACGGCCAGGGTCGGCTTCTGCGGCGCGCTCAAGTGGACACCGCCACGAACTGGCCGGCGCCGGGGGCGCGGGCCGGCGGCTGGCCGGGATAGACGACGACCTCGGCCGCCAGACCCGCTCGTGTCAGGGCGCCGGCGAGCAACGGCTTGAGGGCGTGCAGCTGGGCGGCGCTGTCGCCCCGCTCGGCCCACAGCGCGACATTGGCGTGATCGCCGCGCAGGGCCACCTGGGCGTGCGTCGGGCCGAGGGGCGACAGATCGACCGAGAACCGCGCCCTGTAGGTCGGACCCTGTCCGGCTGCGCGGCCCTGGGCCTCTTCCTCATCCTCGCGGCTGATCTCGAACTGGGCGACCGTCGCGCCCTGGGGCGAGGCGAACGGGATCTCGAACATCCAGCGCGCGCTGGCCGGATCCGTCCCGCTGGGCGGCTGGGGCAGGGAGGCCGCCTGCATCAGTTCGTGCCGCGCCAGGGCGCCCTCGACCTCGTCTGCGAGGCGCTGGCCCACCGCCTGGGACGAGGCGTCGGCCGGCAGTCCGCCGCGGGCCGCGGGCTGGGCGCTTGTCGGCCCGCCCCGGAACGGCGGCGGCGGCGGGCGGTCGCCGCCGCGCGCCCCGCCGGCCCTGGCCTCGCCCAGCCAGTCCTCAAGGGCCTGCCGCAGATCCAGAAGGCCGGCCTTCAGGTCTCGCCCCTGGGGAGACTCGCCGGGCTTCGCCCCCAGATTGCGTTCGAGGAACAGGCCCGACTGGGCGAAGGCGCGCGAAATCGTCTCGGCGCTGATGGCGGGACTCAGCGGTACGGCCTGAGCGGCCACCTGGGCGGCGGCCTGTTGCACGGGCGCGGGAAGGGGACGGCCCTTGAGGGCCTGGGCGAGGTCGGCGAACAGCGGCGCGAGGCTGGTCTGGCGTGGCGCCGCCTGCTGCACGGCCTGGGCGACGGCCTGGGTCCGGGCCTGGTCCGGTGTCGGCGGGGCCGGCGGCGCGTCCGCCTTGGGCTGGGCGTCGGCCCGCGTGGCCGGCGTCACCGCCCGGATGGGCGTGACCGGTATCGTATAGAGCGTCCCCTGGACGCCCTGGATCGGAGGGATCTCCACGGCGTGACTCATGCGGACCAAAGGCCCGAAGAGCCTAGGCGCCCAGGATTAACCAGGGATTAAGCTTTGCCGTTCCGCTCAGCGGGCCGGCAGGTCGCGCCAGGTCTGGATCGGAGCGCCCGGCCAGGCCGTCGCCTCGTAGACGCCGCGCGCCACCGCGCGCGCCAGCGTGTCCGCCGCCAGGGCGCCGAGCCGCGCCACGGTGAAGGTCAGGGGCTCGGGCGGATCGATCTTGCCGGTCGAGATCGCGAACACCACGTCGCCGTCGAACGGGGCGTGCACCGGCCGGATCGCCCGCGCCAGGCCGTCCTGCGCCATCATCGCCACGCGCTTCATGTCGCCGGGGTCGAGCTTCACGTCCGTGGCGATGCAGGCGATGGTCGTGTTGCGCCGCGCCTGGGCGTCGGCGCGCGCCGGCCCCCATTCGTCGGGGCGCGCGGCCAGCTGGTCGACGCCGAGGCCGCCGAACTCCTTGTCGATCTCGTAGGGCGCGGCCCAGAACTGGCGCGTTCCGGGGGCGACGACCGAGCCGGCGCTGTTCACGGCGACGACCGCGCCGACGGTCATGCCGTCGCTGCTGACGACCGAGGCCGAGCCCAGGCCGCCCTTCATCCCGCCCGACCGCGCGCCATAGCCCGCCCCGGCGGTGCCAAGGTCGAAGGTCTCGGCGGCGTGCTCCACCGCCTCGATCCCCAGTCGCCGATAGGGCGGCTCCAGCCCCCAGGCCTTGTCGCCGCCGTTCGGGATGTCGAACAGGATGGCGGCCGGCACGATCGGCGACGGCGGCGCGCCCGGGGGCAGGCCGCCCATGCCGTAGCCGCGTCCGCGCGCGCCCAGCCAGGCGCAGACCCCGTCGGCCGACGCCAGGCCGTAGACCGACCCGCCGGACAGCACGATCGCGTCCACCACATGGACCATGTTCCCCGCCGCCAGCGCGTCGGTCTCGCGGGTGCCGGGGCCGCCGCCGCGGACATCGACCGCGGCCACGGCGGCCTGGTCGGGCAGGATCACCGTGACGCCGGTCCGCGCCTTGGCGTCCTGGGCCTGGCCGATCCTGAGGCCGGGCACGTCGGTGATCAGGTTTCGCCGCCCCGGCGCCCCGGGCGTCATGGCCGGGCGCGGCGGCGGCTTCGGCTCGGCGGCCCGGGCGGCCGGGGCGAGGGCGGCCATGGTGAGGGAAGCCAGAAGGGCGCGGCGGTTCATGTACGCTCCGAAACTGCGGGCGCCGACCCCGGCCGCGGGCGGACGGCGCCGCCGCTTCGACCAGAACGTCTTGGCGAATACTCAGGGAAGCGGCATTCGGCCCCACGCCGCCGTCGGCGGCAACCCTATTATTTCGCGGGCCTAGGGGCCTGATATTACGCCGTCGAAGTTGCGCATCGCTCATTGCGTTGAGCGCTGCTATGGGCGTTGACGGCTGTGATTTGCGCCGTGGACGGATCGGGAGGCGAACCGTGGAACAGGAAGTCGGCTCTCGCCTGCGGATGGTGCGCACGCGCCTGGGCATCACGCAGCGCGCCCTGGCCCGCAAGGCCGGCGTGCCGTCGAGCACGGTGTCCCTGATCGAGGGCGGGCGGACCAATCCGTCGATCGGCTCGCTCAAGCGCCTGCTGGATGCGGCCGGCCTGTCCCTCGCCGAGTTCTTCAGCTTCGAGGTGGCGGTCCAGGAAAAGGTCTTCTTCCACGCCGACGAACTGGTTGAGATTTCGAGCGGACCGGTGTCCTACCGCCAGGTCGGCGCCGGCAAGAACCAGTCGTCCCTGCAGATTCTCTACGAGACCTACCAGCCGGGATCGGACAGCGGGCGCGTGATGCTGACGCACGAGGGCGAGGAAGGCGGGGTGATCATCCAGGGCCGGCTCGAGGTGACGGTCGGGGATCAGACGCGCGTCCTCAAGGCGGGCGAGGCCTATCTGTTCAAGAGCACGACGCCGCACCGGTTCCGCAACGTCGGCGACGGCGTCTGCGTGGTGGTGAGCGCCTGCACGCCGCCGACCTTCTGAGGCGAACAGCGCATCTTTGCTCGGTTTAATGAGCAGTGACGAGCAAAACCTCGCTATAACAATAAGATAGCTTTCGTCACAAACAGGCTGGGCGGTTGTCGCCTCAACGCGGATGATGATGCCGAAGTAAATTGCGGCCGAGCACCTGCCGCCTGCCCTCGGTCGGGGGTCGGACGACCAGTGTTCGGCCAATGTCTACCGGGGTGAAACAGTACACGTGGGCGCCTTTGGGGCGAGGGATGCTCAAGTCGTTGGCTAACTAATACTCTGCATTAGGATTTCTGGCGCCCCTTGCGGTTGACGACCGGATGCGACGCGCGCCTAGCTTAAGCGGTCTGGGTCGAACGGCGACGTTCGCATTTCGGTCATATTGTTCATGGCAGGGGGTGCTCGTCCCAACCGCCACAAGAGCGGCGGACAGGCCCCTGCCGGGGCGAGGTTGAGGACGCGCGGGGCGCGTCGATCAAAGGGGATAGACATGAAGCGTTACCTTCTGAGCGCGGCTGTCGGGATCATGGGCGCCGTCCATGCCGAAGCCGCCCTGGCCCAGTCTCGGCCCTCCGAGCCCACCGGCGTCGAGGAGGTGGTCGTCACCGCCCAGCGTCGCGAGCAGGTGGCCCAGGACGTCGGCATCGCCCTGTCGGTGCTCGGCGCCGACGATCTCAAGGCGCGCGGCGTCAGCAACGTCAACCAGCTCCAGAACGCCACGCCCAGCCTCGACATCGAACCGGCCTTCGGCTCCGGCGCGGCCCAGTTCCGCCTGCGCGGCGTGGGTTTCCAGGACTACGCCACCAACAACACCCCGACCGTCGGGGTCTATGTCAACGAAGTCGCCTTCCCGGTCCCGGTGATGACCCAGGGCCTGATCTTCGACGTCCAGCGCGTCGAAGTCCTGCGCGGTCCGCAAGGCACGCTCTACGGCCGCAACACCACCGGCGGCGCGATCAACTTCATCACGGGCGCGCCGACCGCCGACGTCCGCGCCGGCGCCAGCGTCGAGTTCGGCCGCTTCGAGAAGATGAAGGCCGAGGGCTTCATCTCCGGCCCGATCACCGAGGCCATCCGCGGCCGCTTCGCCGTCGGAACCGAGCAGGGCGGCGGCTGGCAGCACAACCGCGCCACCGGCGAATCGCTGGGCGACGCCGACCGCATCGCCGCCCGGGCCATCCTGGACATCGACGTGAAGGAGGGCGTGACCGTCCGCCTCGACGCCCATGCGGGCTCGGACAAGTCCGAGAACGTCGGCCTCTACCTGACCGAGCCCTTCTCGACCCGCTTCGGCGCCGGCCCGACCATTCCGGCCGACACCGACACGACGGGCACCGGCTGGAGCATCTCGCCCGGCCTCGTTCGCGACACGCGCCTGGAAGTCGACTCCAAGCCGGGGGTGAACAACAAGACCTACGGCATGTCGGCCAACGCCTCGTGGGATCTCGGCGCGGTGAAGGTCACCAACATCGCCGCCTTCGACTATCTGCACCGTGAGGAATACGGCGACTACGACGCCTCGGCCTCGATCGCCGCCGACGTCTTCTTCGGCTCGAAGGTGCGCGTGCTGTCCGACGAACTGCGCATCGCCTCCAACGGCGACGGCCCGCTGCAGTGGGTGGCCGGCGTCTATGTGTCCAAGCAGGTCCTGCGCGAGCGCTACTACTCCGACTTCCTCGACAACTATGGCCTGACGGCCCGCGTGAACTATTCCCAGGAAGTCACCTCGGCCAGCGTCTTCGGCCAGGCGGAATACGCCTTCAACGAGCAGTGGAAGGTGATCGGCGGCCTCCGCTACGAAAAGGAGACCCGCGAGCTGAAGGACTTCACCTCGGCGTTCGGCGGCGCGACGGCTCTGCCGCCCTCGTCGGTCGAGACCGAGATGACGCCGACCACCGGCAAGCTGGCCCTCGAGTACAAGCCCCTCGACAACGTGCTGATCTACGCCTCGGCGTCGAAGGGCGTGAAGTCCGGCGGCTTCACCACCTACAACACGGCCAACCGCGCGGCGATCGCGGCCTTCAAGCCCGAGACGCTCTACGCCTATGAAGTCGGCTTCAAGACCAACCCGACCTCGACCCTGCAGTTCAACGGCGCGGCCTTCTACTACGACTACCGCGACCAGCAGGTGCTGTCGGCCCGCCTGACGGCCAACGGCCTCGTCGGCTCGTTCGTCAACGCGCCGAAGTCGAAGATCTGGGGCGGCGAGCTCGAACTGTTCTGGACGCCGGTCGCCGGCCTGACGATCAGCCAGAACGCCAGCTACAAGGACGGCGAGTTCAAGGAATTCCGCGACCTCGACGTGCCCGCCACCCGGGCGGCCGGTCGTGAAGTCTTCAAGGACAAGTCCGGCCAGGAGATCCCGTTCGGCAAGTACACCTACGGCGGTTCGGTCGCCTACTCGGCCGATGTCGGCGAGTTCGTGGTCGTGTCCGAGCTGAACTACAGCTGGCGCGACAAGCAGAAGTCCTGGCTGGGGACCAAGTACGACGTCGACGCCTACTGGCTCGCCAACGCCAGCGTCACCCTCTCCCCGGCCGAAGGCCCGTGGACGGCCGGCGTCTGGGTCCGCAACCTCTTCGACGAGGAATACGACCTGACCCGCAACTTCTTCACCGAAGCCGAAGTGGGCCAGCGCGGCACGCCGCGCACCTACGGCGTGCGCCTGAGCTACGCCTACTAAGGCCGCTTTCCATCCGGGGCGGGAAGAGTCAGAAGGGCGCATGCCCAAGCTCCCCCGCCCCGGACCTCGGAACCTGATTTCCGACGTGGCCGGCCTGACGGTCGGTCACGCCCACGATCCCGGCGCCGGCACCGGCGTCACCACGGTCTTCTGCGACGATTTCTACAACGCGTCGGTGGACGTGCGCGGCGGCGGGCCGGGCGTCCGCGAGACCGAGACCCTGTCTCCCGAAAACCTGGTCGGACGCGCCCACGCCTTCGTCTTCGCGGGTGGGTCGGTGTTCGGCCTTGGCGCCGCCGACGGCGTCGTGTCGGGCCTCTCGGCGCGCGGGGTCGGCCTGCATCTCAAGCCGGGCTCGCCGGCCATTCCCATCGTGCCCGCGGCCGTGCTGCACGACCTGGCCAATCCCGGCGACAAGGCCTGGGGGCTGGAGCCGCCCTATCGCCGCCTGGGCCTGCAGACCCTCGACGCCGCCACGGCGGACTTCGCCCTGGGCTCGGCGGGAGCTGGTTTCGGCGCCATGGCCGGCCTGATCAAGGGCGGCGTCGGCTCGGCCTCGATCGATCTCGGCGACGGCCTGATCGTCGCGGCCCTGGTAGTCGCCAACCCGGTCGGCTCGGTGATGACCCCGGACGGCAAGGCCTTCTGGGCGTGGCCTTTCGAGATCGACGGCGAGTTCGGCGGAGGCCGGCCCGACCTCGACGTTCCCGCCATCGATCCCGTGCCCGACGACGGGCGGCTCGCCACCCTCGGCCGTCTCCAGACCGGCGCGGCGACCACCATCGGCGTCGTAGCGACCACGGCCGACCTGACGACCGCCGAATGCAGGCGCATGGCCATGATGGCCCATGACGGCCTGGCTCGCGCGGTCCGCCCCGCCCACATGCCCTTCGATGGCGACACCCTGTTCGGCGTGGCCACCGGCGCGGTGGGGATCGGCGACCGCGACGCGCGCCCCGCCGTGCTGGCGGCGATCGGCTCGGCCGCCGCCGACTGCACCGCCCGCGCCATCGCCCGGGGCGTCTACGAGGCCCTCAGGACCGCCTGAGGAAGACCTGCTAGGCCCGCGCCGCCAGGGCCCGCTCCAGATCCGGCGTCGCGGCGATCAGGCCCCGCGTATAGGGGTGCTGCGGATCGGCGAACACGGCCTGGGTCTCGCCCGCCTCGACGATCCGCCCGTTCTGCATGACCAGCACCCTGTGGCAGGTGGCGCGCACCACGCCCAGGTCGTGGGTGACGAACAGGTAGGCGACGCCGAGCTCGCGCGACAGTTCGGCCAGCAGCTCCAGGATCTGCGCCCGAACGGTGACGTCCAGGGCCGACACCGCCTCGTCCAGCACCACCAGCTTGGGCTCGGTGATCAGGGCGCGGGCGATGGCGATCCGCTGGCGCTGGCCGCCCGAGAACTGGTGCGGGAAGCGGTCGGCCGCGGCGGCGTCCAGCCCCACCCGCTCAAGCATCGCCACGATGCGCGCCCGCCGCGCCTCGCCGCTCGGCGCGTCGGTCATCAGGTGGAACGGCTCGGCGATCAGGTCGGCCACGCGCCAGCGCGGGTCGAAGCTGCCGTAGGGGTCCTGGAACACGGCCTGGACGTCGCGGCGCGCCTTGCGCGCCTCGCCGCGCCGGGAGGGCGGAAAGGGGCGTCCCACCAGGCTGATCCGACCGCCCTGCAGGGCGTCGAGCCCCAGGACGGCGCGCAGCAGGGTCGACTTGCCCGAGCCCGACTCCCCGACGAGACCCACTGTTTCGCCGGCCCGCACGCTGAGGCTCACCCCGTCGACGGCGGTGAAGGCCTGCGGCCTCGCCCAGGGCACGGGGCGCGGTCCGGGATAGGTGCGCACCACGTCCTCGACCCGCAGCACCTCGGCCGGCGTCTCGGCCGTCACGGGCGGGGCCGCCTTGGCTAGAACCGCGTCGGCGGCCAGACGCCGCGCATAGGGATGGGTCAGGTTGCGGAACAGCGGACCGGTGGGCCCCGCCTCGACCACCTCGCCGGCTTGGAGGATCGCCACCTGGTCGGCCATCTCGGCGACCACGGCGAGGTCGTGGGTGATCAGGATCAGGCCCGCCCCATCCTCGCGGGCCAGGGTCTTCAGGAGGTCGAGGATCTGCGCCTGGGTCGTCACGTCGAGGGCGGTGGTCGGCTCGTCGGCGATCAGCAGCTTCGGCTTCAGCGCCGTGGCGATGGCGATCGCCACCCGCTGGCGCTGGCCGCCGGACAGCTCGTGCGGATAGCGGCTCAGCGGGAAGCGGTCGTTCGGCAGGCCGGCGCGGGCCAGGGCGTCGGCGGCGACCTTGAGCGCTTCGGCGCGGCCGACCTTTCGGTGCAGGCGCACCGCCTCGGCCACCTGGTCGCCGATCGGCGTCAGGGGGTTCAGCGCCGTCATCGGCTCCTGGAAGACGAAACCGATGTCCGCGCCCCGCAACTGGCGCAGGCGCGCCTCGCCGGCCTTGAGCAGGTCCTCGCCGTCCAGCCGGATCGCGCCCGCCAGCCGCGCGCCCGGCGGCAGCAGGCCCAAGACCGACATCGAGGTCATCGACTTGCCCGAGCCGGACTCGCCCACCAGGCCGAGAATCTCGCCCGCCTCCAGCATCAGGCTGACGCCCTTGAGGATCTCGGCCTCGCCGATGCTCAGCCGCAGATTGTCGATCTGAAGCAGGGCCATCAGCGACGCCCCTCAAGCTTGGGATCGAGCGCGTCGCGCAGGCCGTCGCCCAGGAGGTTCAGGCCCATGACGGTCAGCACCACGGCCAGGCCCGGGAAGATCGCCAGCCAGGGCGCGAAGCCGATCATGGTCTGGGCCTCGTTCAGCATCCGGCCCCAGCTCGGGATCGGCGGCTGGGCGCCCAGGCCGACATAGGACAGCGCCGCCTCGGCCAGCACGCCCATCGAGAACTGGATCGTGCCCTGGACGATCAGCAGGGCCAGGATGTTCGGCAGGATGTGCTGCAGCGAAATGGCGGTCGCGCCCTTGCCCGCCACCCGGGCCGCCAGCACGTAGTCGCGGGTCCACAGCGACAGGGCCGCCCCGCGCGCCACGCGGGCGAAGACCGGAATGTTGAAGACGCCGATGGCGATCACCGCATTGATCGCGCCCGGCCCGGCGACGGCCGTGATCATGATCGTCAGAAGCAGCGAGGGGAAGGCGAACACCAGGTCGTTGGTCCGCATGACCAGCTCGTCCACCCAGCCCCTGCGCGCCGCCGCCAGCAGGCCGAGCGGCACGCCGACCAGCATGCCGAGGCCCGCCGCCACCAGGGCGACGGCCAGGGAGTTGCGCGCTCCGACCAGGATCATCGAGGCGACGTCGCGCCCGAAGTGGTCGGTGCCCATCCAGTGGGCGGCCGACGGCGGCTTGAGCCGCTCGGCGACCTGCAGCCCCGCCACGTCGTACGGCGTCCAGGCGAAGGACAAGAGGGCCGCCCCGACGAACAGGGCGGAAAGGAGCGCGCCGGCGGCGAGGGCGGCGTTGCGGCGAATGGGCCTCATCCACGCCTCCGCAGACGCGGATCGACGGCGGCGTAGCCCAGGTCGACCAGGAAGTTCACCAGCACCACGGCGAAGACCAGCAGCACCACCACGCTCTGCACGACGATCAGGTCGCGCTGGGTGATCGCCTGGAAGACCAGGCGGCCGACGCCGGGCAGGAAGAAGACGTTCTCGACGATCACCGCCCCGGCCAGCAGGAAGGGCAGCTGCAGGCCGATGATGGTCAGCAGCGGGATCATGGCGTTGCGCAGGGCGTGGCGGCGGATCACCTGGCCTTCGGTCAGGCCCTTGGCGCGCGCCGTCCGCACATAGTCCTCGCCCAGGGTCTCGATCAGGGCCGAGCGCAGCACGCGGGCGAGGATCGCGGCCTGGGGCAGGGCGAGGGCGACGGCGGGCAGGATCAGCGCCTTCAGGGCCGGGCCGGGGCCGCTCTCCCATCCAGGGAAGCCGCCCGCCGGCAGCCAGCGCAGGCCGACGGCGAAGACCAGCACCAGCAGCATGGCGAACCAGAAGTTCGGCAGGGCCATGCCCACCTGGGTCGCGCCCATCACAACCGCGTCCGAGGCCTTGCCGCGGCGGCTGGCGGCGAACAGGCCGATCGGCACGGCCACGGCGATGCTGAGGGCCGCGGCGATCAGGGCCAGGGGCAGCGAGACGGCCAGCCGCTCGGCGATCAGCCCGGCCACCGGCACCCGATAGGTGTAGCTCGTCCCGAAGTCCCCGTGCGCGAGGCCTGCGAGCCAGCCGAGGTAGCGCTGCAGCGCCGGCTGATCGAGGCCCATCTGGCTGCGCAGGGCGGCGACCGCCTCGGGGTTGGCGTTGAGGCCCATCATGTAGGCGGCGGGATCGCCGGGCGTGACCTGGATCAGCAGGAACACCACGACCGTGGCCGCCAGGAAGGTCGCCGCCAGCGAGGCCAGGCGACCGGCCACATAGGCCGCGCCGAGCCGCAGGAAGCCGTAGAGCGCAAGTCCCGCGAGCGCCGCCGCCGCCGCCCAGCCCCATGCGCTCGACCCGCCCTGAGCGCGCCGGTCGCCGCCGCCCGTTCCCGCCGCGCCCGGCTCGTCGAAGAAGGCCTCGCCGACCTCGTTCGCCTGAACCGGCGAGTCCACCCACATGCCGCGCAGCTTGGCGTCCCAGACGTTCAGCTTGGGGAATTCGAACAGGAAGCCGTTGACGGCGTCCTCGGCGATCCGGCGCTGGACCTGTCCCATCAGGGCGTGGCGCTCAGCCGGATCCACGGCGGCGTCGAGCCGCGCCAGCAGGCCGTCGAGGGCGGCGCTGCGATAACCGAAATAATAGTCCCGGCCGTAGATGTCGTAGTCCATCGGCTCGGTGTGCGAGACGATGGTCAGGTCGAAGTTCTTGTTGGCCAGCACCTGGTCCAGCCACTGCGACCATTCCAGGTTCTCGATCTTCGCGCGGATCCCTACCTCGGCCAGCTGGGCGGCGACGATCTCGCCGCCGCGCCGGGCGTAGCTGGGCGGCGGCAGCTTGAGCGTGACCTCGAAGCCCTTGGGGTAGCCGGCCTCGGCGAGGAGGGCGCGAGCCTTGGCCACGTCGTGCGGGTAAAGGCCCGTCAGGTCGACATAGTCCGGATTCTGCGGCGAAACGTGGCTGCCGATCGGCTTGCCGTAGCCGAACATGGCGCCCTGGATGATCGCCTGGCGGTCGAGGGCGTAGCTCACGGCGCGGCGCACGCGCACGTCGTTGAACGGCGCCTTGGCGTTGTTCATCGCCAGGATGGTCTCGCCCTCGGTCGCGCCCACCACCACCCGGAAGCGCGGGTCGGCGTCGAGTTCGGCGAGGTTCTCCGGGGCCGGGAAGTTGGGGAAGGCGTCGAGGTCGCCGGCCTTGATCGCGGCGAAGGCGGCCGTCGGATCGGCGATGAACTTGAAGACCACGCGGGGGATTGCCGGCGCGGCCCCCCAGTAGCCGTCGAACCGCTCCAGCGTCACCGAATCGCCGCGCCGCCAGTCGGCGAACCGATAGGGGCCCGTGCCGACCGGGGTTACGGCGTTGGTCGCGGCGGTCTTCGGCGAGACCATCACCGCGTCGCCCCAGCCGAGCACGTAGAGCAAGCGGGTGTTCGGCGCCTTCAGCGTCAGCCGCACGGTCAGGGGATCGACCACCTCGATGCGGTCGATCACCGCGAAGGCGTCCTTCTGGGCGTTGGCCGAGTCGGGCGCGCGGGCGCGGTCCAGGGTGAACTTCACGACGCCGGCGTCGAAGGCCTCGCCGTTCTGGAACTTCACGCCCCGGCGCAGGTGAAAGACGTAGATCCGGCCGTCGGGCGAGATTTCCCAGCTTTCGGCCAGCAGGGGCTCGACCTGACCGTTGCGGCCGATGTGGACCAGGCCCTGGAAGACGTTGCCGTAGACCACCTCGTCGACGGCCGCCGCCGCGCCGGCGGCGGGGTCGAGGTTGGGCGGCTCGAGCTGCAGGCCGACGCGCAGCGCCTCGCGCGCCGCGGCCGGCTGGGCCGCGACCAGGAACAGGCCCAGGAAGAGCGCGAGCAGCGCTCCCCAGCGGCCGCGATGGCGCGAGCTTGCGGTCACGCCTTTCCGGTCAGGAGCGCATAGGCCGAGAGCGCCATCACCTTCGCCGAGTTCACCATGTCGTCGATGCCGACATACTCGTCCGGCTGGTGGGCCAGGTCCAGGATTCCGGGGCCGTAGGCGATGCAGTCGCGCAGCTTGCCGATCCGGTCGATGTGCTTCTGGTCGTAGGTGCCCGGCGAACAGCAGAGGGCGGCGGGCTTGCCCAGCACCTGCTCGACCGCCTCGCAGGTCATGCGCACGACCGGGCGGTCCGGCTCGGTCATCGACGGACGCACCTCGAAGAGGTCGCGCATCTTGTAGCGGAAATTGGGCCGCGTCTGGACCAGACCGTCGAGCATGGCCCGCATCTCGGCCTTCACCTGGTCCAGGTCCTCCTCGATCAGCAGGCGGCGGTCCAGCACGATGCGGCAGCTGTCGGGCACGACGGGCGCGGGCAGGCCGCTGCCGGTGACGTCCGGCTGGCCGCCGTGGATCGAGTTGATGTTCAGCGTGGGCGTGCGCGCGCCCTCCGGCACGACCGGCATCGCGGTCTGGTGTCCGGCCAGCTTGGGGAACACCCGGCGCTCCATCTCGTCGAGCACGGCCGCCATGTGGCGCACGGCGTTGTCGCCCAGGAACGGCATCGAACCGTGGGCGATGTGGCCCTCGGTGGTGATCTCGGACCAC
>ENA-UOYA01002270-UOYA01002270.1-activated-sludge-metagenome-genome-assembly--contig:-NODE-2270-length-18818-cov-7.565688_pt1 | contig 18818 bp, 16 predicted proteins | sample MGYA00238163_ERZ764804 | MGnify/ENA primary metagenome ERZ764804 (study PRJEB28919, sample SAMN05720223) | activated sludge metagenome | isolation source: Anaerobic digester | place: Hong Kong... | reverse complement strand
GCAAGGCACAGCATCAAAACGGCAAGCAAACGGCGGATCATCTGACTTTTCCCAATACAGGCAGGCCATCGGGGGCGCTGGCGACACCCTGGGCCAGAGAGGTGAGTACGGCGCGCAATTCCGGATCGGCAATCTCGCGCAGCGAATCGCCAATCTCGGCAGGCACGGGGCGCAATTCAGGCTTGGGCGCTTTGGGCTTGGCGCGGACCACCTCGCCCTGCCGCAGTGTGACGCGCGTCACTGCCTCATAGCCGAAAAAGCGGTTCACGCGCTCGATGATGATCGGCTCGACATGCTGCATCATCGGGCCGAACGCGCGCTCGATGACAAGCGTGAGCGTGCCGTTTGATTTCTTGCCCTGCGGAAAGCGGATCGATTCGGGCGCCGACACATCGGCATATTTTTCTCCCACAATCTCGCGCCAGCGGCTGACGATTGAGGATTGGATAAACCCGAAACGCTTGAACGCAGCCTGACCAACGCCGGGAACAAGCTCCGCGACGCTCTTTGCCGGGCCACCGCGTGGCCGCTCCATGAGGGGAGAACGCTGCTTGTCTTTTGCCATTCCCGCTCCCATGCCAGAGCGCATCATGGCCGTCGAGACTTCCCCCTCAATTACCAACAAAATTCTCGCGCATTATGACGCGAATGCGCGGGTTTTGCCGTGGCGCAGCCCGCCGGGAACGCCCGCACCTGCCCCCTATTTCGTCTGGCTGTCGGAAGTGATGCTGCAACAGACGACCGTCGCGGCTGTGCGCGGCTATTTTGATCTCTTCACTCGCCGCTGGCCGCGCGTCGAAGATCTGGCGGCAGCCGAGGATGCCGATGTGATGTCGGCCTGGGCAGGGCTTGGCTATTATGCCCGCGCGCGCAATCTTTTGGCGTGTGCGCGGCGCGTGGTCGCTGATTTTGGCGGGCGCTTTCCGGATAGTGAAGAAGGCCTGCGGACGCTGCCGGGCATTGGCCCTTATACCGCAGCCGCCATTGCCGCGATTGCCTTTGGGCGCCGCGCCGTGGTGGTCGATGGCAATGTCGAGCGCGTCATGGCGCGTTTCCATGCGGTTGAAACGCCAATGCCCGCCGCCAAGCTCCGGCTTGTCGAACTGACCGATGCGATCACGCCCGATCTTCGCGCGGGCGATTTTGCGCAGGCGATGATGGATCTCGGCGCGACGATCTGTACGCCCCGCCGCCCGGCCTGCGCTTTGTGCCCGCTGATGGACGGGTGCGCGGGGAAGGGCGATGCCGAGCGCTTCCCCGTGAAGGCGCCCAAGCTTGCCAAGCCGCGTCGCACCGGCACGGCATGGTGGATCGAGCGCGACGGGCAGGTGCTGCTCGTGCGCCGTCCTGACAAGGGGCTGCTGGGCGGGATGCGGGCGCTGCCGTCCTGCGCATGGACGGAAAAGGCTGCCGCGCCGCCCGTTGCCGGAGACTGGCGTGATCTGGGCGAAGTCAGCCATGTCTTCACGCATTTCAGCCTGACGCTTGGCGTATCGGGCGTGGAGCTGGATGCGCCCGCCGCCCTTTCGCTCGATGGGGAGTGGTGGCCGATTGACCGGCTGGCCGAAGCAGGACTACCAACGCTTTTCACAAAAGCCGCAAAGGCTGCCCTGAAGGGGATGAGGAGCGCATGACAATCAATCTCGACCGCCGCCACTTTCTGGGCGCTTCGACGCTGGCGGCTGGCTTTGCCGGGCTGCCCTCTTATGCGCGGATGCCGCTGGCACCCAAAGTGCAGCCATGGAACCCGGTGCTGGCGTCCATGCAGGGCTTTGTCGCCAAGAAATATGTCCCCGGTGCCGTCGCCGCGATTGGCTATGGCACGCAGGCGCCCGAGTTTCTGTCCACCGGCGCGCTCGCCTTTGACAATCCGGCAGCTGTTTCGGCGGATACGCTCTTTCGCTGCTATTCGATGACCAAGCCCGTGACGGGCATGGCCGCAATGATGCTCATCGAGGATGGCCGGCTGAAGCTGGATCAGAACATTGCTGATTTCATCCCCGGCTTTGCCAACCCCAAGGTGCTGACGGACCCCGAGAAGAGCCTTGAGAGCCGCCCCTCGCGCGCGCCGATCACGGTGCGCAATCTGCTCACGCACACGGCGGGGCTGGGCTATACCATCGTCACCAAGGGGCCGCTGCTTGAGGCTTATGTGAAGCTGGGCATCACGCCCGCCGCCGCTTCGCGCAAGCCGCTGCCCGGCCAGCCCAATGTGCCGACCGCGCCGAGCTTGGCCGAATTTGCCGAGCGGCTGGCAACGCTGCCGCTGATTGCCGATCCGGGCGTCAAATGGAGCTATTCGGTCAGCCTTGATCTCTTGGGCCGCATCATCGAACTGGCGAGCGGCCAGCCCTTTGATCATTTCCTGCACGAGCGCATCTTTGCGCCGCTGGGCATGACGAGCACATGGTTTCAGGTGCCCGAAAGCCAGATGAAGCGGCTGACGACCAATTATTTCCAGGCGCCCTTCGGGGCCTTCCCCATCGATCCGGGCAATGACAGCGTCTATTTTGACAGGCCCGCTTTTCCCTTTGGCGGCGCGGGGCTCGTCAGCAGCCCGCGCGATTATGATCGCTTCCTTGCCATGCTGATGGGCGAGGGGGCGCTGGGCGGCAAACGCATCATGAAGCGCGAAACGGCGCGGCTTGCGATGTCGAACCTCGTCCACCCCGACACAAAGATGGAAAGCTTCGTGAAGGGGCAGGGCTTTGGCGCGGGCGGCAGGGTGACGATTGCCACTGGCCCCAGTGGCGAAGGCATTGGTACATTCGGCTGGGGCGGCGCTGCCTCCACCATCGCTTGGGCAGACCGGACGCGCGGCATCCGCGCTTCGGGCTGGTCGCAGATCATGACGATGGGCGAGCAGCCCTTCACGGTCGATTTCGGCAAGGCAGTTTACGCAAGCATGGTGTCCTGATGGTCAATCCCGGTTTCACGGGGTCGCCGCTCAACCGCGTCGACCATATCCGCAACGATCTCGAAGCGTTCAACGCGCTCCTCAATGACTGGCGTGGGCGCGTGCTCGGGCTGGAAGGCCTTGATCCGATGGTGTCGGATGAAGGGACGCTCGTCTGGACAAGTCTTGCCGAAGTCTCGCTTGATCTCGAGCTGATCCTGCTCGGCCTGCATGAGGACCGCCCGCATTTCGTGCCGATCATCGAGGCCCGCGGCGGGCCGCCGCGCTCTCCCGCCGTGTGGCGTGCATTGTCGATGATGCCTGCCGAAGACGCCGCCATCTATGGCACGGCGCGCAGCCTGATTGATTGGCATAATGGCCATCGCTTCTGCGGCCAGTGCGGCAGCCCGACCAAGACTTTCCGTGCGGGCTGGGGCCGCAAATGCGGCGCGTGCGGCAAGGAACATTTCCCCCGCACCGATCCCGTCGTCATCATGCTCGCGGAATTTGAGGGCAAGGCGCTGGTCGGTCGTCAGCCAAGCTGGCCGCAGGGCAATTACTCCGCGCTCGCCGGATTTCTGGAGCCGGGCGAATCGATTGAAGAAGCGGTGCGCCGTGAAATCCATGAGGAAGCCGGCGTCACCTGTGGTGCCGTGCGCTATGTGACAAGCCAGCCCTGGCCCTTTGGTGGCTCGCAATTGATGATCGCCTGCGTCGCCGAGGCGCAGGGAAGCGAAATCACCATCGACACCAACGAGCTGGAAGACGCGATGTGGGTGACGAAGGAAGAGGCGCGCGCCGCCTTGGCCGATGCGCCTAACAAGAAGTTCGGCGCCCCGCCGCCCTTTGCCATCGCCAACACGCTGCTCCGCCGCTGGGTGGCGGAATAGGGATTAGCCGCGCTTGCGGGCCTGCGGGTAGGTGCCGAGCAGGCGGATGGTGCGCGAGTAGAAGGACAATTCTTCAAAGGCGCGCGCTACGGCGGGGTCGTCGGGATGGCCCTCAATGTCTGCAAAGAAGGTCGTCGCGGCAAAGCTTGCGCCGCGCTGGTAGCTTTCCAGCTTGGTCATGTTGACGCCATTGGTCGCAAAGCCGCCGAGCGCCTTGTAGAGCGCGGCGGGCACGTTCTTCACCTCGAAGATGAAGGTCGTCATCACCACGCCTTCGTTTTCGGCTGGCGCGCCCGAGCGGGCGAGCCGGACGAAGCGGGTCATGTTGTCGTCCGAATCCTCAAGCGATTCCGCAAGTGTCTTCAGGCCATAGATGTCGGCGGCCCCCGGCGGCGCGATGGCGGCGACCGAGGGATCATTGAGTTCCACAACACGGGCGGCAGCGCCTGCCGTGTCGGGGAAGGGCACGGGCTCGATATTTCGCGCGCGGAGCCATTTGCGGCACTGGCCCAAGGCCTGCGGGTGGCTGATCGCCTGCTTCACGCCCTCAAGCGCGCCAGTGCCCATCAGTGCGTAGCGGATGGGCAGGAAGAACTCGCCGGTGATGACCAGCCCGGATTCGGGCAGCAGAAAGTGAATGTCTGCCACGCGGCCATGGAGCGAATTTTCAATCGGGATGAGCGCGTTTCCGGCGTGGCCTTCGCGCACCGCGTCAATCGCGTCTTCAAAGCTGTAGCAGGGCAATGGCAGCGCGTCGGGCTGGTCCTGCAGCACGGCAATGTGCGAATTGGCGCCCGGCGCGCCCTGAAAGGCGACAGCGCGGGCAGGGTCGGCAGCGGCGGCTGCTTCCATGGCAGCCACGATAGGCTGGGCGGGGACGGGATAACGGTTCATTGCGCCGAACGGCTTAGGGGTGCGCGCGAGATGCTGCAAGCGCGCTTGCGATAGCCGCGCGGCACGGCTAAGGCGCTCACGATTCCATATTCAGGCCACATGAGCAGGGGTTTCGACGGGCATGAGCGATCAATTCAATACCATCGCGGGCTGGACGCTGGCAGCCGGCATCGTTGCACTGGGTGCGACGATTGTGACCGGCCAGTTTTACACGCATCATCCCGTTGAAAAGGGCGGTTTTCCGGTGGAAAGCGCTGATGCGGGTGCCGAAGGCGCTGCCAAGGAAGTGCCGATTGCAGCACTCCTGCAGACGGCTGATCCGGCCAAGGGTGCGGAAGTCTTCAAGAAGTGCGCTTCGTGCCACACGATCAACAGCGGCGGCGCCAATGGCATTGGCCCGAACCTGTTTGGCGTTCTTGGCAAGAAGCATGGCCATATGGCTGGCTTTGCCTATTCGCCCGGCCTGCTTGCCAAGGAAGGCAATTGGGACTTTGACGGCCTCAATGAATGGCTCAAGTCGCCGAAGAAGTATGTCGATGGCACCAAGATGAGCTTTGCGGGCCTTTCCAAGCCGGAAGACCGCGCGAATATCATCGCCTATATCAATTCGCAGGGCTCGAACCTGCCGCTTCCCACCGCTCCGGCAGCGGACGCGCCTGCCGCAGCCGGTGCCGAAGGCGCCGCGAATGCAGCAGCCCCGGCGGCAGAAGGCAATGCAGCGGCTCCGGCAGCAGCACCCGCCAAGTAAGCGGCGAGCGCTTTACGATTTAAGGAAAAGGCCCGGGAGTTTCCCTGGCCTTTTTCGTTTCAGTTGGTTTCGTAGAAGCAGCGCACGCAGTCCCAGGCCTCTGCCGCGGTTTCGACAAAACGAAACAGGTCCAGATCCTTGGGGCTGATCACGCCTTGTTCGCACAGCGCCTCAAGGTTCAGAACCTTGTCCCAGAACGCCTTGCCGAACAGCACCACGGGCATCGGCTTGATCTTGCCCGTCTGGATGAGCGTCAGCAGCTCGAACATCTCGTCAAAGGTGCCAAAGCCGCCGGGGAAGACCGCGACCGCGCGGGCGCGCAGCAGGAAGTGCATCTTGCGCAGCGCGAAATAGTGGAACTGGAAGCTCAGCTCCGGCGTGACATAGGGGTTGGGCACCTGCTCGTGTGGCAGGACGATGTTGAGCCCCACCGAATCGGCGCGCACATCATGCGCGCCGCGATTGGCGGCTTCCATGATCGAAGGCCCGCCGCCCGAACACACGACAAAGTGACGCTTGCCATCCTCGTCGCGCGGGATGCGGCTGGCGATGCGCGCCAGTTCGCGCGCTTCATTGTAATAATGCGAGAGCGCCTCAAGATTTGCGGCGACCTTTGGGTCGGGATGCGTGGAGGCAACGCCCGGCTCGGGGATGCGCGCAGAGCCATAGAACACCATGGTCGAGGCGATCTTGGCCTCTTCCAGAAACAGCTCGGGCTTCAGCAGTTCAAGCTGGAAGCGAACGGGCCGAAGGTCTTCGCGCAGCAGGAAGTCCTCATCCTGAAAGGCGAGCTTGTAGGACGGGCTTTCGGTCTGCGGTGTGGAGAGCGTTTTCTTGGCGGTTTCCGCGTCCTGCGCGGCATGCGCGAAAACCCGCGCGGGTATCTTGCTGTCAGTCATTGGCGAGGTTGTACGAAGCCCCGCCCTTAGCGGCAATAGGGGCCGCGCCCGAGATCGACATGGAGATGGTTATAATGCGCGGCGTTGTAATCCGGGCTCAGCACGGTCTGGAAGCGCTTGCAGGCGGCATCGCGAACGGCACGCAGAAAGTCTGCCTCGTCGCCTTCGCCGTTCCAGCCCGTCTGCACCGTCACGCGGCGGCCATTGGCGAGCACGAAGCCTGCAATGTCGATGGCATTGGCATAGGCATGTTCAGACAATCTGGTGGAGGCGACGCCCTTCACCTGACGGCAGGAATAGCTGCCCATCGTCTCGATGCGGATGACGGGCGCGCCGAAGATGTCGCGCGCGGATTGTTGCACTGGCCCGCGCACCCAGGCGGCAAAGGCGCGCGCGAGCGGGCATTGCGTTGCGCGCAAATTGGTCACCTGCGCACCGACGCCCGTCAGCAGAACCGAGTTGATTGCCGAGCATCCGCCGCCGGGATTGGCATCGGGCAGAACCGAGAAGCGCGCGCCAAGCCTTGAAAGGTCCGCCGTGCATTGGCGCATCATCGCGCTGTCGGGCAGCGGCGCCATTCGTGGTGGTGCGCGGTGGCGGTCGGCGGGCGCCGAGACGCAGCCGGACAGAAGCGCCGCGAGCGCAAAAAGAAAGGGGCCATGGCGAACCATGACCCCTTCTTCAAAAGCCCTGATGAACAAGGCCTTGCTCATGTTCAGGCAGGCAGACCGCTGATTGCCTTGATTTCCATGAAGTCGCGTAGACCGAAGACGCCCGCTTCACGGCCATTGCCCGACTGCTTGTAGCCGCCGAACGGCGCACCCGGAGCCGGACCCCAGTTGTTGATGGCGACGTTGCCGGCGCGCAGCTTCGGCGCAATTTCGGCAGCCTTGGCCGGATCGCCCGAGATGGCAGCCGACAGGCCATATTCGGTGTCGTTGGCAATTTCGATGGCTTCGTCGAGATCGGCATAGGTCATGACGGCAGCCACCGGGCCGAAGATTTCTTCCTTGGCAATGCGCATGTCGCGCGTCACGCCCGAGAAGACCGTCGGTTTGATGTAGTAACCGCGGTTGACGTTCGACGGCAGGCCCGTGCCACCCGTTTCGAGCTTGGCGCCTTCATCGATGCCCGACTGGATGAGGCCCTGGATCTTTTCATACTGGGCCTTGTTGACGACGGGGCCGATATGGCCGCCTTCGGCAAGCGGATCACCCACGGCGATGCCTTCCATGATGCCCTTGATGACGCCAACGGCTTCAGCTTCCTGATCCTTGTGGACGAGGATGCGCGCAGGCGAAATGCAGCTCTGGCCCGAGTTGATCCAGATGCCCGAAACGGTCGCGGGCAGCGTCGCCTGCAGGTCAGCACCCGGCAGGACGAGGTTGGGCGACTTGCCGCCGAGTTCCTGATGGACGCGCTTGACGGTGTCCGCCGCCGCCTTGGCGACGAGAATGCCTGCACGCGTCGAGCCGGTGAAGCTCACCATGTCGATATCGGGGTGCGAGGAAATGGCTTCACCCACGGTCGGGCCATCGCCCTGAACGAGGTTGAAGACACCAGCCGGAACGCCCGCTGCATCCATGATTTCAGCGAAGATCGCCGCGTTGCCGGGGCATTCTTCCGAAGGCTTCAGCACCATGGTGTTGCCAGCGGCAATGCACGGCGCAACCTTGAGCGCGATCTGGTTGAGCGGCCAGTTCCACGGCGTGATGAGGCCAACGATGCCGATGGGCTCGTACACAACCTTGGCGGCACCTGCCTGTTCGGTGAACTGGAAGTTCTTGAGCGCTTCAAGCGTGCCCATGAAGCCGCCGATGCCGGCGCCAACCTGTGCGGTCGAGGCGAAGCTCAGGGGAGCGCCCATTTCCTTCGACATCGAAAGGGCAAGGTCGCCAGCGCGCTTCTTATATTCTTCGATGATGCGTTCCATCAGCGCGACGCGTTCGGCAACGGTCGTCTGGCTGAAGGTCTTGAAGGCTTCCTTGGCGGCGGCGACTGCGGCATCGACATCGGCCTTGGTGCCGAGCGTGATTTCCGTGCAGGCTTCTTCGGTCGAGGGCGAAATGACCTGGTGGCGCTTGCCGCCGATGCTGTCGACCCACTGGCCGTTGATGTAGTTCTTCAGATAGCTGTCCATTTTAATTCTCTCCTTGGGACTGAGCGAGTCGATAGCTTTTGTTACAAGTTTTGATTTGGGACTTTTTTCCCCGACGTCAATGACCCAAGCGTGCCTTTTCGCGCGCAAGTCGTGACATCATGATGGCGGCGCGCTTGGCCTGCGTCTTGAGGCTCAGCAGATCGACCGTTTCACCGGGTGCGTGGTCGCCACGGCTATGGGGCCCGAAGCCTGCAATGCTGTCAACATCCTTTGCGACGAACGAGATGTCTCCCGCGCCGCGCTTCAGCGGATCAAGCACGGGCATTTCGGGCAGGCCCATGTCGCGGTTCACGCCGTTCAGCCGGTCCAGCAGCGCCTTGTTGCCGGGCGTTGGCGCCATGGCGGGATAGCCGCCTTGCTCAAATATGATGTTGGCATCGGTCAGCGGGGCATGGTCGGCAACGATGGCCGTCATCTTGGCGCGCACCCGCGCGGTCTGCTCGTCAGACAATGTGCGGAAGTCGCCACGCGCGATGGCAAGCCCGGGAATGATGTTGGTCTTGCCCTTGGCCGAGATGCGCACGCCATCCTTGTCGAGTTCGGTTTCCTGCCCGCCGCCGATCAGCCCGACATTGAAGGTGAGGTTGGGTTCGGGAAGTTCGGTGCGGAAGCGCGCGATGATGCGGGCCATTTCATAGATGGCGCCATCGCCCGACGACGCGCTGAAAATGCCCGAGCTATGGCCCGACTTGCCCGTTGCCCGCAGCGTCCAGCTGTTCGAGGAGCGCCGCGCGATCGAGCCCATGTCCTGCCCGTTTTCACGGACCAGTCCTTCGAAATCGAGCGCGGCATCGGCGCGCTTGCCCGCCGCGATCAGATCGGCGCGCGCCAGTTCAATGGGGTCGCCCGAATCTTCCTCGTCGCCGGTCATGTGGATTTCGATGTTCGCATCCTTGAGCGTGCCAGCGGCCTTCATCGCGCGGACCGCGGCCACAATGGTGACAAGTCCGCCCTTGTCATCGGCGGCGCCCGGCCCCTCGGCCTCATCGACGCCATCCGCCTTGCGGCGCACGAAGCGCTGGAAAGGCGAATCCTTTTCAAACACCGTGTCGAGATGCGCGATGAGTAGCAGGCGCTTGCCGCCCTTGCGGCCTTCGTGCGTCGCGATCAGATGCCCCGCGCGCTTGGTGGCGAGCATCGGCTTCCATTCGACCTTGAAGCCCAGCGGCTCCAATTCTGCGCGCATCATCTTGCCGACAAGATCAACGCCCTCGAGATTCATCGAGCCCGAATTCTGGTTCACCAGCCGTTCGAGCAGCGCCACCGAGCGTTCATGCTCTGCATCCACCGTGGCGACCATCCTGGTTTCGGCAGGCGAGAGCGCGGCCAGCGCGGGGGATGCAGCGCCAAGGGCGAGGACAAGCGTGGAAGCGAGGGCCGAAGCCCGCAGCGAAAGATGCGACATCATGGTCTCCGAAAATGCGTGGCGCAGATGTGGCGGCTCACGACAGGCGTGACAAGCGCGCAGATAGACCGCTTGCGACGGAATTCGGGGTGTTGTATTCAAGTAATACACTGTGGGAGAAGGCGCGTGCGACGGGTTTTGGGATTGGTCTTGGCCGTGTCGGTTGCGGCGTCGATGGCGCCGGGCGTGGCGCAGGCTGCAGAGAAGGGCGAGACTGCCAAGGTGCGCGCGGGGCTCGACCGCGCGATGCCCGAAACGCTCGAGCGGTTCCGGATTCCGGCTGTGTCCATCGCACGCATTCGGAGCGGGCGGATCGATCTGGTCGCCGCTTATGGCCTGCGTGATGGCGCGCATCCCGCCAACCCCGCGACCCTGTTCAACGTTGCCTCGCTCACCAAGCCGCTCGCCGCGCAAACGGTGTTGCGGCTTGCCGCGGCAGGGCGCTTCTCGCTTGATGAGCCGCTCTCAAAGACATGGGCGGACCCCGATGTGCGCGATGATCCGCGTGCTGGCCTGCTGACGCCCCGCATCATGCTGAGCCACCAGACGGGCTTTGCCAATTGGCGGCACCAGACCGGCGGCAAGCTCGGCTTCGCGTTCACGCCAGGGACGCATTATGGCTATTCGGGCGAGGGCTATGAATACCTCAAGCACTGGCTCAGCGCGCGTACCGGCAAGGCGCTGGATGTCCAGGCGCAGGCGCAGGTCTTTGTGTCTGCGGGAATGACCGAGACGGCCTTTACGGCGCAGCCCTGGTTCAAGGGCCGGATCGCGCATCCGGCGGTCGATGGGAGCTTTATCGCGCCGACCTTGCCCGACCAGCCCTCAGCCGCCGACAATGTCCACACGACGGCGCGGGATTATGCCCGCTTTCTCGTCTGGTTGATGGGCGGGGGCGGATTGACGCCGGAGATGGCGGCCGAGCAGCGCACGATCCAGGCAAGTCAGGGCGATGAGCTGTGCAATCCGGCGGTGCCACAGCATTGCCCGGAATCAGCAGGCTTCGGCCTTGGCTGGCAGGTGATCCATCTGGGTGCCAAGACTTTCCTGATGCACACCGGCAATGATGCGGGCGAGTTCAGCTTTGCCTATTGGTCACCCGACACGCGCGAGGGCGCAGTGATCCTCACCAATGGAAACAAGGGGGCGGAGGCTGTGCTGGCGGCAATCGACATCCTGAAGTTCGATCCGGACTATGCCGCCTTCCTGAAGGCGCTCGCCGCAAAATAGAGCGATTTCGAGTGAGGTGGCACCACCGAACGGCTCGGAAATCCCGGAAAACAGACAATCTGGAGCGTGGTTTTGAGTCCATCAAAACCACGCTCCAGAGGCGGTGAAACGTAAAACGCCCGGAGGTTTCCCTCCGGGCGTTCTGCTGTCCGCTGGGCGGAAAGTCCGGCCTTAGCCGCTATAGTACATGTCGAATTCGACCGGCGACGGGGTCATTTCCCAACGCGCGACGTCTTCCATCTTCAGCTCGATATAGCTGTCGATCTGGTCCTTGGTGAACACGTCACCCTTGAGGAGGAAGGCGTGGTCGGCTTCGAGCGATTCGAGCGCTTCACGCAGCGAGCCGCACACGGTCGGGACCTGGGCGAGTTCTTCCGGCGGAAGATCGTACAGGTTCTTGTCCATCGCATCGCCCGGGTGGATCTTGTTCTGGATGCCGTCGAGGCCAGCCATCATCAGCGCCGCGTAAGCGAGATACGGGTTGGCAAGCGCGTCCGGGAAGCGGACTTCGACGCGCTTCGCCTTGGCACCGGTGCCATAGGGGATGCGGCACGAAGCCGAGCGGTTGCGCGCCGAGTAAGCGAGCAGAACCGGAGCTTCATAACCCGGAACGAGGCGCTTGTAGCTGTTCGTCGTCGGGTTGGTGAAGGCGTTGCAGGCCTTGGCGTGCTTGATGATGCCGCCGATGAAGTACAGGCAGGTTTCCGAAAGGCCCGCATAGCCGTTGCCGGCGAAGAGCGGCTGGCCCTTTTCCCAGATCGAGAAGTGGGTGTGCATGCCCGAGCCGTTATCTTCCTTGATCGGCTTCGGCATGAAGGTGGCCGACTTGCCATAAGCCTGTGCGACCATGTGGACGACATACTTGTAGATCTGCATGCGGTCGGCGGTCTGCGTCAGCGTGCCGAAGGTCAGGCCCAGTTCGTGCTGCGCGGCAGCAACTTCGTGGTGGTGCTTGTCGCAGGGCAGGCCCATTTCAAGCATGGTCGAAACCATTTCGCCACGGATGTCGACGGCGCTGTCAACGGGAGCGACGGGGAAGTAGCCGCCCTTGGCGCGCGGACGGTGGCCAAGGTTGCCGCTGTCATAGTGCGTCGCCGTGTTGGTCGGCAGTTCGATATCGTCGAGGCGATAATAGCTCGCATTGTAGCTGTTTTCGAACTTCACGTCGTCAAACATGAAGAACTCGGCTTCCGGACCGACATAGACGGTGTCGCCGATGCCCGTGGTCTTGAGATAGGCTTCAGCGCGCTTGGCGGTCGAACGCGGGTCGCGGGCATAGAGTTCGCCCGTCGACGGCTCGACGACGTCGCAGAAGATGATCATCATCGGCGTGGCCGAGAAGGGATCGATGTACACGGCGTCAAGGTCGGGCTTCAGGATCATGTCCGACTCGTTGATGGCCTTCCAGCCTTCAATCGACGAACCGTCGAACATCAGGCCGTCGGTCAGCTCGTCTTCGCCCATGACGCCAGCGCACATGGTGAGGTGCTGCCACTTGCCCTTGGGATCGGTGAAGCGAACATCGACCCACTCGATTTCGTTGTCCTTGATCTGCTTGAGAATGTCTGCCGGAGTGGCCATCTGTAGATACCTTCCTTGGGATTGAATTCGGGTAGAATGAATTGACCGTCCGGCAGGAAACCCGTCCCCTGCCGGCGGAATGGCTGAAATCAGATTGCGTCGCTGTCCTTCTCGCCGGTGCGGATGCGCAGCGCGCTTTCGACCGGGATGACGAAGATCTTGCCGTCGCCGATGCGGCCGGTTTGCGCGGCAGCGGCAATGGCTTCGACAACGCGCGGCGCAAGCGCATCGTCTACGACGACTTCAAGCTTCACCTTGGGCAGAAAGTCGACGACATATTCAGCGCCGCGATACAGCTCGGTATGGCCCTTCTGGCGGCCAAAGCCCTTGGCTTCGGTAACGGTGATCCCCGACACGCCGACATCGTGAAGCGCTTCCTTCACATCGTCGAGCTTGAACGGTTTGATGATCGCTTCGATCTTCTTCATGACAGTCGCGGGCCCCTTGAGATTGCGCTTCAGCCTTCAATAATCGTGCCAGTTGGAAAGGTGCAAGCGACAGGCATTTTGCGTGATGCGCGTGCGCACAAAGCAGGCAGTTTGGGCTCCATCAGCCTGTTTTGCGGGCAGTTCCTGCCTGAAAATTAGGCATGTCGCTTCAGGCGCAGCAAATTGTTGCGCGAAGCGCGCGGGCTGGTTTGCGAATCAGGCGAATCAGCGGGCCTTGAAGATCATTCAGGGCGGTGGGGCAGGTCGAGTCCGGCGGGGCTCTTGGTGAAGACCTCGCAGCCGGTTTCGGTGATGCCGATCGTATGCTCGAACTGCGCCGAGAGCGAGCGGTCGCGCGTCACAGCCGTCCAGCCATCGTCGAGCACCTTGCAGTCGGCGCGGCCGATGTTGATCATCGGCTCGATGGTGAAGAACATGCCCGGCTTCAATTCCGGACCCGTGCCGGGGCGTCCGACATGGACGACTTCGGGCGCATCATGGAACAGGCGGCCAATGCCATGGCCGCAGAAATCGCGGACAACGCCATAGCGCTGCTTTTCGGCATGGACCTGAATGGCATGGGCAATGTCGCCCAGATGGTTGCCGGGCTTTGCCTGCTCGATGCCGAGTGCCAGGGCTTCATAGGTCGTCTCGACAAGACGCTTCGCTTTCAGCGGCACGTCGCCCACCAGATAGGTGCGGTTGGTGTCGCCATGCCAGCCATCGAGGATGGGCGTGACATCGACATTGACGATATCGCCTTCCTTCAGCGCCTTGGGGCTCGGAATGCCATGGCAGATGACATGGTTGATCGAGGTGCAGCAGCTATGCGTATAGCCGCGATAATTGAGCGTCGCGGGCACCGCGCCAGAATCAAACGACATGGTGCGCACAAGATCGTCAATCGCCTGCGTCGTCACGCCCGGCACGATGAAGGGCACGAGCGCGTCGAGAATTTCCGCAGCAAGGCGCCCGGCCTTGCGCATGCCTTCAAAGGCTTCAGGGCCATGGAGGCGGATGGCACCCGAACGCACGGGCACATTGTCATCGGTCACGATCTGATAATTGGTCATGCGCGCGATATAGGGGCGTTTGGGGGCGTGCGCAAACGCTGGCCTTCATTCCTTCCCGCCCCCCCCAACGCGTCATGCTGAACTTGTTTCAGCATGACGGGGAGAGGTTCCCCCTCACTTCTCCAGAAGCGTCTTCTGCCAGAACTGGAGCGCCGACCAGAAGACATAGTCGATATTCTCCTTCTTGCCCCAGACATGGCCTTCATTCTGGGCCAGCAGGTGCCAGACCTCGCCGCCATTGGCGCGGATTGCCTTCACGACCTGTTCGGCTTCGGACGCGGGCACGCGCGGATCATTGCCGCCCGTGACGGTGAACATCGGCTTCTTCATTTCCTTCACGCGCTCGAGCGGGGAAATGGCGAGCAGCTTGGCGCGCTGCTTGGCGTCGCGCTCATCGCCATATTCCACGCGGCGCAGGTCACGCCGGTAGCTCTGCGTCGTTTCAAGGAAGGTCACGAAATTGGAGATGGCGACAACGCAGTGCGTGCTCGTCAGCTTGTCGGCAAACCAGACGGCGGCGGCATAGCACATATAGCCGCCATAAGAGCGCCCGGTGAGCGCGAAGCGCGCCGGATCAAGCGCCGGGTCCTTTGCCAGCGCATCAAGGAAGGCACCCATGTCCTTCACCGAATCCTCGCGCTTGAAGGGGCCATTGTCGAGCCCGACAAAGGTCTTGCCATAGCCCGAGGAGCCACGGACATTGGGGTAGAAAAGGGCAATGCCCAGCTCATTCACGAGATAGTTGTACGCGCCCAGAAAGGCCGGGCGACTCTGGCTTTCCGGCCCGCCATGCACCCACATCAGCATTGGCCGCTTGCCGGGGAAGCGCGCCGGATCGGGCCGGTAGAGGAAGCCCGAGACATTGAGGCCGTCAAAGCTCTTCGTCTCGACAAGCTGCGGCTCGGCATTGCGCGTGGCATCAAGCCCGCCGGTTTCGCTCTCGGTCCAGCGCGTGACGGCGAGCGTGCGCGGGTCGATGCTGTACGCGTCGGACGGGCTGCGTGCTGACGAGAGGCTGAGACCGATATCGCCCCAGCTGGACACCTCAAGCGCACCAATGACGCCTGCCGGAAGCCCGTCCACCGTGCGCGCCTTGCCGGTCGCGGGGTCGAGCAGTCGCACGCGGCTGGCGCCCGCTTCGTTCACGACATAGGCAATGAAGCTGCCATCGGCAGCGATGCCGAACGTCTCGACGTCCCAGCGCTCTGCAGGCGCGCGCGGGGTGAACTTGCCACTGGCGGGATCAAGCGTGCCCAGTCGCTGGAAATCGCTGCCCTCGTCGCTCAGCACCCACAGCGTGCCATCGGGCGCATAGTCGACATGGCCATAAGCGATGTTCTTCCGCGCATCGCCAATCGCCGTCATCTTGCCCGAGGCGAAGTCGAGGCGGAACAGGTCAACATCGGTGACGGATTTGTAGTTGGCGACGATGGCGCTCTTCTTGTCGGGCGCAAAGGCCGCAATCGCCCAGCCGCCGCCCTGCACCTGCGCCACCATCCGGTCGGTCTTAGGATCGCGCGGGTCCATGACGTAAAGGTCGGTGTCCGCGCCGTTGCGCCGCGTGGAGCTGTACGCGATCAGTTCGCCATCGCTCGACCAGGCAGACAGGCCATTGCGGCTCTTGCCATCGGTCAGCAGCGTCAGCTGCCCGTCCTTCAATGTGTAGAGCTGGTAGAACTCGCTGCCGCCGGTGTCCTTTTCCACCACAAGCACATCGCCGCGCTTGGGCGCCCAGCTTGCCGCGCTCACGGGTTCATTCTCAAAGCTGATCTGCTTGCGCGTGCCCATGGGGGCGGCGACGCGGTGGATCTGCGCTGTGTTTGCAAAGCGCGTGGAAATCAGCATCGAATGGTCGGTCGGATGCCAGCCGACGAAATTCGCGGTGCGATATTCCATATAGGGCCGCGTCTTGGCGGCGAGCGCCTCGGGCACGGCGGGCACGCCATCAACGACAAGCGCGGCCGGCTTTTCGACATCGGCAAAGGCAGGCGTTGCGATCAGCGCCAGCACGGCTGCTCCAATGAATTTGCGCATATCGATCATCCCCTTGCTCAATAAAATGATGCGAAGGGGTAGCGGCGCGCGCGGCGCGGTTCAATGTGCGCACTCGACCAAGGCCATTCGCGCTTCGACCGGCGGGCGCGATGAGGCGCAAAGTGACGGCGGCACTGGTCAATGTGGCGCGCGCCTGCCAATAGGCGCGCGATGACAGCGCGCTTCCCCTCAAGTCCGTTCGTCCTGTTCGACGATGCGCGCGTCGGAGCCACGTCGCCCGCGCGCCTGTATCGTGATCCGCTGGAGATCGTCTCGACCGACGATCCGGCACAGGTCGCGCGGCTCATCGATCATGTGGGCGCAGCATCGGGCCATTGGGCAGGCTTTATGGGCTATGAGGCCGGGCTGGCGCTTGAGCCACGTCTTGCGCGCCGGATCCGGCGTTCCGGCCTGCCGTTGCTCTGGTTTGCACGCTTCGAGGGCTATGAGGCGATCCCGGCGGATGCATTGGCCGCGCAGCTTCCGTCTGCCGAGGGCGGCTGGCTGGGCACGCCGCGCCCGCGCATCGCGCGCGCCGATTATGATGTCGCGCACGCCCGCGTGCAGTCGCTCATTTCAGCGGGCGACATCTATCAGGCAAATCTCACCATCCGTGCCGATGTCTCGACCGCCGGGCATCCGCTCGCGCTCTATGCTGGCTTGCGTGCCCGCGCGCAGGCCGGTTTTGGCGGGGTGATCTGGACAGGGAATGACTGGCTGCTCTCGCTCTCGCCCGAGCTGTTCTTCGCGCTGCATGATGGCAAGGTCACGACCAAGCCGATGAAGGGCACGGCCACGCGCGGGGCCGATGCCGCCGAAGATGCCGCCATCGTCGCGCAATTGCAGCGTGACCCCAAGCAGCGCGCCGAAAACCTGATGATCGTCGATCTGCTCCGCAATGATTTGTCGCGCGTCGCAGAAGCCGGTTCGGTCCGCGTGCCGCATCTCTTCACCGTCGAAAGCTATCCGACGGTCCATCAGATGATCTCGACCGTCACCGCGCAGATGGAATCAGGCAAAGGCGTTTCAGGCCTGCTGCGGGCCATCTACCCCTGCGGGTCGATCACCGGCGCCCCCAAGATTCGCGCGATGGAAATCATCGACGAGGTCGAATCGAGCCCGCGTGGCATCTACACCGGCAGCATCGGGCGCATCGATCCCAATGGCGATGCCGCCTTCAACGTTGCAATTCGCACGCTTCACCTACAGTCTGGCGCGACGACGGCGACATTGGGGCTGGGCGGCGGAATTGTTGCGGACAGCCGGGTGGGGGAAGAATGGGCGGAGTGCCTTGCCAAGGGACGTTTCGTGGCTGACCAGCGCAGCTTCGATCTCATCGAAACGATGCGGTTCGATCCCGAGCAGGGTATCGAGCATCTCGAACGCCACATCGCTCGGATGCGGGCCAGCGCCAAGGCGCTCGATTTCGCCTTTGACCGCCATTCGGTGCGCAACGAGCTACAGGCCGCCACCTTCCGCCTGCGCGATCCCAAGCGGGTGCGGATGCTTCTCGCAAAATCGGGTCGCATCGCCATCGAAATCGCTGATCTGCCGACCGTGCCCCAAGAACCGGTGAGCGTCGCGGTCGTGCCGCTGCCGGTTGAGCCGGAGGACTTCCGGCTTTGCCACAAGACGACCGACCGGGCTTTCTATGATGAAGCACGTGTGGCGGCGGGCAGTTTCGAGATTGTCTTTGCGGATCGTGCGGGCTTCCTGACCGAAGGCAGCTTCACCAATGTCTTTGTCGAACGCGACGGCACGCTGCTGACGCCACCGCTCTCGCGCGGCCTCCTTCCCGGCACGCTGCGGGGGGAACTGCTGGACAGCGGCCGCGCCATCGAGGCCGATCTGCGCGCCGAGGATCTCGCTGACGGCTTCTTCATCGGAAACGAACTGCGCGGGCTTCTGGCGGCACGGCTCGCCTGACCTGAAAATGTCCGCAGGGCGGTTGCTCCGGACACATCGCTTGCCTATAGGCGCGGCGCATTGAAACATTGTTCGTCTGACAGGGAAGGCGCCACCATTATGCGCACCACATCCGCCGCACTTGACCGTATCCAGCCGTCTGCCACGCTCGCTATGACGAGCCGTGTGCTCGAACTGAAAGCCAAGGGTGTCGATGTGATCGGCCTGTCGGCGGGCGAGCCCGATTTCGACACGCCCGATTTCATCAAGGACGCCGCCATCGAGGCGATCCGCAAGGGCCAGACCAAATACACCAATGTCGACGGCACGGCTGAGCTGAAGGCGGCGATCCAGGCCAAGTTCAAGCGCGACAACGGGCTGGACTATACGCCCGCGCAGATCAGCGTGAACGTCGGCGGCAAGCACACGCTCTTCAACGCGCTCGTCGCAACGATCGATGCGGGCGATGAAGTCATCATCCCGGCGCCTTATTGGGTCAGCTATCCCGATATCGTCGCCTTTGCCGGTGGTACGCCCGTCTTCATCGAGGCGCCTGCCACGCAGGACTACAAGATCACGCCCGCGCAGCTTGAGGCCGCAATCACCGCCAAGACGCGCTGGGTGCTGCTCAACTCGCCGTCCAACCCGACCGGCGCTGCCTATTCGGCCGACGA